>TARA_R110002153_G_scaffold6210_6_pt1 | contig 13413 bp, 10 predicted proteins | sample TARA_R110002153 | Tara Oceans TARA_R110002153 (sample SAMEA4398193) | marine metagenome | biome: Polar Biome; feature: [SRF] surface water layer (ENVO:00010504); material: water (ENVO:00002006), including particulate matter (ENVO:01000060) such as... | depth 5 m
CAAAAATATAAATTCTAATACAAATTATTATGGGATTTATTTATGCAAAACATTAAATGGATGTAAGACACTAATAAAAATTAACCAATGACATTCACCGAAGCATCTATAAAAATATTAAAATAAAATTCAAACCAACCTCTTTAATCAAGAGAAATTTGTAATAAAATGAATAAACTTTATCATAACGTTTTAAACATCGAAAGATTAAAATCTATTTTAGAAAGTGATACTATCTATAAAGATAAACACATAATCGAACCATGTGTTTATTTCACTAGAAATTTTACTTATTTAAGTAACAGAGGAATTAGAATGGTCTTTGATAAAGATAAACTAAGATATAATTATAAAATAAAACCGTTTTGTATTATTGGGTGGAGTGAACTAAATAATTGTAAATTCAGAAGTAAATTTGATGAAATGGAAGAAAGAGTTCTTAACGATGTTTCTGTTAGTAGATGTTGTATTAGAATTGATATTGATAAAAATAAATATCCCAATTTAGATTTTAATCATCCTTTATTAAACATAACCAATAATTTTAAAAAAAGAACATTTTAAAAAATCATAACAAGCCATTCATAAATAAATATATAGTTTAATGGCTGATAATAATTTAATATTCTTTAACAAAGAAGGAGATTCATTAAACTTTAAGTATGATGAAACATTAGAAAGATATGGTGGTGATATTCTTTTTCACCAAAACTCATCAGATACTTTTAAAACTTTTGGACTATATACATTAGAAAACATACCTGCTTTTGATTATGAACTACCAGGTGAACTAACATTAAATAAGTTTCAATTATTTAATGAATATGGACTTCATTTTTATGGTTCTAAATATTCTAATCAAAAGATAACTAAAATAGAACCTGTTAATAACGATTCTAAATTTTATTCTAAATGGATATATGGTGATTTCTTTGAAGCTAAATTTCCAATAGGAAGTTTAATTAAATTTAATAAATCAACATTAGAGTTTACTAATTTAAAAATGACTTATGTTGTTACCGCATCTAAAAAGGATGCCGTTTTAGTAGTTTCTAATATGAACAATAAAGATTTTGAACTATCATATTCTACTCAATATAACGATTTAAATTATTTTTTAGATAAAAAGTTAAGTGGTATAAACGCTGTTGGTGTTTATAATTTTGTTGATACTAGTTATGAAAATGTTTTATCGGATTGGTCTGAACCAGATTTTTATGATAAGTATTATTTAGGACAAAAATTAAATTTTGTCAATACTGAATTAAACAATGATATAGTTGGTACGGTAGATAATTTAGAATATTATGATCCAATTCATTTTGAATATATTACAAACAATAATATTAATTTAATCGGACCTAATAATAAATTAATTATTGAAGTTTTAATAAGAACAGATCTTCCTATTGTGTATGAGGGTTCTATGAATATAGAATCAAATAAAATTGAGTTGGGTGATCCATCTAATTTTCCAATAACATTTAAACCAGGAACTGGATTTAACATAATCGGAACTAATTTAAATACTATTGATTTCACAGTATCTCCAATTAATACATTTAAAGGAAATAAAAAAGTAACTTACTATGGTATTGAATCACAAGTTATATGGGATAATAAAATATATGAGTGTGTTCAAGGATATACACAAAGTTTTTCAGATCCACTAACAAAGGATATAACGCCTGATAACACATCTTATTGGTCAAGACCTACTTTTATACCAGTTGATGAAACTACTACAAACGAATCGGTTTTAAACGGACAAATTTATTTAAACTCTGATAGATTTTATTATGAATTTGAATACACAGAAAACATCGAAACTACATTATCATCAGCATCTGAAAAATATGCAGAAACTTTAAAATTATTTAATATTGATTTATTTTACGAAAACTATAAATTACAAGCAGATTTAATGTATCCGTCTAAATATGCTGAAGTTAATTTTTATCACACAAGTGTAGATATAACTAATAAGATTAGTGATGTTAAACATGTTAATGAAAAGTTAGTAGGTATTAAAGAAGAATTAAACTATGAACTAAATTACAATATTTCAGAAAACTTTACAAAAAATATTATTTTCACGGATATTGACGAGTTTGGTATTATAGTTACTATAAACGGTGAAATTTATCAAGAAGAAGTATCTTACATATTCAATGGTAATTCTATTGATATGGAAAGGACCATTGATAGAACACTTAGAAATTGGTTAACAAGACATTATATAGAATTAAAAAGATTAGGAATTCTTTCCGATGTTCAATATGTTGGAAATTACACATCAGTATTTTATAATTCAATTGGTTTAACTACTGAATATCCTAATGTCCCAGTTCAAGTAAATAAAGTAGAAGTTGGAACAACAGCTGATTACTTTATAGAACATTCAACTGTTTTATTTCCATACACAATTGGATCAGCAACACAATCTTTTCCTTATTTAGAATTTACGATAAATAATAAACAATATTATACCGACTCTATTTATAGTAGTGGAAATTTAACTGATGTTTTACCAACTTTGGAATCATGGAGTAATGAACACAGTAAAGAATTATTAAGATTAGGAATTAAAGTAACTAATATAAATAACTTACTTAAATTCGATGTAATAAACGCTGATACTCAATTAGAGTATAGTATCAAAACTGGTAATTTAAACTTACCTGGGTTATTAAATTACGTTAGAACAAACAAATATAAGGGTAATCACGGTTCATTAATAACCTCTAATCAAATAAAACTACCAGATGGTTCAGTAGATTCATTTAAAGAAGTTGGATTTGCTACAGGTATGGTTGTTGGTATTAACAATACTGATTTTATTTGGAACAATCAAGAATATAATGTTCAATACTTAGATGATAATAATATTAATTTAAGTTATGAAGGACCATTTTGGGGATTAACAGATAGTGGATGTAACAAATCACCATTTACTACCTTAGCTTTCAATGGTGGATTTGGACAAACAGGTTGCCCACCAGAGTTTTCTTTATCAGGAAGTGGAGGACCTTTTGATAGATTCATGTTTGATGATTTAATGTTTAGTATAAATTGGAATCCAAATACATATGTATTCAATTCATACAGCTTAAATTCTTTTATTGGATCAGATAATTTAGTTGATATAATTTATGTTCAACTTTCGGATTATTTATACTCTTTTGGTGATGGTGTTGTTGTTCAAGATGCTTGGACTGGAAATGTTATAAAAATAATAGACATACCATCAAATACCGATTCTATTAAAATAATATTCAATACCGTAAATAATTATTTATATTGTTTATCTAAAAATAGATTATCGGTTATAAATCCACTTACTAATACTTTAGAAAATACAGTATCACTTACTAATGATGCTTTTGATATAGATATTAATCCAATAAATGGAGATGTTTATATTAGTTATGAAAATGTAGGAACAATAGATATATTCTACGAATCAAATCTTATAATCTCATCACCAAATAAAGTAATATCTACTGGGTTTGTAAGATGTGGTAATATGGTTTTTAATGACTTTGAACAAGATATGTATATAACCACATCTGGTGATCAAGTTATAAAAATAGATGGTAGTTTACGAACTATACAATCCTCAATAAATATAGTTGGACTTGTTTATGATATTTATTATGAACCTGTTAATGAATCTATATATGTTTATTCATCAACAAATTTATGGAAAATAAATGGTGGTGTTCCACAATCTATTTCAGTTACATATAATGGATTTAACGACATTTTATTTAATAATCTAACCGGTAACTTAGATATATCAGATGCTTCTAATGATTACACTAGATTAAGTTTATCTGATGATTCTACACAAGTTAACGGATTGGGTAATTATGGATATATGGAATTAAATCAATTCGATGGTCATATTTATTTATCATCTTTAGTTTTAGATAGTATATTAGTAATTGATCCAACAACAGGATCTGTTGTTTATACACAACCATTAGGATCTGGATCAACTAAATTAGTTTATAACCCAAGAAGAAAATCTATATTTTCTATTATACCTTCACTAAATTCTATTGTTGAAGTTGAAGTTGAATTAAGTAATACTATTTCTTCTGAAAAAATAAAGTCAGAAAAGGTAGGTGAAAATTTATATGGAACTTTATCTGATGAATATGAACAAAAAGATAATCTTTGGTTAAAAACTAGAGATTATGTTAGAAAACCAAGGGAGAACTTTAGTGATGATATATCAGTTGAATATTATTGGAAATGGTTTAGTGATAACGTACCAGAATTCTTTATGTATGATTTTAGTGGTGAACAACTTTCGGACATAGGTGATTATGTTTATACTGGAACAAAACCACTAACAGATATTGTATTGAATAAGAAACCAAATACTGATTTAACAAAGTTAAAGGAACCATCTTATCAACAAACAGTTTTTAATAAGATAGGAAATACTTTAAGTTATATAGATGATGAGGATGATATATCTACTGAACCAGAAGCTTTGCAATTATTTTTAGGATTTAATTCAAAAAAGGAAGGGTCATTAAGATCAGTATTACAACTTTATAAAAAAGAAGATGTTTCTGTTGATATAATATCTAACGAATTTACCGATATAACATTTGAATCGATAGATGATAGTTCCGGATTTTACGGACTAATAAAATTAAATACTAATTCACCAGAAACATTTACTAAAAAAGGACTTAAACCTGGACAATTAATTAGTTTCACATTTACTGACACAACCAATGATGTGAATCAATATTTATCTTCAAATAATGGAGTTGTATATAAAATAATAAATGTGTTTAGTAAATACATAACTGTTGAGTATTCTATAAACTTTAGTAATGATTCTACTAAGATAATTGATTATCCTAATGTTAGTGATATAACTTATTTAGAAACCAATATTAAAGTTATAGATAAAGAAATAGGTAGATTCTCAACCTATGGTCAAACTGAAATTGAAGATTTAAGATATAAAACTGAATTAGGTAACGAAGGTAAATTAATTGGACCTGATGAAACTTTCATATTTAAAGATTATGATATAAAAGAAGGTGGTATTGATTGGAATTTCTTAAATATTAAAAGAAAGGAGTTATTGACTACCAAACATTTAATATACCCTTATATTGGTTCTTATAAATCTATTATAAACGCCATAAACTTCTTTGGATATAATGATTTACAACTAAACGAATATTATGAGAATATCAACTCAGAATCTGAAAATTTCCATAAATTATTCAAAGTAGAAATACCAGATGTTTTTGATAACACAGTTGATGGATTTAATGAAAACGATTTTATAAAAGGATCGTTTCCTAATAAAAACTACGAAGAAACAAATTTATTTAACTTAACTTATTTTATAACCGATAAAGAAGGAAATAATTTACTTAATTATTCATTAGATGAAGTTATAGTAAAACTACAAGGTTTAAAATATTGGTTAAAAAGAAATATTATACCACTTACACATAACATCAAAGATATATTGGGTGTTGCTAGTTTCAAACAAACAAATGGAGTAAGACACAAATTAAATAAAGTTAATATTAAAAACATCAGAGAAAATATGACTCCGATTGTTGGTAAGTTAGACGAAGCTTATCTAATGCCGGTTAACAGTGGTTCTACTGTTTATAATTGTGTTATATCTATGTTTTCTATAATTCCAGGTGTTGGTACAGATAAAACATTAGGTGGTCTAATAACACCACCAAAACCATTCAATGGAGTTGAATTGGTGCTACCAGATACTTATACCATAGAAATAAAAACATATAAGACATATAAAGAATGGTTACCGTTTACGGTTTATTCTAAAGACGATAAAGTTAGTTATTATACCAGAATTTATGAAGCAACAGGTGATAGTAAAATGGAAAATCCTAGAAAGTATGAAAATGTTGATGAATGGTCAATGAATGTATCATATACTAAGACTGAAATAGTTGTTTATAATAAACAATCTTTTGTTTATATAGGAACTGACAACCAAACAACAGATATTATTCCACCAAATGATAACAACAATTGGCAAATAATATCAAAATGGAAAGAAATTGATTATGAACCAGTTCAAAATATGAAAGAATTTAGAAGTTCTGATAATTTAACACCCTTTAACTTTACGGTTGATTCAAATATAGATCCATTTATAACAGTTAATATAGTATCCGATAATGGATATGGTGTTACTTATGGTGATAGAAAGAATTATGAACTAAGAGGATTAAAAGATTTAACTGAAGAAATAAGAAACTTAGATAAGATTGGACCATTCGAACCAATTATTCCAATAGTTTAGATAATAAAAAAGGTGGTGATTAAAAACCACCACCTTAATAATAAGATTGTTAAAAATTACTTAACTTCTTCTACTTGAGTATCTTCTACGGTATTTTGACCATCTAAAGTAACACCATCTTCAAATGATGTAATCCAATTTTGGATATGCTCTGATAAATACTTAGCAAATTTATCGTAGTAGTTAAACAATTTACTAACTGTTCCAATTCTTTGTAGAATTTCAGCAAATACAAAAGCTGAACTTGAAAGACCTTTTACTTTCCACTTAGAAATTAAATGGTAAATATAAGTTAATTCAGTAGCATTTACTTTAAAAGGAAAAACTTCAGTATCATTTGTAAACTTATGTTCTTTCATTTTAGAAAGTGCTGATGAAATCTCAATAGCTACAAATACAGTATCAGCATCATACTCTAATTTAGTAACCAAAATGTCAGAAAACAATTTATACTGGCTTCTATTAAGATGTAAATTGAATTTAGCCTCGGTCAAAGAGTTTCTATATTCTTTCCACATATCTTGAGATGATTTATATAACACATCTTTTTCTTCTTCTGATTTTCCCTTTCCGGAGTTATCAACCATATAACTTTCTAAGTTATTAATAATCGAGTCTAAATTTAACTCATATTCACTATCTAAAAGTAAATAATCGATATCATTTTCTTGGAATTTTACTTCTGGTTTTTGTTCTTTTTTCATATTTAAAATTAAATTATTTTTGTTTTTATATCACTACACATCCAACTCATCTTCTTTTTGTTCTTCATACAAATCTTCTACTTGACAAGCTCTTCCCACTTTAGCAACACCATACTTATTAACAATAGATGGATAAGTTTGTAAAGTTGGTTTTTTTAATGAAATTTTACCTGTATCAATTTTAATACTAATCGATTCAATACTAGTTTCAAATAAGATATCTAAAATCTCATCATCCATAGCGTGATAAATATCCTCATTAACCGAAACTAAAATTTCTTTATCGTTCATTAAGAATGAATAGTCATCGGCTATTTTTTTAACCTTAATTAATTCTTTTTGTTTAGAAATTCCAATGAATTGAAATTTAACGTTTGTTGGAAACGATTTCGAATTAAATATTTTCATAAAATGTTCAACAACATCCGAATCTAATTCATAATACTTACTTTGATCTGACATATTACTTTTTTTTATTTATTTATTTATTTTTATATAATTGATTACCGAAAAGTTTTAAAAAATTTTAGTATAAAGAAAATACACCAATATCGAAAGTGATAATAAAATTGGTAACCACCTTAATAATAATTTTTTAAATACTTCATTTGTTCTAAATAAGGAAAATCCAACAATTGGTAAATAAGAATATTTAGCAACCTTTTCTATATCATACACTTCATACATTTCCATTAAACCAGCGTTGTTTAACATTGACTGAAGTTTACTGAAATATTCTTTTAGGAACTTTTCTGAAATAATATCAATATCTGATTTTTTGAAATTATAAGGTTCTTCGAAGTTTTCTTCAGGTATGTTTATTATAGTATAAAGTCTATAAGCATTATCTACCTTTACGTTTAACTCTCTCCTTAAATTATCTTTTATTTTTTTAATAGATCTTCGATATTCAAGGAACATCTTAATTTTTTTAAACAAACCATATTTTTTCATACCAATTATATTATACTGATACGAATAAGTTTTATTTAAATCAATTCTTTATTTTTATCTATTTGTGAAGTTAGATGATCGTCTATATTTGAGTTACTACTATTAATATTCGACAATAACCCTATCATAGCGTCTATTTTATCAGATAATATTCTATTTTGTTCTTCCAAAGGAGAAGGACCTTTACTAGTTTTTACTAACCCACCAACACTTATCTTAGAACCATCTTGAGCATTTTGTTGTTTTAATAAATCAGTAAATACACTAGAATTTTCTTCTAATACATCCATCATATCACTAAACATATCCGAATCCATAGCCGATAATACAGCAATATTATTAGTCAACATTCTGAAAGCATTAACCTTATCAAGGTTCATACCATCCAATGATGTATTAAATTTAACAATAGAATCTCCTAATCTATCATAAGCATCAGCCATACTGTGCATACCATCAGCTATATTTTCAATAGGACTATCAGATATTAAACCACCTTCAAAAGCATCCAAATCTATTTTATTCTCACCACTAACTATATTAGCAAAACCTTCAATAGATGTTCTTATTCCATTAACCCAATCTTCATTAGGATAAGATCCCCATATATCAGGATTTTTACTAAATCTCTTACCAACTTCTATTATTGAATCAGTCATATCCAATATACCTTCATTCATATATTCTATATTATCAACATCATCTTTTATAGCATTATAAACAGGAGCAAAAGCACTTATGGCACCACCAACACCAGCAGCCCATTCTTCACTAGGACCACCCTCAAAAGTAGCTCCTTTGAATTTATCAGAAACTTCTATTATACCATCAGCTACTGTATTTATAGCGGCTTTAAAATCATCAGGAGAAACACCAGATGACATCCATCCAGAATTTTCTAATAACATACCATATACTGGAGCGAAAGCACCTATAGCACCACCTACACCTTCAGCCCATTCTTTAGTCGGACCACCTTCAAAAATAGCTCCTTTAAATTTACTAGAAACTTCTATTATACCATCAGCTACGGTGTTTATAGCATTCTTGAAGTCATCAGGTGAAACTCCACCACCAAATAAAGCTGTCATAGCACCACTAACTAATAACATCTCATATATTGGAGCAAACGCCCCAATAGCAATACCTATACCTTCAGCCCATTCTTTAGTTGGACCACCAGTGAAATTACCACCAGCAAATATATCAGCAGCTCCGACAATAGTTCTAGCTATTCCTAAAACTGCATCAGAACCAGATTCTAATATAGCACCACCTACAAATGGTATAGCTGATAAAGTTCCTAATAAAACAACTGCTGGAGCAAATGCTGCCAACAATAAAGCCGTAGATGTAGCCCAATCTAAAGATGGACCACCACTATAATTACCAGTGGATAATATGTTTGATGAATCTACTATTGCTTGAGCGATTGTTGTAACTGCTTCAGACCCAGCATATATAGCTAAAAGACCGAGACCAGCACTTAATAATATAGCAGTACCTAATGCTAATATTGGAAGACCGAAACTTAACATACTTAAACCAACACCAGCAGCCCATTCAACAGGAGGATAAGAACCATAATCACCACCCGCTAATATATGAGAAGAAGCCATTATAGAACCAGCCACTATTAAAGTAGCTAACCCACCAGCAGCGATAGCCACAAGACCAATTCCACCAGTAGCTAGTATAGCCAAACCAAATGCTAATGTAGATAAACCAAAAGATAACATACTTAGACCAACACCAGCAGCCCAATCGGTTGATGGGTATTCATCATAGTTACCTAATGCTAATATGTGTGATGATACCATAATAGTACCAGCTACTATTAAAGTAGCTAAACCACCCATAAGATAATCAGTTGTTTTACCCATCTTATTCATTAAAACCATAGCACCACCCAAAGCAATACTTATAGCAGCCAATGTAACACCAGTTAATAATAAATTCCATAATTTACCTCCATCTATTTCAGCAGATTCGGCTAATATATGTGAAGATAACATAACAGCTCCTGACATAAGAACCATTGTTATAGGTAATGTAACCATATCTTCCATACTAAGACCTTTCGTCATTTTAATCAGAGTTCCAGCAGCGAAAGCTAGTGGGATGAATAATATTGATATTGCTAATGATGTTATAAATTGACCAAATCCAATCGTTTCAACACCTGATAAAATTTTAGACGATTCTAATATAGCATATGATAAAGCAACCATAATAATTGGAACCGCAACCATGGTTGTCATAGCCGTTTCTAGTGAAATGTCTTTAAATGATTCCAACATTAAACCAGCAGCAAACCCAAGAGGTACAAATAAAACTGATATAGCCAAAGCTGTTAATAATTGAGATAATCCAACTGGCTGAACTTGATTCAATAAATATGATGACCCAACTATAGCTAAAGCAATTGCTGGAAACAATAATGGCATCAACATACTTGATTTTAAAGCTTCTCCCATAGAAACATCTTTAAATCCTTCTAATATATTAGATAAACTAAATCCTATAGCAGCAAACATACCAGCTATTAATATAGTAGTTCCTAATTGAGCTAACCCAACTGGTTGAACTAATCCTAATACATATGATGTAGCTACCACAGCCAATGATATTCCTAACATCGTAAGTAAAAGATTTATACCATCTTTCTTTGGATCAAATTTACTTTCTTTCATTTTCTCATTTACTTTCATAAACGAAAGCGCGAGTATAGGTATAGCAATAGATAAAGCTATAACTGATCCAAAATTAACATCACCAATTAAATTAAAGGCAGCTCCTAATGCGACAACAGCAACACCCATAAGTAGTATAGTAGATAAACCATCTTTAATCATAGATTGTTTATCCTTATCACCACCAACCTTAGAAGCTAGGTCATCTTTATCGCCTTTTTCTTTGGCCATACCCATTATGGTTGTTTGATTAGATAATATCTTAGTAGTGTCGGATTTAATAGATTTTATTCCTTCGTTGATACCGTTGATTTGTTCAGTTAAATCACCACCAATCAAAGCTTTAGAAGCATCAGAATCTTTATCTGATGATTTTTTTGACATCAGATCAGCTATTTCCGATAAAGCATCAGATAAATTGTTTAAAGCCCCTAGTAGTTTTTCATCCATTAAGTAAAAAATCTTTTAATAAAGTATATATTAAAAGATTTACTTTACTTGTTAAGATTTCTCCATCGTCACTGAAAGTCCAGCTTGGTCTAATTTGCTTTTCATAGATGATATTAATTTCTTATCACCTCTTTTAACATCACATTTTCCCCTGAAGTGAACAAAATGAGCACATTGCTCAGCTTGTTCATATTCGTGATTACAAATTTTCATTAGACAGGATATAACCCAATCAAATGTGTTATTATCATCGTTATGTAACAATAATACATATGGTTTTGATAGAATTTCGTCTACTTTTGATTTTTCTTGTTCTTTTGTTTCCATTATACAAATACTATTTTACCTGGTATGTCTAAACTTCTAGTCCATTCTTCGAATATTTTAACATGATCGAATCTATCTTCATAGATAGTTATGTTATGATAATCGCCAGTATTAATCATTTTTTTAAAAAGTTTTAATTTAAAGTCAGCAGTATCTTTACCACCATCTCTACAATAAACACCACCATTAAAATCTAAATTATGTTTATCTAATATTAACTTAACATAATCTTCTAATTTTTTCAAACGACCAGTGACTAAACAAATAGTATCATCGTTTTCTTTGTGTTTATAATAATCGGATAAAACATCTTTATTTGGTTCGATATCAAAAACATCTAAATCCAAACTTTCTTTTCTACCCCACCATCCTTTATGTGGATAATCTTGACCAGTTTTTTCTTTCCAAATATTTAATCCTTCTTCTTTACCTAATGTATCCATCAAAGTTTGATCAAAATCAAATATTACTAAATTTTTTTTCATAAGTTATTATATATTAATTATTTTAACTGATTTATTTTTATATATAAGTTAAATTAAACTTTTTATGGAAATTATATCGAAGTATAAAACACACATTATTATAATTATATTAATTATTTTCAATTTGTTTTTTATGAATAAATGTAATGATGAAAATAATTTTCGTATAGATATGTTAAATAAAGAAAATGTGACTTTAATAGAACAGAAAGATTCTATATTTAAAGTAAACATAAATCTCAAAAAAGACTTAGTTGTATACGATACTATAATATCAAATAAAGAAAAGGATATTATTAATATGAATAATTCTATTGTTAAAAAAGAAAGAGAAATTAATAAATTAAAGAAAGAAAAATATTTACTTAATAAAGAAAGAAAGAAAATTCTTGAAAATAAAAAGAAAGTAAATGATGAAATAAAAAAATTATTAACTGATATTAAAAATTTATCTGGAGAAGAATTAATAAAATCACTTAAAGAAAAATTAAAATAAAGATATGGTATTAAGATTATTTTGTATATTACTTTTTATATCCAATCTTGTTAGATCACAAGATTATCCTATATTAAGTTTAGACACCAATGGAACTAAATTGGTTATATTTACTGAAATACAAGCACAGAAATTGGATTCTATGTTAAGTGAATTAAGTGTTTGTAATGAATACAAGAAATTAATAGACCTACAGAACAAAGAATCTATAATATTCACAACAAGTGACTCTTTATGTATTTCTATGATATCTAATAAAGATAGTGTTATATTTAAGAAAGATAATATAATATCATCAAAAGATAGTATCATAGAAACGAAAAAAGACAAAATAAACAATTTAAGTAGTCAAATAAACAACTATGAAAAAATTATAGGATTATCAGATAAAGAAATATCCAATAAAAACGAAGAAATAAAGATAAAGAATAAAGAAATAATAAAATGGAAGGTTAGAGCTATTGGAAGTTGGTTAGTAACTGGTGGTATATTAGTGTTAATATTATTGTAGAAAACGGGTTTTTTTACTTAATATATATCTTTATAATAAAAATAAAAAATCATATGGGTTATATTAGAAAATATGAGTCTTATAAAAAGGCTAAAAATGAAAATAGATTAGAAAAGTCTATTAAAGAAGCTGTTGTTATGAAGGTTGATAATACATTCAAAGTTAAACCTATAGCTGACATACCACAATCTTTAATCAATACTTATGTAAAAAAAGTTAAAGAAGAAACTGGTAAAGAATTAAAAGATTTCTTTTCTGAAATGGATTTAGCTGAAGCTTTAGTAAAATACGTTATAGAAAAAGGATTGAATGTTGAAAATATTCCATCAAATGCTTTATTAGGAGAAAACGCGGAAAGTGCTGAAGATGATTCTGATGTAGAAGTTGAAGAGACTGAAGAAGTTGAAGAGACTGAAGAAGTTGAAGAGACTGAAGAAGAAACTGAAGAAGTTGAAGAAGAAACTGAAG
>TARA_R110002153_G_scaffold271568_1_pt1 | contig 13410 bp, 12 predicted proteins | sample TARA_R110002153 | Tara Oceans TARA_R110002153 (sample SAMEA4398193) | marine metagenome | biome: Polar Biome; feature: [SRF] surface water layer (ENVO:00010504); material: water (ENVO:00002006), including particulate matter (ENVO:01000060) such as... | depth 5 m
TGGGGCATGACATCAATCCTTTGATTTATTTCCTAATCAAAGCCTAGTTTGTCTTTTTATTTAGTCAAATTGTTATGGGTGGCTTGGTAAAAGCTTTGATGATGAAAGCTGACTTTTGGTCTTTTGATTACACCGATTTAATCGCTCAAGATTCCAGTGCAACAGGTATTGTAAACGCACAATGTGCTGGCGTGGCGAATGGCGAACAGCCCATCAATGATCCACGGATTACTCGTTCTCCAGAAGGTCAACTACGTGAAATGAAATTTACCAAGCCACCCATAATAAAACTCTTAGCCTGAGGTACCCAGCTTCAAGGTATAAGCTGCTTGGTAAAAGCTTTATGTACTCGGCTGTTGTTGATGTTTTGACGCTATAACCTTATGGTGTTGATGAGTGCAAATTGGAGACATAAATGAGTAAACTATCAAAACGTTCAACAGTCTATTTTGAACCCGCAATACACAATGCACTTAAAATTAGAGCTGCATCTAGCGATTCGTCTGTTTCTGAGCTAATAGACGAAGCCGTGCGTTTATTAATGCGAGAGGATCAAGAAGATCTTGCTGCTGTTAGAGCACGAGTCGATGAACCAGAAATAAGTTATGAAACGCTCATTAACAGCCTGGAAGCTGATGGGAAATTATAAGATTACGTTTAAAAAATCGGTTGTAAAAGATTTGGAATCTGTACCTAAATCAGACGTGATTAAAATAATTTCAAAGATTGATAGCTTTGCTGAGGACCCAAGAAGAGTCGGTGCAATCAAGCTCAGCGGCAATGAATTGTACCGAGTACGTCAAGGACTCTATCGCATATTATATGAGATTAAGGACCGAGAATTAGTTGTACTGGTAATAAAAGTAAGTCATAGATCTGATGTTTATAAACGTACATAACAATAACTTGAACCGGATAAAAATACAGAGCAATGTTTACCGCTTAAGTGAGTGTTAATGTCCGCTTTAGGGAGAGCCAATTAAAATCCGAATATCCCCAATGGCGGCTATGGTATAGATTATCAGTTAGCTCTAACTCATTAACCCAATAACAACTCTTTTTTACCTGCTTTACCTCTGTGTCCTCCGTGGTTCAAATTCTTTTTTGCTTTAACTGCTTCCGCTAAAAAATAGAGAGATTCCGGCTTAAAAAACTACCGGAATGACGGGGGGCGGCACTTCACCGTCCGTCAGATAAAACCTAGACTTTTAAATCTCGTTGATAGGTCATTGCTTTAATGGAATTGGTATTAAATCGTTAGGACTAAAATTAGTTGTTTAACATCCGTAAATTGATCTTCGCCATTTGGTTGCCTTGGTCTGCGGCTTGTTGATAAAGGCGTTTGGCTTTGGCTAAATCTTGGCTTACGCCTAAGCCTCTTTCGTATAACTTACCTAGGCTGTTTTGTGCGTCAGCATCGCCTTGGATTGCGGCTTTTTCAAACCAGTACGCGGCTTGTTGATGATTTTTTACTATACCTTGCCCCAATGAATACAAGTAGGCGAGGTTGTATTGGGCATTCATATGGCCTTGTTCAGCGGCTTTTTGATACCAGAAAGCCGCCTGAGAATAGTTTTGCTCCACTCCACTGCCTTTTGAATACATAAAACCAAGGGTGGCCTGGGCTTGATTGTGGCCATGTTTAGCCGCTTGCGCATACCAATTGGCCGCTTGGCGCATGTTTTGTTCCGTGCCTTGGCCATTTTCATACATTTTACCTAACAGGTATTCAGCTGAAACGTTGCCCAGTTTTGCGGCCTGTTGGTAATAATATAATGCCTCAGGGTAGTTTTGTTGCTGATAATAATAATCATCAGCTAAGGCTTTGTTTTCACGCTGTTTTTGTTGGCGCTGTTGCTGCACTCGTAATAAAGCTAATTGCTGTTTGGCTTGGCTTCTATATTTGCCTGCAGGTTTTAAGGTTAGATACTGCTGAAACCCTTGGCGAGTCTTTTTGTTTATTGTTTGTTGCCAGATGTTTTCATCATCCTGAAAGACTTTTATTGCCCCTTCGGCTTGGATGATATGTTGTCCTTGTGGCCAAAGAGTCAGGTATTGCTGATAACTGTTAATGGTATTGATGCTGAGAGCTTGTTGCCACATTTGCTTATCTCTACGGGCTTGTTTTTCTTCATCTGTTTCAGGCTCTTTGGGCGGTGTTACCGCCGCATTTGGTGAAGGTTCTTCAGATGGTTGTGGCGGTGTAAGCTTCTGCTCTGAACTGGTGAATAAGTCAGTAATAAACCGATTAAATGTTACCCATGAGTCAGTTGTTGTTTCAGGCATTAAATCAAACTGACGTTTGGTATTATCGTATTCAAATTTAAGTGCCAGTGAATATTGCTGGCTAATTTTTTCTAATTTAGCACTCAACTCAGAAGCAGTTAGTTCAGAAATGTATTGGTATGTGCGGTTGGTATTTGGGTTTAATGTTGGGTTTTCATTTGCTGAATCAGTCAACAGCGTGTCAGCTACATATCCTTCGATGCTTTTTAAATAACGATTGATTTGTTGTAGTTCGGCATGATTAAAATTATTCAGGTTTAAGTGATACTGAAAGCGCCTTGGTAAAGCGTCGAGCTTTTCACTCAATACCGCTCCTAGATCCTGAGCCAGTAACGCTAGATTTTGGTTTAACCACAAACCCAAACAATCACCTATGCAGTTTTTGGCTGGGTTATTGGCCCAATTATCTACTGCAAAAGCATCCTGCTGAGTACCGCTTTGTAAATCTAATAAGCGCCCCGATAGACTGAAATACCACTTTTGTGACGCTGCTTGGCGTTGTTTAAACATATTAAGTTGATACAGCAAGGCCAGATTCACTTCTTTGCCAGAACGTTTGGCTGCTTGTTGAATAGCTTGGTCGGTCAAGGCTGAGCAGTCTTCGAGAATACAATTAGGTAAACCCAAATAATGTAGATTAAGTACATCAAAATCAGCGTTACTTAAAGCAATAGTTAGGCCTTGGGAAATGGTGCTGTGCAAGTCTACGAGTGCGGGGAGTTCGACTGGGGTGTAGTAGTTTGTATCTGGCAATACCACAATTTGCCAGCGTTCAGTGGCTAAACTTGTTTGCACCCACAGACATAATAGGCCAACTAGGTAGCCTATTCTCAATGTTGTTGTTTTGAGCCTAACAGTGTCTGTCATTATTGTTTTAAGAATGCTCGGGTCCGCTAAGTCAGTGGTGGTAAAAAACAATTATTGAATGCAAGAATATTACCAACCTTCGGCAATATCCCGAGCAGGGTTTTCACCTCTTAGCGTAATGCGTCTTAAACTATAGGTGTTACCTTCAAAATTAATGGTTGCCCGCATATTTAATTCTTCTAACAACTTCATCATATTTCTACTGAGTTTTGCGGTGCCAATAGTGGAGCGATACAACAATGTGGTACGGGTATGGCGCTGCTGTGTGGGGCGATGAGAAATATAACCCGAGAAAACCAGTAAATATTCTTCAATGTTGGCCACATCTTGTGCACTAAAACCATCAAATTCTAAATAGTAGTCGTTAACCATTGTTGATTTTGCAGTAGTGCTTTGCTCAGCTGATTCTGCATTTATCAGCCAATTTAATTTTTCAGCCAAAATTAACCCCAGCTCATCTCCCAATACTTTAGCTTCATCACCCATTTCTTCAAGCATACAAGTTTGTCTGCTACAGGCGTAGGGAATGGTCCAACTACGTGGGCTTTGCACTTCAAAGTTATCTAAAAATTGCCCTGATTTGGCATTTAATAACCGTGCTTCAACTCGAGCGCGGGCCTTTTTTGCATATTCACTCGTCTGCACAGTCGCATAAGTGCTCAATACCACAACCACATCAATAGGAGGGCGAGTGATAGAGCGAGCTATATCAAGTAACTCTGCATCAGAGCGGCGTATACGGCCTTGTTTAAACGTATCTAAAGTGATGCTAGTTTCATCATACACATCAACAATGTGATTAAGTTGCTGACTGATACTGGCATGAACACGCTTATTAATTTGACTGTTCCGGGGGACGGAGTCTTTATCTGCGTCTTCTATCATTATTAGCAGGTTAACGCTATCAGCAGCATAGGTGTATGAGAACACTCCAAGGGTGAAAGATAATACGATAATTTTTGATAGCCAACTCATGCACGGTTCCTTAGTTTTACCCATTAACAAACATTACCTATGGATATGCAAAACTTAGGATAGTTTTTTGGTATGTGAAGTAAAATCCCCAGCCATTTAAACATAATTTTTTGAATTGGAGTAATACTGAGTAAAAACCGTCTATTGAATTAGCATGGATCCTGAGTTCTCAATTTTAACACGTCACTCGCGTCAAAGGATCATACTGATGTGTATATTGATTATGAGCTAACTCTAAGTTCCATTTATGTTCGCCCCGCCATCCTTGGCTGTTGGGTATAGTCAGTTGATTAGAAGCGATAGGCTGCTTGCAAAGCTACTGTTCGTCCTGGTTCAACCCACATTGCATACATACCAGCAGGCGCAAATGACATGTCTGTACTGTAGCTCGAAGTTACCTGATCTGTCAGGTTTTTACCTACTAAAGCGATTGACCAACCTAGGTTGTAATCACTCAATTCTACCCTTAAGTCAACTTTTCCATATCCTGATTGCTCAGTGAATGGGTTTAAATCGTAATTGGTGTAGTAACTTGATTTAAAGTTTGTTTGTAGATTGATATTTAGCTCTAAGTCGCCGCTTAGGCCATGCCAATAATCCAATGCTAAATGGCCGCTAAATTCAGGGGCATAGGCACCAGGCTTACCAGATAAATCACAGGTAACTCCATTGGCTTCAACGTTGTCCGGCAAGAATTGCGCACTCTTAAAACATTTGGCTCCACTGAATTCATCCCAAGTAAAATCTAAGTAGGCGAGATTCCCCGATAGCGTGAAACCGCCGGGTAACAGCCAACGCCCATCCAATTCAATACCTTGGCTACTAGAGCGCCCGCCATTTTCGACATAAAAACCCGCCACGCCATCGAATACCGATGTTTGCATGTTTTTAAAGTCCATATTAAACAGAGCGAAGTTGACATCTAAGGTACCATCCAACAAGGTTAACTTAGTACCTAGTTCATAACTGGTTACTTCTTCTGCGTCAAACTGCCAGTCTTTTGCTAAGTTGGCTCGCGCATCGTAACCGCCTGATTTAGTGCCCGTTGCCGCAGAAAAATACACCATACCCTGCTTAAAAGTGCGACTGACGGTTAATGATGGGTCAAAAGCGGTTTCGCTAAGCTTACCGTTTACGCTATGTATCTCTAGCCCAAGATTGTTTTTAAGAATATTCAAATAGACATCGGTTGGCAGCATATTGGGCGCCCCCATTGCCTGCACTGCAGCGGGTACATTGATAATATCAATTTGTTCAACAGGTAAACCACTACTGAGTTCAACCATGCCTAAGTCGCGTTTAGCTTCTTTGTCTTCTTTGGAATAGCGTAGACCTAAGGACGCCAGCCAATGGTCATCTAATTGATAGTCGAGTTTTGTAAAAATGGCTTGGGTGTCGCTGTCTCCGGAATATTGTCTGGGACCCAAGGCATTTAATGGATAGATCCGATATTGTTCATCAAATGCTAAATCGGTAGATTGAACATATACTCCAGCGATAAAGTTAAAGGCACCATCAAATTCTGAACTTAATCGCAATTCTTGACTAATTTGCTCAAAATTCTCATCACTATCTTGTCTGTAGGTCAGTGGCGCAGGACCATGGTCGCCATCATTACTTTGCAGCATACTGTATTCCTGCCAACCCGTGACACTCGATAACGTGAGGTTTTTAAACTGCCAGTCGGCGGTCAGGGTTAAGTAGTCTGCTTGATAGTCACCGTATTCATCTTCGCCCAATGCCGCATTACCTTTATACAAGTCGTCATCAAGCTTATATTGGTTTATGTCTGCAAAATAGGCTGGTAGTGTCAACCCCATTAACACAGGTTCTGCTACGGGCTGGCTTGGTGCTATACCTACATTTGATTCATCATCGTGCTGATAAGATAAAAATATTTCTAGGGTGTCACTGGGCTGCCAAGCAAAACTAACACGTGCAAAAGTGGCGTCTCTTGCTACTTCGTCACGGTCAGCTAAAGAATTATGAAAATAACCATCGTGATCGAGAACTTTGACTGTCGCCAGCGCTTGTAGATTGTCGCTCAGCGGGGCACTAACAGCCGCATCCAAAGTATAGCCATTGTTGAATTCATAATTTGCACTGATATAACCACTTAAGTCTTCAGTTGGGCGACGGGTGGTGACGTTTAAAGCGCCAGCTGTGGTATTTTTACCGAACAAAGTTGATTGTGGTCCACGCAATACCTCAAACCTTTCTAGATCAACAAAGGCACTACGCATTTGGTAAGCCCTACCTCGGTATACACCATCTACATAAGTACCTACGGTTTGTTCAAAACCTTGATTAGGCCCCGAACCTAGTCCGCGCATGGTAATGTTAAATCCCTGACCAGTCTGGCTGATATCGAAGTTAGCGACCTTGTCAGCTAGCTCTTCATTATCACTTATATTTTGTTTAAGTAGTTGCTCACCTGCTATTGCAGTGACTGAGATGGGCACATCTTTAATGCTTTGGGTACGTTTTTGTGAAGTCACCATGATGACCTCTAACGTTTGTTCTTTATCTTGTACCTGGGCCGCCACTGGAATTGCCAGCGTTGTGATTAATGCTAAAGCAATTGATTGATTTAATGTTGTTTTTTTCATAATGCCTCTGAGTGTTATTGGTCGAATAACTGACTGGCAGTTTTGAGCAATAACAAACCACCAACCAATAAAAGAACTGAAAAGACAACGCGAGTAAACTGCTGTTGACTCACTTTGTGGTGTAGAAAATTTCCAAGTAAAGCGCCGACAAAAACAACAGGTACTAACATTACAATGTGCGTGGCCTGTTGTTGTAACTTGCCTGATATCGCAAACCATATTGTCAGGGCACCATTGAGGGACAGCCATACGCTGAGTAATGTGGCTCGAAATTGAGTTTTATCTAGGCCGCTTTTTGCGCAGGCATATACCAACAAGGGGCCGCCCGATGCAAATAAACCATGGGTAATCCCAGCAAAAAAAATCAACATCCTGCGTAACAGCGAACCATGGTTTGTAGCTTGAATTTGCGCTAACGAACGCACGGCAAACCAACAAATAAGTAACGCAAATATTCCTTTGCTATAAAGTTCAGGCAACTGTCCTGTCAGCAAAACACCAATCAAGGTTCCCAGCGCCATAAATGGCAGTATCTGAGTAAACAAAAAACCACGAGCAATATGCCTGCGTAGCTGCCACACCAAAGGAGCTGTCATCAGAATGTTTAAAGGGACTAACCATTGCACTAGAGTCGGAATGTCCATAACTAAAGCACCGATAGACAACGCCACTACAATACTGCCGAATCCGGTCATTGCTTCGATGGTAAAGGCGATAAATACACCTATCGCAACTACTAAAAATGTCATTGTTTGGTCTGCAGTTCACTGGAAAATTTATTGCGCATTAACCGCAAGTAAAGATCGGGAAATAGCCGATACAAAATACTGGATAAATTAGTGAAAACATCCGGGAATAAACGCGCTTTATTTTGTTTGATCGCACTAATGATTGAATTTGCCATCCACATACTGGTGCGCATTTTTCCCACCATCGAACGCTTGTGCGCGGCTTTATGTCCACGCCCATCTAATGCATTTTGTTCTATAGGGGTATCCAAAAAACTTGGATAAACCATCAATATCGATACACCTTCTGCATGCACTTCGGCACGTAAAGTCTCAAAATACTGATGTAATGCTGATTTTGCAGCGCAATAACCAGCGCGTGCTAAAACCGGCATCCAGCCAGCCATCGAACCAATGTTAACGACCTTACCGTTGGCTTTGCATAATAATGGCAACAGCCCTTGGGTTAATTGCACCGGTGCAAGATAGTCGACATGCATGATTTTACGAATAACATGGTGTTCAGTTTGTTTGGCAAGTGAACGGTGAGTGATCCCTGCATTGTTGATAAGTAAGTCGACTTGCGAAAGTTTGCTATTGAGTGTTTCGAGCAGAGTACTAATAGCGTCGCAGTCTGCTAAATCACAACTAAAGTGCAATGCACCATCTAAGCTAAGAGTCTGCTCATGTAGACGCTCCTCGTTAACATCAATCAATACTAGTTGGTGGCTTAGGTGAAGCTGGCGCGCAAGATCCAACCCCAGCCCTGAAGCGGCACCTGTGATAACGGCTATTGGTTTTGAATTGTTAGCTACGGATTGAGTCATTAGAGCTGCTCGTGATTGTGGGTAAGGTAAAAATCAAAGACTTCTCGACTAGATTTGGCTGGGATATAACCAAAGTCTTCTTTAAGTGCTCGATTATCCAATACTGGGCGATAGCGTAAAAAATCAAGCTGCTTTGCGCTGTAGTGAGTCAGGCCAAAGGTATGCCCAATTGTGAGTGCCAGCTTAAGTAGCCAGGGGGATAACTGAAGTAATGGTTTATTTAATGCGTCAGCAATATCCGCTATGGTCATAGCACCATCGCCAGCAAGATTAAATTTGCCAGTTTTACTTTCACAAACGCCTTGGCGGATAATATCGACCACATCTTCATCCCAAATAAACACAAAGGGTGAAGTTGAGCCTTTTACAGCCAAAATTCGCTTTTGATTAAACAAATTAGTGATTTGATTTTGGGTGGTTTCTCCCAACACTGTCCCAGGACGTAACACCAACTGTTGCAATGCCGGATGACTGCTACGGTATTGTGCCAACATTTCTTCAACTAAACGTTTGTGGTAACTGTAGGCAAAACTATCATTGCCTCGTAGGGAGTCTTGTTCGGTTAGCCAAGCAGGGTTGTCAGCATGATAACCATAAGCTGCGCCGCTGCTCGTAACCGTAAAATGTTTCACACCGCCAGCTACGCAAGCATCCAGAACATTGCGAGTGCCATTAACATCAATGTCATAATCTCTGTGATGATCGTCGCTAGCTTGCATCACACTAGCCAGATGTATTACATGGGTGATTTGATGGGTGTTAATCAACTCACCTATGGCTTTGTCTCGTATATCCATCTGCTGATAATGGTAGTGCGATGGATTAGCCGAGCGAATGTCCACGCCAACAATATGATGCTGCTCAGCGAGACGATTAATCAAGCGCTGGCCAATGTAGCCCTCACTTCCCGTAATTAAAATATTAAGACTCATATAAAACCTGCTTTTTGTTTTTGCATTGACGGGCGTCACGACGGTCAAGATATTGCCAAGTTAAGCTCAGTCCCATGCCAGAAATTAGATGCCAGATCCCCCACGCAGCGGCGATAATTGCCATAGCGGTTTGATCTGCGAAAAAAGTAAAGATGATCCCAAGTCCGAGGCCTGAGTTTTGTAAGCCGACTTCTAGGGTTATTGCTCGTCTGTCTGCTTTTTTTAGGCCTAAGGCTCGCGCTGATCCCCAACCAACCGCCAGAGCCATTGCGTTGTGGACAATCACAGCAAGAACAAAGATGCTGGCGCCACTAATAAAACGTTGCCAGTTCATGGTCAGGGAAATTGTAACGAAACTGAACAAAGCAATAAGTGAAGCCACTCGGAAAAAGGGCTCACTACGACTCGCAAAACGTGGAAAATAATTAGCACACAAAAGCCCCGCAGCCAGCGGAAGTGCTAATACCAGCAGTATTATTGTCAGCATATCGGTGGTAGAAACCGAGATAGATTGCAGTAGTTCTTGAGTATGTGGATTGAGATCGGCGTAAAACATAAAATTAAAGGGGGTTAGAACACAAGCCAACACACTGGCAACCCCTGTCATGCTTACAGACATAGCAGTATTGCCATTAGATAAGTACGTCATCAGATTAGAAAAGCTACCGCCGGGGCAGCAGCTAACTAAGATTAGTCCAAGGGCAACCTCACTCGGCATGGGGATTAACCAGGTTAATCCGCAAGTCATGGCCGGCAATAAGATAAATTGCGCTGCTAGACCAACCGCCGGACCTTTTGGTTGACTAATGACGCGTTTAAAATCGGCGGTAGTTAGGCTAAGTGCAATGCCAAACATCATCATGGCCAGCACTGCATTAAGCACAAACAGAGTTAAAGCTGACATCTAAACACCGTGGTTCAATTGACGCATTTCGCTGGCAATAGCTTCAAGATATGTTGCTTTGTGCACGTAATAGGCCATGCGTTCGAGTTCTAAATAGTGCATGCCACCGTCAACCCGAATGCCAGACTTTGTTTTGACCTTATTAAAAAATAATTCTGCTGCTTGAGGATTATCCTGTTGTAGTCGAATAACCTTAGCCACTAATTGCGCTTGATTATCCCGTCCTTGCCAACCTAATCCTGAAGCTTCTACCATGCCCATCACGAACAGATTGTTATGCAAAGGATTGAATACGTTGAGGTACAATTGGGGCGCATCTTTATGCCAGTTGAGATGCTGTTTTTCGATAAATGGGTAATGCAACTTATAACCGGTTGCTTGCAAAATTATGTCATATTCTCCTTGTTCGCCATTTGAAAACATTGCCCCGTCTGGAGTTAATGTCTCAATGTTTGGTCGAACGGTAATATCGCCATGCCCTATATGGTGTAGAAACAAAGAATTGACTACCGGGTGTGATTCATACATTCGGTAATCAGGATCTGGCAAACCGTAACAACTAGGCTTACCAGAAATAAGCTTCACCAACAGGCCATCGAGCGCTTGCTTTAAACGGTTTGGTAAACGAATTTTGCCACCAAGGGTATCGGTTGGCCGTCCGGCAATAAACTTAGGTAAAAAATAATAACCTCTTCGCACAACCATATCGACGGACTTGGCACGATGTACTGCATCAACCGCAATATCACATCCGCTATTGCCACAGCCGACAATAAGTACCCGTTTGTCGGCGAAAACATCGGCACTGCGGTATTCACTGCTGTGCATCATTTGCCCCGAAAACTGACCTTTAAAGGTGACTTCATTAGGATGGTGAAGTGTTCCATTTGCTAGCAACAAACCACTAGCGAGTAATTCATGGGTTTGGTCATTTTGACGATAAACAATGCGCCAGTTATTTCCTTCACACTCCACTTTTTCTACCCAACAGCCAAAGCGGTAATGACTGTTGAGATCAAAATGATTGGCATACTCCTGAAAATATTTTTTTAGCTGATCATGACGAGGATAGGTGGCCACACTTTCTGGCATTGGAAAATCATCAAACTCAGTCATTTTTTTTGACGATATTAGATGGGCAGAGTCATACATTGTGCTAGTGGGACTATCGATATCCCATAACCCGCCCACGTCACTATTGGCTTCCAGACCAATTACCTCAATGCCTTGCTCTTTGAGCCGGCGAACCGTACACAACCCCATAGGGCCTGCACCGATGACTACATATGGATTCATTTTTAACTACTCATTAAAGAATATGCGAACGATGTTAACAATTTGATTACAATAGAACTCAGGTAAGACAGGACAACTTACTGGTTAATTTGGGACAGAGTGATAAAAGTCAGTTAATCTGATAATAAATATGTGGAGATTGATAATGGACGCCAGCGTTACTCAAAACTTTACCCGCGCGATCATGCGACACTTAGAACAATTGGGTATTCAACTGAATCCGCAGCTTAAACAGCAAATCAATAAGTATGATGATGCGTCACGTTTACCCATGGCATTGCAAGATGCATTGTGGCAGAGCCTAGAAGACCAAAATGACAGTAGCCTTGGTCTTAATATTGGTTTGGCTATTCTGCCACAAAGTCTTGATACCATGGGGTTTTTACTCCTCAGTAGTCCTTCGTTAGGCGAAGCCGTTAACAGCTTGGTTGATTACTCTTCTTTGGTTGGTGAAGGGGGAGCTTTCAGCAAATCTCACAGCAAACAAGGCTGGAAACTTTGCTATGAAGCCAAATTTACTGTTGCTGCATCTCTTCGTATTGAAGCTATTCTGGCCAGTAGTGTCGCCAGCGCACGCTGGATATCGGGAAAAAATATCGCTCCAGTAGCCGTGTATTTGAAACATTCAAGACAAGCAGATCTCGCTTTGTACGAACGCGTATTTATGGGGGCTCAGATATATTTTGGGCATACTAAAAACGCTATTGTGTATACCGATGAAGATTGGAATTTTAAACAGCGGGAAGTCAACCCTGCCGTTCACACCCAAATGCTCGAACTTGCAAAACAACAGTTATCCCAGTTGAAGCCAAAAAACTTTCCTGCCAAGGTAATCGCATTGTTGACCCGACAACCATGGTTATCAAAAGCACAAGTAGCAAGCACCTTGGCCATTAGCGAACGCACGTTATCAAGAAAGTTACTGGCAGAGAATTTGAACTTTCAGTCAATTGTTCATGATATCAAAAAACAATATGCACTTGAGCAAGTTGTCAAAGCCAGCACGACTCAAGCAGGTTTGGCTGAATATCTTGGCTATCATGACGAAAGTGCTTTTGCCAAAGCTTTTAAACGCTGGACCGGCATGGGATTTCGCCAATATCGACTACATTATTGCAGCTAGTTTAACTGCAATGGTGGGGGCATCGCTCTAATTTTCTAAAACAACAGCTCGTCAAGTGTTAACCTCAACGAGGCTGCAGTTAATTGGCCTGAAACTCATCGATAATCTAGTAAGGAAAACCTTGAACATTAAGTCTAGTGCTATAAATACCCGCGCTTAAACAGGCTGCGTCGCCACATTGGCGTACCTTGCTACCATCTAATGGAGCCGTCAAACCTGTCACATATAAGGTACGGCCATCTTCGCCGCCAAAGGCAATGTTTGTGACTATGTGGATCCCAGGCACGGTTAATACTCCTATTTCGTCATAGTTCTTATTTAAGATCACTACTAACTGGTCGTCATTTCTAGTAGCTGATTTACGTGTGGTTGTGACATAAATATTGCCACTGCAATCCTTGCCTAAGCCGTCAATAGGGGTATTCAGAATTTGTTTCGGTTTGGAGACTCGTCCCGACTTTAATTCAAATGCCCACAGCCCAGCAATGCCGCCAACGATCAATTTTTTTTGATCCAGTGACAAGGTTATACCATTAGGTTTATCCCGAAGAGCCGGAACTAACTCGGTTACTAGTGTTGGGTTAACCTTACCATCGGCACTAACGCGATAAATACGTTGACCAGGAACTTGAGAACCTGGATCACCGCCTCCTTGAGTTAGAGTCACGTCAATATTAGAGGGAGTATTCCAGTTAGGGTCGGTGAAAAATATGGAGTTGTCATCAGCAATCGTTAGGTCGTTTGGTGAGTTAAAACGTTTATCTTCATAATGACTAACAATTGTCGTGATTTTTTTACTTTGCCAATCGATATAAACAATTGACCCGTCAAGCTGTCGGGTTGCAACTAAATTGTCTTTAGAA
>TARA_R110002153_G_scaffold3042_6_pt1 | contig 13387 bp, 15 predicted proteins | sample TARA_R110002153 | Tara Oceans TARA_R110002153 (sample SAMEA4398193) | marine metagenome | biome: Polar Biome; feature: [SRF] surface water layer (ENVO:00010504); material: water (ENVO:00002006), including particulate matter (ENVO:01000060) such as... | depth 5 m
CCGATGCTAGACAAAGCTACGCCAGCCATTGTCAGCATTTCTGTGGAAGGTACTCAAGTGTCTCGCCAACGTGTACCAGAAATGTTTAAGCATTTTTTTGGAGGAACAGATGAACAAGTGCAAGAAAGGCCTTTTAAAGGGTTAGGTTCGGGCGTCATTATCGATGCCAAAAAAGGCTATGTAGTGACCAATAATCACGTGGTAGATAATGCTGATGAGATTATCGTCAAACTAACAGATGGTCGTGAATTCAAAGCTAAAAAATTGGGTGCAGATGAGCAAAGCGACATCGCATTATTAAAAATTGAACCTGATGCATTGGCTGCTATGCCTCTCGCTAATTCAGATGAGTTGCGAGTCGGCGATTTTGTTGTTGCTATTGGTAACCCTTTTGGGCTGAATCAAACAGTAACCTCAGGGATTGTCAGCGCACTTGGACGCTCTGGCTTAAACATAGGTGGATACGAAAACTTTATCCAAACTGATGCTGCAATTAACCGAGGAAACTCAGGTGGAGCCTTGGTCAGTCTGCGCGGGGAGTTAGTCGGAATTAACACCGCTATTTTTGGACCTAATGGTGGAAACGTCGGCATTGGTTTTGCTATACCCAGTAATATGATGAAAAATTTGGTCGATCAAATTATAGAGTTTGGTGAAGTCCGTCGTGGTTTACTTGGTATTGTAGGAGCAGATATCGACTCTGGTTTAGCAGACGCCATGAACCTAGATGTCAACCAAGGTGCATTTGTAAGTGAAGTGTCGCCAGACTCAGCGGCTGATAAAGGCGGAATACAGGCTGGTGACATCATTACAGAAATAAATGGAAGACCAGTTACCAGTTTCCAAGAATTAAGAGCAAAAGTTGCCAGTAGAGGCGCAGGTGCTGAACTTGAATTAACGGTATTACGCAAAGGCAAGCGTGAAAAAATAAACGTTACTCTAGGCGACGCGACACAAAATGTGGTGATAGCTAAAGAGATACACCCTGCTTTAGAAGGCGCTACCTTGACCAACGGTAAAACTAAACAAGGCGATAATGGCATAGTCATTTCAGAGCTTGAATCCCGCTCCCCTGCGGCTCGCATTGGTTTACAAGATGGTGATGTAATAATCGGTATTAACCGCAAAAAAGTGGATAATGTTGTGCAGTTACGCACTGAACTAGAAGATGCAAAAGGCGTCATAGCGCTTAATGTAAAACGCGGTATCTCTTCTTTATATTTGGTGATACGCCAATAAAACTCTCTATTGATAGCGGTACTAGGCCATAGTATCGCTATCAACTCACTGATTTCAATGTTATTATTAATGTTATCTGACGTGAAAAATTCTTAATATTACTCGTGCTAAAAACCTTATCTTTTTTACTAAAATCCATCATCATTGGCGTGATCATTTCATCGATCATCTTATTGTTAGTACCTGATTTACGGCAAGGTAGTGGTCTACCCTTGACATTATTTACCAACAATGACCCTTCCCCAAAGAAACGAAGCTTCAATTCAGCCGTCAATGATGCTGGCCCGGCGGTTGTAAATATATATAGCATTGGTATCGACAGCTCGGGTTACAACCGCAGGCACCCGGTTGAACGTTCGAGCTTAGGCTCTGGCGTAGTTATGACTTCAAGCGGCTACATTCTCACCTGTTATCACGTTATTGCTAACGCTAAACTTATTGTAGTGGGACTTCAAGACGGGCGATTCGAAGAAGCACAAATTTTAGGTTATGACCCTATAACTGATTTAGCAGTACTTAGCGTCTCCGCCGAAAACCTGCACCCAATCCCGCAACTTGACAATCCTAATGCATTAGTCGGTGACGTTGTATTAGCCTTAGGTAATCCTTACAATTTAGGACAAACAGTTACCCAAGGTATTGTCAGTCGAATTAGTAACAACGGCTTAAATCACTACTTCGATTATATTCAAACAGACGCAGTGCTTAACGAGGGGAATTCCGGTGGGGCATTGGTAGATAGTGAAGGTTTCTTGATTGGTATTAACAATGCTAACTTTAAAACTCGCGTCAGCCGCAGCCGCGTAGAGTCCGTTGATGGCGTGTCTTTTGCGGTACCTTACACTTTAGCTAAAAAGGTTATGACTGAAATAATTGCTACCGGAAAGGTCACTCGTGGAGCATTAGGCTTTGGAGGGGCTCAAGATGGACCATCAAGTGTCGGGATTACGGTTACCTCAATTGATCAAGGTCGTCCTGCGGACATAGGCGGATTACAGGTAGGCGATGTCATATTATCTGTAGACGATATTCCAGCCAATAACATACGTAAAACCTTAGAATATATTTCTAACACTCAACCAGGAAAAGAAATACAGTTGGAAATCCGTAGAGATGAACAAAGACTCAAATTAAAAATGATAGTAGATGAATTATAATAGCTCAGTGCTTTTAATCAGCTACTCGTTTGATGTTGGCACCTAAGCCATTTAACTTTCTTTCAATATGTTCATAACCACGATCTAAGTGGTAGATGCGATCAACAGTAGTCTGCCCTTCTGCCACAAGCCCCGCAATCACTAAACTTGCCGAAGCCCTCAGATCAGTCGCCATCACTTGAGCGCCCTTTAAAGTTGACTTACCATCACACACAGCACTATTGGCTTGTAACGATATATTTGCACCCATTCGCTGCAGTTCAGGTACATGCATAAAACGGTTCTCAAAGATGTTTTCCGTCACCACACCTGTTCCTGTAGCTAAACAATTAAGGGCTACAAATTGTGCTTGCATGTCAGTTGGAAATCCAGGATGGGGGGCGGTTTTAATATCAACACTTTTAAGTTGTCTATTGGTCATATCCAACTCAATCCAGTCATCACCTACTGTGAGTTTAGCTCCAGCTTTAGACAATTTATCCAGCACTGCCTCGAGAGTTTTTGGTGCTGCTTGTTCGCAGCGAATTTTTCCACCTGTAACAGCTGCTGCAATTAAAAACGTACCTGTCTCGATCCTATCTGGCAATACGCGATAACGGCATCCAGATAAAGACTCGACTCCCTGGATCACAATTTTATCGGTTCCAGCATTTGTCACCTTAGCACCCATTGCATTTAAACAATTGGCTAGATCAACAATCTCCGGCTCCTTGGCCGAGTTTTCTAAAATGGTTTCACCTTGGGCTAAACAAGCCGCCATCATTAGGTTTTCTGTAGCGCCGACGCTAACCACATCCATAAATATGTGTGCACCTTGTAACTTTCCGTCTACAGATGCCCTTATATAACCACTGTCCACATCAATTTTGGCTCCCATTTGTTCGAGCCCTTGCAAATGCAAATTTACCGGACGTGCGCCTATAGCACAACCTCCAGGTAAAGACACATTGGCTTGGCCGAACTTAGCCAAAAGTGGGCCTAACACTAAAATGGATGCCCGCATGGTTTTAACCAAATCGTAGGATGCGTTAAAATTATGAATTGTACTAGGATCAATCACTACAGATTGACCATCTTGGCGATACGCTTTGGCACCTAATTCACTTAACAAAGATAAACTAGTGTGAATATCTCTAAGCTCGGGCACATTATCAAAATAACAAGTGGAGTCTGCCAAGATGCTTGACATCAAAATAGGTAATGCAGCATTTTTGGCGCCTGAAATAGCGACGGTTCCGTTCAGTGCCGGGCACGCCTTGATAATTAATTTGTCCATGACTGCACTCTATTCGATGTTACTAGGATGATGTTTTTGCGGATACTATTGAGGAAGATTAAACATCTTCTCCCGCTTCCATTGGCTTTCGGTAAAGGTTTTAATGGAAACTGCGTGCATACTACCTTCAGCAATTTTTGCAGCCAAAGGCGCATAAACAAACTGCTGTTTCTTAACTCGGCTCATATCTGCAAACTGATCACTTACAGCTATGACTTGAAAATGCGAACCATCACCATTCACGTGTGCTTCGGCTAAGCCTAATGTTTCAAGTAAAAGCGCTTCAATTTGTTGATTATCCATGACAAGTCCAGATGAGTAAAAATAATCGACTATTGTACCGACAAAAAACTGTCTACGTCGCTTATTTTTGCAAGCTTTATCAAGCTTTTTGGGATGTTCTTAAGCTTAAACTGAACATTCTGTTGCTGGTTGTCTTTTAGGAAGTTCATTAACCATGCTAACCCTGCGGTATCAGAATGACTCACTCCAGACATATCAAGAGTAAAAACATCATCGCTAGCGTTTTTTTGATTGTTTTGTTTAAGTGTAGCCAATGCATCTGACTTAGCTATAGTGTTGCGATTCAACTCGCCTTGTAAGCTGTAATATCCTTTAGGAGACTCAGTTACTTGCAATTTAGTCACCTAAGTTTCCTTTTTTTCGGAGTCAATATTAATAGGTTTGCTAATAGTGTTATTCATTAAATCAATTACTTTTTGTATACCATCCTTTCGCAAGATAGATTGGAATTCGCTTTGCTTACTCGATAAAAGACTAATACCTTCAGCTACCATATCGTAAGCTTTCCACTCATTAGTTTTATTATTTTTACGTAACTTGAAAGCCAAATTAATGTCTGGTCGCCCAGGTTCTCTAACCACAGCTCTGACCGTTACTGTTTTTTCATCTGTTACTTCACGAACCGGCTGAAATTCAACATCCTGGCCATCATAGTAGGCCATGGCTAATGCATAGGTTGTGATCAAATATGAACGAAAAACACTAATATATTCGGGTATTTTGTCTCTTGGTACTTTTTTATAGTACTTTCCCAAAACCTTTAGCGCAGAAAAGCTGTAATCAACATAAGGCAATAATTCCTCTTCCATCACAGTGCGCAAAAGTTCTGGATCGACTTCTATGAGTTGCCGCTCTTTCTTAATTCTGCTGAACGTTTTGGTTGCTACCTCTTCTAACATTACATAGGGATTTTCGTTTTGTGCCTGCGCGACACCAGAACAAAAAATTAATATCCCACTCAATAATAAAAGTGCCCATTTGTTTATCACGTTATTTTCTCCAATCGACAACATAGCTTAACCGTCGTTGCTACTAAATAAAAACTGACCAATGAGATCTTCTAATACTAACGCTGATTTTGTGTCTTCTATGTAATCCCCCTGAGACAAGCTTTCAACACCCTCAATAGCAAAACCTGGTTGAAAACCAACATATTGCTCTCCTAATAAACCCGAGGTGAGTATAGATACCGAACTGGTTTCTGGAAATTGATTAAATTCTGACAAAATACTCATGGTCACTACAGGTGTGAAATCGCTATTGTTAAGGGTGATTTTATCGACCCTACCCACTGTTACCCCACCTACCTTCACAGCTGAACGAACTTTTAAGCCACCAATATTGTCAAATTTTGCGTACAAGATATAGGTATCGTCATTGCCCGACATACTTCGATTGGCGACGTTTAAAGCCAACAAAAGACCTGCTGCTATAGTCAAGGCTACAAATACACCTACTAATAATTCCACTTTTCTAGATTTCATTGCCATTTCCTTCACTCAATTCCAAACATTAATGCAGTCATTATAAAATCTAGCCCAAGTACCGCTAACGAAGAAAACACTACTGTTTCTGTTGTTGCCTTACTTATACCTTCTGAGGTGGGTATAGAATCGTATCCTTTAAAAGTCGCTATCCAGGTAATCACAAAAGCAAATACTATGCTTTTTATAATGCCATTCACCACGTCCTTATTCCAATCCACAGTGGATTGCATAATGGACCAGTAACTACCTGAATCGACACCTAACCAATCAACACCGACCAAATGTCCACCTAAAATACCCACAGCACTAAAAATTAACGCCAGCATTGGCATGGATATAATGCCAGCCCAAAGGCGCGGCGCAATCACTCTTCGTAGTGGATCAACAGCCATCATTTCTAAACTACTGAGTTGTTCAGTCGCTTTCATTAAACCAATTTCAGCTGTCAGTGCCGAACCTGCCCGCCCAGCGAACAATAATGCTGTAACCACTGGGCCTAACTCTCTCAATAAGGACAAGGCGACCATCGGCCCAAGGCTGCCTTCAGCTCCATACCCCACTAAAATAGTGTACCCCTGCAAAGCCATTACCATGCCAATAAATAACCCAGAAACCACGATAATAAGTAGAGACTGCACGCCTACTACATGTATTTGTTTAATGGTCAGTGGTATCAATTTTAAAGGCTGAGGTTTAGCGACAATCGCACCAAATAACATAAAGGTTGCGCGGCCAAACATTACTAAGCGATTAAGGGTGCTCGCTCCTAAGTCTATTAACCAATTCATGATTCGCGCCCTAAAAAAGCCCTAGCAACACTACTCGCAGGATAATGAAAAGGTACCGGGCCATCTGCTTGGCCTTGCAAAAATTGTTGTACTAGTGGTGAATCACTATTTCTAATTTGCTCTGGGGTACCGCTACCAATCACCTTTTTCTCTGCCAAAATATATATATAATCTGCAATAGTTAATACTTCAGTCACATCATGAGTCACAACAACACTGGTTAATTGTAATGCATCATTTAAGGCCTTAATCAACTTTACCAATACCCCCATAGATATGGGATCCTGCCCTGCGAATGGCTCATCGTACATAATAAGCTCTGGATCCAAAGCAATTGCTCTTGCCAATGCTGCTCGGCGAGCCATACCGCCAGATAATTCTGCAGGCATTAAATCTGCTGCACCTCTTAAACCTACGGCCTGCAATTTCAGCATAACCACAGTGTGAATAATAGATTCAGATAATTTAGTGTGCTCCCTGAGCGGAAACGCAATATTATCGAACACCGACATATCAGTAAATAATGCACCACTTTGAAATAACATGCTCATTTGTCTGCGCACTTCAAATAGACGGTTGCGACGCATGTTAGGGATAGACTCCCCTTTAAATTTGATATCACCTTTGTCAGGCACCAATTGGCCGCCCATCAAGCGCAACATAGTTGTTTTGCCAATACCACTTGGGCCCATAATGGCGGTAGTCTTGCCTTTTTTAATCTGTAGTGAAATATCATCGTATATAATTCGACCACTACGACTAAAGGTCAGATTGTTAATTTCAATCAAATTTTCCATTAAGATAGGAACATTCCAATTTGGTTAATCGAGCTAAGTATAAAAAACAACCCGATATAAAGATGACTATTGTATTAGTTTTCTGCATAAAAGAACAAAAGCAAAAAGTAACAAGGTATATTCGATTTAATACGGCTATTGCTGAATATCAGCTTAACACTAACCATTGATGATAAGATCATTTGGTCTCGCTTGTTGCTTTCTTACCGACTTAAAGCAAATCAGATACATTATACATACTTGTTTTCGTGACAGTTGATGCATATATCGAAATAACAAATAGATACATGTTGTCTCTAGACCTATAGAGCAGCAAAAAAGTTGCGAAACTAATTTATATTAACATTCATATGCAAAGCCTTAGCTTTTTGCGACAATTGAATTGACTATTTTTAACCCTTATAAAAACTAGAAGTGAAATTTTGTGATTTTAGAAGCTTGTTATTTCCTGATTTGGCTTATTGTTTTAAGTTGGGGCGCAGATAGATTTGTTTTTGGCGCCTCAGTATTAGCTAAAAATATAGGCGTATCGCCTATGATTATTGGTCTTACTATAGTCGCCATGGGGTCATCTGCTCCAGAGATCATGGTAGCCGCTACAGCCTCGCTCAATGGCAATACAGATACTGCAGTGGGTAACGCAATAGGTTCAAATATAACTAATATTGCCTTAGTGTTGGGCTTAACCGCACTACTTAAACCGTTATCGATTGCATCAAGTACTCTGAAAAAAGAAATGCCAGTGTTATTGCTAGTTACCTTACTCGCGGTATATTTCTTATCTGACTATTTATTGCTCAGAGTAGAAGGGATCATTTTGATTACTTTATTCTTTGTTGTAATAGGCGGGCTAACTTGGATGTCTTTCCATATGGAAAAAGGCGATCTCTTACAATCCGAAACAGAAAATGAAATTCCTTCTGGCGTACCTACCTCCAAAGCAGTGATGTGGTTAGTTGTAGGTTTGATACTACTGCCTTTGAGTGCCCACTTTATGGTAGATTCTGCCGAAGTGATAGCGCGATACTTCGGTTTAAGTGAATTGGTAATCGGTTTAACTATTATTGCTATTGGCACAAGTTTGCCAGAGCTAGCAGCCTGTATTGCGGGAGTATTAAAAAACGAAGATGATTTAGCTTTGGGTAACATTATCGGTTCTAATATTTTTAACCTGTTAGCAGTACTGGCCATGCCTGGTCTAATAGCACCAGGGTTAATAGATGAAAATGCCGCTTCGCGCGACAGTTATGTGATGTTAGGTTTAACTGGCTTACTCATTATATTTAGCTTTAATTTCAAAAGCAGTCGGCGCATTAACCGAACTGAAGGTTTTTGTCTGATATTATGCTTTTGTGCTTATCAATATTTGTTATTTAGTTAACCTAGAATCACACTATGATTAAACAATCAGCTTTAAGAGTATTGGAAATTGAGCAAAAGGCTATCGCACAATTAGTTCAGTATATTGATGACGCTTTTGTAGAAGCGTGTCAGTTGATTTTACCTTGTAAAGGTAAAGTGATTGTTTGTGGAATGGGTAAATCCGGGCATATTGGCCATAAAATATCAGCCACACTTGCCAGTACGGGCACCCCAGCCTTTTTTATGCATCCGGCCGAAGCCAATCACGGTGATTTGGGGATGCTGACCGAGCAAGACATTTTGTTGGCTATCTCAAATTCAGGCGAAACGGCCGAACTCTTAGCGTTAATCCCTGTGGTAAAACGAATGGGTGTGCCTATTATTGCCATGACAGCAAATTCCCAAAGTACCCTTGGCAAATATGCCGACATTAACCTGTGCATTAAAGTGGAGCAGGAAGCCTGTTCACTTGGCCTTGCTCCTACATCAAGTACAACCGCTACCTTAGTTATGGGTGATGCACTAGCCGTTGCCTTGCTCGATGCACGAGGTTTCACTTCAGAAGATTTTGCCTTATCTCACCCTGGTGGATCACTAGGTAGAAAGCTGTTGCTTAAACTAGAAGACGTGATGGTTAAAGAAGCATCTTTACCTTTGGTTTCAGGGCAACAAACTTTGCGTGAAGTTTTATTAGTCATTTCACAAAAAGCCTTAGGCATGGCTGGTGTAATAGATGACAATGGCAAGTTATTGGGTATTTTTACAGATGGTGATTTGCGCAGAGTGCTCGACGATAGAATTGATATCCACAAAACTCAAATTCATCAAATTATGACGCCCAATAGTATTACTGCCAAGCCTGAGATGTTGGCCGCCGAAGTGCTCTTGCTTATGCAAAAACATAAAATAAGTTCGCTGTTTGTGACAGACACTAATGGCAAACCTATAGGTGCAATCAATATGCAATTACTGCTTCAGGCAGGGATTATTTAATGTCTAAATTAGAGACTATTCACGGCGCCAGTATATGAATCGCGTTACCCTCTGTATTGTGGTGTTATTTATTTTAGCCTTAGCCTTGAGTCTGCCAGGCTGGCTTTCTGAGGATGAAATTAAAGTAGACTCGCAAACAGAAGAAGCTTGGGTGCCAAATTACCAAGCAACTAAAATGCGCAGTACATTATATGATAAATTCGGTCAGATAAATCATCAGGTATTTGCCCAAAAGATGGAAAATTTTGATTTACTTGGGTTCACATTATTTAAACAACCTAACTATTTGTTATATGCACAATCGTTACATCCATGGAAAGTCGACGCACAGGAAGGCACTTTGTATGAAGATCAACGTATCCAATTTGAAACCAACGTTGAAATTACTAGCTTAGATAAACAAGGCTACATACAAGTTATCCGCACCAATTTTGTCGAAGTGAACTTAGCGGACAAAACCATGTATTCTGATCAACCGGTAGAGATTATCGGACCAAATTATGTGATAAAAAGTAATGGCTTTACCGCTAGCCTAGAAACCCAAAGATACGAGTTATTAGATCATGTTAAAACCGTTTACCAACCGTCTATACAGCGCTAGTATTTTAGTGGCGTTGTTATTTTCGGCAGATAGTTATGCTGGAAAAGATGATTTTACTAAAAAAATTGAGCTGGCCTCCCTGTACCAAAATGCCGATGGCATAGCCAAAAGAGCGTCTTATCAAGGCAATGTTGTGATTGTGCAAGGTTCATTAAAAGTGAGTGCTGATGAATTGGAAATTGATGCCAGTAAAGGTGAGGGTAATGAAATATTTATCGCCACCGGTAATCCAGCTAAATATTCACAACAGCAAGAAGATGGCAGTATTGTCACTGCACATGCAGATAAGATTGAGTATCATCGACAAACTCGCTCTCTGACATTAGAGGGAAATGCGGAAATAAAACAAAACTCCAGTAGCGTGAAAGGTAAGTCGATCAAATTTAATATGGAACTTGAACAAATCATAGCTCAAGGTAGTGATCAAGAGAGTGGCCGTGTTATTACCACTTTCCAGCCTGTATCAAAGCCCAAAGAACCAAAAACGAAACAACAGGATAAGCAACCTTAATGGCCATATTAAAAGCCACACATTTAGCCAAGTCTTACAAATCGAGGCAAGTGGTACGAGATGTCAGTATTGAAGTATCGACAGGCCAAATAGTGGGTTTATTAGGGCCAAATGGCGCCGGTAAAACCACCACATTTTATATGATTGTAGGCTTGGTGCCACTAGATAAAGGTGACATTTATATTGATCAACAGTCACTGACTCTGCAACCTATGCACGTACGCGCTAGGCAAGGAATAGGGTATTTACCTCAAGAAGCGTCGATATTCAGAAAATTAACTGTGTATCAAAATCTGATGGCGATATTACAAACCCGAAAAGAATTATCCAAAGAACAGCGAGAACAACAGGCAGACTCACTATTGGACGAATTTAATATCAACCATATTCGCAATAGTTTAGGTATGAGCTTGTCTGGTGGCGAACGCAGAAGAGTAGAAATTGCGCGAGCTTTGGCAGCGGATCCGGAGTTTATTTTACTAGATGAACCCTTTGCTGGGGTTGATCCTATTTCAGTTAACGACATAAAAAAAATAATTCAACAATTACGGGATAGGGGTCTAGGGGTATTAATTACCGATCACAACGTACGTGAAACTTTAGATGTATGTGAGAAGGCATACATAGTTAGCCATGGCGAGTTAATAGCATCTGGCACTGCGGAAGAAGTTTTAAGTGATCAACGTGTAAGAGATGTATACCTAGGTGAACAATTCAGGCTATAGTTAAGCTCTGGAATAATTCAAAATAATGGGAATTCAGCAGGGCTGTCAAACAGGCGAACTTCATAAGTATTGAGTTTACATATGATTGAAGTAGGATGACCTCGACAACACAGCTGTAATTTCTAGAATGAAGAGTTTAACTCGGCTGATAACAACAACAGATTAACCATAAGAAGTAGATGAAACCCTCATTACAGTTAAGATTTAGCCAACAACTTACAATGACACCGCAACTGCAACAAGCTATTAAGCTCTTGCAGTTGTCTACTTTGGACTTACAAGCTGAAATTCAAGAAGCCCTAGATTCAAATCCTTTGTTAGAAGTAGACGAGCAAAATGATAGTGGTAGTGGCGAAAAGGCCCTTGAAACTAACCACAGTGCTGATAGCAATGATACAGCAAACGAACAGGCTGAAGTGAATGTAGATAGTGTCGAGAGCGGCGATGCACTGCAAAACAATGACATCCCAGAAGACTTACCTCTGGACAGTACTTGGGATGAATATCTAAGCGCTTCATCTGCCCCTGCCTCTATGAGCAGCGCGGGTTCAGCAGGCGATGACGATCAAGTATTCCAAGGCGAAACCACTGACAACATTCAAGACCATTTGCTTTGGCAAATGCGTTTAACCCATTTTAGCGACACCGATATTGCAATAGCTATAGCAATCATCGACTCTATCGATGAAGCAGGTTATTTGACTATTAGCATTGAAGAAGTGCTAGCCAGTATGGATGACGAAGAAATTGATCTGGACGAAGTCGCAGTAGTACTGAAACGCATTCAGATGTTTGATCCCATAGGCTCTGGAGCGCGCAGCGCGCAAGAATGTTTACTGATCCAACTAAGACAATTTGCCGCAGACACACCTTGGCTAGAAGAAGCGAAGATGTTAATTACTGATTACTGCGACCTTATTGGTAGTAAGGACTATCGTACGCTTATGCGTAAAACCCGCCTCAAGGAAGAAGAGTTGCGGGAAGCCATGCGTTTATTACAAACCCTTAACCCTAGACCTGGCACGGCCATAGTCACGGGCGAATCTGAATACGTGATCCCAGACGTATCAGTAGCTAAAAAGAATGGCCGCTGGACAGTAGAACTTAACCCCGATAGTTTGCCTAAACTCAATGTTAATCAACAATATGCGGCCATGAGTAAAAGTGTTAAGAACTCTTCAGACAGCCAATTTATTCGTTCACATTTACAAGAAGCCAAGTGGTTTATTAAAAGTGTCGAAAGTCGCAACGAAACCCTTCTTAAAGTGTCCAACTGTATAGTGCAGCAACAAATGGGATTTTTTGAACACGGCCCCGAAATGATGAGACCTATGGTGTTGAACGATGTGGCTGAAATGGTAGATATGCACGAGTCCACTATTTCTCGAGTCACAACTCAAAAATATATGCATACACCAAGAGGTATTTTTGAGCTGAAGTATTTCTTTTCTAGCCACGTAGCCACTGATGTAGGCGGAGAATGCTCATCAACGGCTATCAGAGCATTAATTAAAAAGTTAGTGGCAGCAGAAAAACCCAGTAAACCTTTGAGTGACAGCAAGATTGCACAATTGTTGGCCGACCAAGGTATTATGGTAGCGCGGCGAACAATAGCAAAATACCGGGAATCACTAATGATCCCACCGTCAAACCAACGTAAAAGCCTACTTTAGGCTTATTGAAGAAGGAATAGGCGATATGCAAATTAACCTTACCGGTCATCATGTAGATATTACAGATTCTTTAAGAGACTACGTCGACAACAAATTTACCAAACTGGAAAGACATTTCGATCACATAAATAATGTACATGTGATCTTAAACGTGGAGAAGCTGAACCAAAAAGCTGAAGCCACTTTACACCTCAGCGGAACAGAGGTGTTTGCTACATCTGAACATTCAGATATGTATGCAGCAATAGATGCTTTAATCGATAAACTTGACCGACAAGTGATTAAGCATAAGGAAAAAATTAAACGCCATTAGTCGCATCAACGATTAACCACAATTAGAATCCATAATGGAAATTAAAGATATTTTACACCCTGACTGTACTTTATGTGCAGTTCAGGGAACTAGTAAAAAACGAGTACTTGAACTTATTAGTCAAATTGCTAATCAATATTTAATGGATATTGATCAAGCGAC
>TARA_R110002153_G_scaffold5393_3_pt1 | contig 13348 bp, 15 predicted proteins | sample TARA_R110002153 | Tara Oceans TARA_R110002153 (sample SAMEA4398193) | marine metagenome | biome: Polar Biome; feature: [SRF] surface water layer (ENVO:00010504); material: water (ENVO:00002006), including particulate matter (ENVO:01000060) such as... | depth 5 m
GAGATATATCATCTTCAGCCAAACCTATCGTAACATCTGTTAGTTGGTTAGACAAGCTAACATTAATAGCATTTTGCCCTACGTTGAAACTGTCATATTTAACTGGCTGACCCTTAAGCAAGTTTTCGTCTGCTTTTATTCTGAAATGTAACTGGTCGGCATGTATTACATTGCTTGCGTCTGTTAGTGTTTTATTCGTGAACGAAATAGGACCATCAGCAAGGTCAGTAACATCACTCATCAAATGAGTGTGTATGGCTGGGGCAAAGTCAGTAATATCTGATCCTGCCGCTGTGCCAGCATCACTTATATCACCCAAGAGATGCGTGTGGGAGGCGGTAGCGAAGTCTCCCGTATCGGCAGCAGCGGCAGTGCCAGCGTTGGTAATGTCAGCCAAAAAGTGTTGATGATTTACTAGAGCGTAACCAGATAAGTCTATACCATCGATAGCTGCTTGTGTAGCCGTGCTAACTGGCTTGTTTAAATCAGAAGTATTGTTTACATTCTCTAACCCAGCGACATCAGACTGTGTCAAAAGAATGTCCCCAACTCTGCCAGCTACAGAGGTGACAGCGCTTGCAGCCAACTTATTCGAGACCTTTACGGTTCTAATCGGGCTGTTTAAATTGGTTATTGTTACTGTTATCGGTTCAGCCATTAGTCTGTTATGTGTCTACTTGTTTTAAGATACATGGTTTCAGTATAATAAACAGAGCTACTAGGCTCTGTGAACTTAATATCGTATTGTAAGCTATAATCAGCTGGCAATACTAATGTTTCGGCTGGTGTAGCAGAAATACCTACAATACCGCTAGCAAAAGACCCACTATCAATAGCAAAAGACAAAAGTCCGCTGGCACCTGGGGACTCCTTTAAGTCGCTGCTAACGCCCCAACCACTTAGGTTTACGGCTATATCAGACTCATCCAAACAGGTAATTGTTTGCTCAAAGGTGGACCCTCTTTTGATTTCTGTTACAGTTTTTTCTAAATCACAAGACATCTTATATGTTAATACACATAATAGGGAGAAGGTGTATTTACTTTTAGTAAGTTAGGGGTGATAAAGTATATCTTTACTTAAAGGTTTTAAATTTAAGTTTAGTTTTTTGATAATCTCTTTAGAGAGCTTGTTGTAATACAATCCAGATGGATGAGAGTGATGCTTCTCTGTGAGTTGATAAAACTCACCCCACCTTTCGTGCTTAGATTCGATCCAGTTGGATAGATCAATATGATTCTCTCCATAAAGATCTTTATTTGTAGACGCTCTTGCTTTTAATTCTTTTATGTCTTCTTTGTTTTGAGAGGGTTCGTTTAAGGAGAAGCGAAAATTAGGTAAACATAATTTTTCTGATTCACAGCAATCATATAGCTCTTTAGAATGAGTAACAAACTGCTCCCCATGCACATGCTGGAAAATAAAATAGTCGCAATCGCTTATGGCGTCATATAATGAACTGTTTTTTTTTATGTTTGCTGGGAAAAATAAATTTTTCTGCCAGTTTTCTTTTACCTCGGCACCATAATCTTCTGGCTTTAATAAGCTAAAAAGAGGTGATTGACTGAATAGATATTTGTCTAAACGACTAAGCTGACAATTACCATATAATAATACTTTTTTCATAATTCATATCCGAATTTATCTATCACCCACTTTTCTTTTTCAGCTACCATATCTATAAATTCTTGATTGTAGTAAGAAGAATACGGTTTACTATAAACACTTTTGTTGGAGTGTTTTAATTTAGGAGCAGGAGAAATATTAACTGCATCGCAAAAAGTATTGAAACTCTCCTCGATTTTTTCCATGCTACCCAAAACGTCAATAGCTAAAACACCATTTTCGTCTAATAAGAAATAATCTTGGCTTTGGTTCACTTCTATTATGAATTTGAAAAAAGAATTGACATTCCTGCCAAAGGAATCAAACCTGACAATCAAAGCAGAAGCTTCTCTAATTGAAAGGGGGTCCATTTGCTGTTTTTCTTCATCAGAAGCTTCTTGATATTTTTTAATTTTAGAAAGTTTATAAAGAAGGAAAGAAGCATACCTTTTCCAAGGATCACGAATCATCGAAAATATTGTGTAATCGCTTATGTCCCAACCATTTTGGACAAAACCCTTTTGACATTTTATTAAGTTAGTATGTTGATAGAAAAAATCTTTTGGGTCATGACCTTTACCAAAAAAATCAACGGCACCTATAGGAGTCAACGTCTCCCTTAAGGTTTTTGTACCTGTCTTGGGAATGTCTATGGTAACGAATTTATGTTTGTGTGATATTAACATATCTTTTGTATAGTTTATTGTCCCATTGGGTTTGGTTTAAAAATGCGGTCTTGGTTCTTTCGCAAAGACAATCAAAAGGGGTATCTATCTTGTCTTTTGTTTTGTTGTCGTATTTATGATATCTAGAAGTATCTATTTTTGACGTTTCCAAATCAAAACATTCTCTAAACATTTTCTCTAAGCAAAATTCAACTTCGCTAACATCATAAACAAACATCTTGTCCAATATTTTACAGACATCATTAAAGTTTTCTTCTGTAATCGCATCTTCATCTGGAATGCCTAAAAGGTTTTTTATAAGCCAGCCACCCTCTAATTTAGGAGAATTGAGATAATCTGAAAAGCTCATATTTTCATAAGAATTGTGATATAGTTCGTGAGCGGATTGGCTTGATTGAATATAGCTATATAGAGACTGTGTTCTAGAATAAGTACCCCTAAGAAGAGTGAACTCGTACGGTTTTCTGTTGTTGGGTATTAATTTATAAATTTCTTCTTTGTAGTTTTTAAGTCCGTTATCCGACACTACTATTAGACAAACATTAATATCCTCTAATACTAAAGCCTCTAATTCTGCCTCATGAAAAACAGAATTAATTTTCTTGAATACTTCTTCGTTTAGTTCTTTGTCACTTGTGCATAATAACCTGTAAGTAATCACCCCTTCTTTTAATACATCTATTCGGTAGTGTCTTGTATTGTTATAGACATGCCTCATGAAAAAAGAACATTTATTCAAAACATAAGAACCAGCGTTCTTCGGGATATGAAAAAATACTGGCAATCTCATATTCTTCATACGATATTATATAAGAAATAAATATTAATTCTAGAAAATAAAAAACCCCGCATAAAGCGGGGCTTGAATATAGTTTTCTAGGTGTTTTTTTTACTCCACCAATGATGCGGCGAGGAATATCGCGTCAACCTCCTCATCCGTAAGACCTAACGCTGCTTGCATTGTTGCTATACGGGCATTGTCGCGCCTAAAAGTGGCAGCATGTTGCCACCAATCGTACATTTTCTTTTTATCAACGATTTCCTGATCTGTAGTTTCAGGCATTGCCGCAATAATATCGTCAACTGTATCATGAAGACCCTTGTCAATCAAGGCATCTCTCATTTGGATGTTTGTAACTTCTTCTACAGACGGTTCTACAGTAGTCTCTAGTTTCCAACCATATGATTCGGCTGTAAGATCTCTAACGTAATACTGGCCTTCTAGAACGTCATCTGGCATTGGGAGATCCTCGACATAATCGTAACCATCTGGCGTGGGTGGTGCGGCAGCATCTCTAGTTAAGGATGATGGCAAACCATTAACACTTGAGTATTGAAGCTTTAATGGGCTTAGTTTAATTAATTGATAAGTTTTCATTTTTTTTCTTTTTTAAAGTTAATTATGTTACATCACTCATATACAAGTACTGATCTGATCCATCATCATACCAACATACAGTACCAACACCACTTCCAGAAGCGGTAATTGAGGCTATGTCAGCAAGATCGCCAACCAATACAGTTTGGCTTGATGAGAAAGTCCAAGCGGCAGTGTTGTCTTGTTTAACGACAACCAATCCAGAATCCCCAGAAGTAGAATTGGTAATAGATAATCCAGTTATATCTTCTGTAAGAGTGGTAGCTGCGCTATAACCGCCTGTAACGTCCAAGGTGAGAACCCCAGCCGACGAACTAATTGGTTGTTGAGTGAAATGAGGTTCGATTGAACCTAGTCTGCTTTCTGCGTCATTAGCATTAGCATTGAAAATATTTCTGAATGTTAAGTGAGTAGCTCCGCTTATTGGTGTGAAATTTTGCTGTGACATGATTGATTTATTCCTTAGTTTTTTATTTTATTATGTGACGCTACTTACAAAAAGATAGTTCTGTGTTCCGTCATTATACCAACCAATACCACCAGCTCCAATACCAGAGGCTGTGATTGAGGCTATGTCAGATAAGTCGCCCCCTAAAATGTCATAGCTACTTGAAAAAGTCCAAGCTGCTGTATTATCCTGCTCTACAACTATAAAGCCAGAGTCTCCAGTAGTTGTGTTTGTGATTGAAAATCCAGTTACGTCCTCAGTTAAAGTCAAGGTAGCATTACCGCCAAGAGATGCGTCTAAAGTTAACGCAGAAGAAGATGAGCTAATTGCATTTTGTTTGGCTTTCGTTTGAAGACCTAAAACGTCAGAATATGAATCATTAAAATTAGCATTAATCCCACTCAACACATCTTCATGAGTTGTTACCCCTGTTTCTATTTCTATATGGTATGGTGAAGTCATTTTTTTAAATTATTGTTACGTTTCCGTTTTCGTCTGTTTGTGTAGCTGGTTTTGTCGCTACTTTAGAGAGAACAGAATCAACCTGCTCTTGTTTTCTACCCGCTAAGACAGTGTTTAAAAAGGAAACTGTCTGCTCGTTGATGTCGAATACTTCTGCGGCGTCATTACCCAAGGCATCCAAAACCTCTTGAGGGTCGCTATGGTCCCAAACAAGATCCCAACCTTCGTGCCAACACCTTACAATCTCGTTAGCTAACGTAGAGTTTATATGCTTGATTCTTGCGGCTTTTCTTTTGGCGCTTGATTCTTCTTTATTTTTATCTAAAATACTCATTTTTATTTTTTAATTAGGCCATAAGCATTCGTTACTCCAGATCTCGTTGCTAGGCCATTCAGGTCCGCAGCACTCATTCCAAGGGCAATCATCGTCCCATTTTACAGAATCTTTCCATAAAGATGTACAGCAACCAACAGCAGCAACCGCTCTTCTCACGGCTCTGCCAATCACATTGCCAGGCATTCTTAGGAATCTCATTTTTCTTTATTTAGCGTGGTAAACAATAGCGTCACCGCTTATTTCTATAGTAGTCCAATACCCGACAACACAATCACCAAGTGTGATAGAAGCTCCAGAGAAATTATCTATATTCCCCAGTGTACCAGCCCCGATTATGCAGTCATCCAAGGCATGAATGGCCATGAAGTTGCCAGTTATTGTTTGGGTGCCTGTGACTCTTAAGCCACCATAACCTCCTAGTTGTTTTACAAGACTTGATTGTGTTGATGCAGACATGTAAATAAATACACATCTAATCTATTTTTTACAAATATTTAAAAGAGATTCTTCCGACATTTTTAGTTTCATCAGAAATAAAACCAGACAATAATACACCTTTGCCACAAAAAGCAACCGATTTCATATCAAATATGTATTTAAAGCCGTCACAATAAGCCTCAAAGACTTGCTGCCTTTGATCGAAAACAAAATCAGACATTTCAAAAACCTTATTCTCTAGATGTTTTGTCGCCGAGTTTGTTCCTATTACTTTGAATTTTAAGTTTTTCACAATGAGCAAGTATTGATTCTCTATTTAAATACACATGATCGTATTCTGAATGCTCGTTTTCTTTGTAAGTTATAGCTTTTATGTATCTTTTTAGGAATATTTTGTAGCTATTTTTCTTACTGACCCTCATTACCTTGCCTTCTATCTCCTCGACGCCTAATTTGTCTAAGGCGTAAATACATAAATCATAGAAACAAACCCTCATCTCAACAGGGGATAACTTAAGGTTTGTATTGGGAAGTGCAAAATGCAAATCTATAAAATCATTATTACTTTTTTTGAAGAAAGCAAAGAATAGGTAATCCCCACCAGAGGAGACAGAGCATACAGAAAGACGGCATTCGTGCTCTAGGCTTTTTACAAAATTATCAGAAGCAATATCCCTGAAAGATATTGACTTGTTGTTGTCTATAGATGCAAAAGGAGAGGATTCTATGCAGTATTTTTTTATAATTAAATTCGATTCCTCATTGTCGAAATTAACCAGTTCTACACTCATCTTAGTTTTTCTCTGCAGAGAATATGACTTTAGAGCTTTTGGTGCAGCCCAACTCATCCAGACAGTCTTCTTTTACACAACCTCTTACCGATGCCGCGCAATCAGTAGCCCAAGCTCTAGCTTCTTGGAGCTTGGGGGAATAGCTTTGATGATACCTGCCTTTTTTGTCATACACTCTATAAATAATGTTTTCCATATTCATATATTAATACAAACAAATGGTTTGTCTAGTCTTTTTTTGATAAAGTTTAATAAAGTGTTTAAAAATCAATAAAATGTCATAATATAGGATAAGAAGTGTAACTTGTTTTATGGGAGAAGGATCAGATAAAATAGCAAGATCTCTGTTGGATTTAGAACCATCAGCGATTATAGATTTGTTTGTTATTTATCCAGACATTGTTAACAGCCCTGAGTCTTACGCCCCAATACATAACGGCTCTATATTCAAGAAGGGTGTCGTTTGGCAAGGGACAACATACATTCCTGTTGCTATAGAAATAGACGGGTTCGAAGTTAACGCGGATGGAAGGGTTAACAGGCCAAAAATAAAAATCTCTAATAAAGATTATTTTGTTACAACTATGCTTAAAAAGCATAATGATTTCAAGAATGCAAGAGTATCCAGAAAAAGAACACTTGTTAAGTTTTTAGATGACGAAAATTTCGACGGAGGAAACCCTTATGGAGAGTCTGACCCTTCAGCGCAGATATCAGAAGAGCAGTATATTGTCTCTCAAAAAGTCCAAGAGAACAAAATTTATGTGGAGCTTGAGCTTACATCACCTTTGGATCTAGATAATTTTCAGGTCAACAGCAGAAGAATCGTTGGCAAATACTGCTATTGGAAATACAGAGGAGATGGATGTCAATACAAAGGATCTCCTATACAAAAAGAAGATGGAAAACCTTTCTCCGATATTTACGAAAACCAACTACCAATAACAGGTTTATCACAACAAGAAGAATACAGTAAGGAAGTTAATTACACAACTGGAGATGTTGTATTTACTAGGAACAACAGGGTTATGGTTTCAGACCCCAACGGGTTAGATTCCCCTAGGCCTTTGCTTAACTACTATGTCGCCAAAACAGATATTAGGGGTTTAGATCCAGACAATAACCCAAAGTTTTGGGATAGAGACGGCTGCAACAAAAAGCTTTCTTCTTGCAAGCTTAGGTTCACATCAGACCAGATTGTTACTAGGTTTGTCAGTTCAGAAGAAGTTGAAAAGATTACAGCTAAGATTGTCTCATACAATGATTCAACACCTATAAGCATTGACTTCCAACCAACAAAGGAATTGCCGTTTTTGCAAACATTAAGTGGCACAGGAGGATGGACTATGGCTTACAGTTTTGTCAGAAACCCAGGGTTAAGCAGTAAGGGCCAAACATTTTATTTAAGCACAAACCTAACTGTTTATAATGGCCTAGAAATGACTCATTACGACAGGTCAAACACAGACTATCTATATTATAAAGATTTAAATGGGACAAGCAGGTATATCGGAGTTAAGCCTACTAGCGAGCCATCTGTTGATGGGGAGGAAGGTTATAAATTTGTAACAAGAGTAACACCAGAAAACACAGAGCTCTCTCATTACAACCCAAGAACGAAAGTAAAAACCAGAGGTGTAAACGGATACAACACTAACCAGATTTATAATTTCTTTAAGGTTTTAACTGTTGATAAGACATCGAACTGGAACACCAGCTACACACAAAACGGTATACTCGATACAGAAGTAGAAGGTGTTTGCTTTTGGGACAGAACTTTATCAGACGAAGAGATAGCTCTTCTTTATAGGAAGCTAGATAATGGAGCATTGAAGATGAGACCTTACAGCGAATTTGCAGGTAGTGAAATACCAGCAGAACAAGGAATACTAAACGGTCTTTTAGGTTGGTGGGACCAGCCCTTCGCACTGGATAACAGAACAGGATTTCAAGATCAAAGCAACGAAAAGAACGATTTAATATATAACGGAGGCAACAATAATACACAACCTTTTAAGAAACTGCACAAATACAACTACTCAGTGAACAAAAACGTTTCCACCCAAGAAGAGTTATCCTACCTTCCTTTCGGAGGTTTTCCAGGAACTGACGGATTCGGATTCCAAAGAGCATAAAAAATGAACAAAGAATCTTTTAAAACAAAAAAACAAAAGAGTATCCTTCTTAAAATAAAAGAATGGTCGTCATTAAATTTTTCTCAAGAAATATGCGGTCTTGTAGGGGAGTCTAATGGAGAGCTTACTGCTTTTTTATGTGAAAATAAATCTATATCTCCTAGAGAAAGTTTTTCAATAGACCCTATGGAGTATTTGCTTTTCACAGAGAACTACGAACCTGTTGCTGTTTTTCACAGTCATATTGTTGGAGATGAGACTGAGTCAGAGAAAGATATTATAATGTCTGAAAATAGTTGCTTGCCTTTTTTTATATACTCACTGAATACAGAAAAAATAAATATCTATACCCCGAAAGTAAGCATCGCTAAAAACACAACCTTGGAAAAGTTTAAAAAAGAAAATGACTAGTATAAAAATACATGGATTATTAGGACATGAATTTGGAAGTTCTTTTTCGATGGATATCGATAAAGGGTCAGATGTCTTTGATGCTATAGAGGTCAACAGGACAGGGTTTAAAAGAAGAATATTCGAACTCAGTATGGCTGGTTTTGATTACTGCGTTGTTGTCGACGGCAAGAAGTTTATGGACCAAAGCCAGACAAGCAGAGATCAGAAAGTCAAAACAGTAGAACTCGTTCCTATCATAAGTGGTAGGGGGGCTATTTTCGCGGCTGTAGCTATCGCCACAGTCGTTTCTACAGCTATTTCAATAATGCTTATGCCAGATCCACCAGAGCCGCCAGAGATACAAGCTAATGCAAAATCCTTAGAGAAGTCTTTCGTTTTCGCTGGTGTTGAAAACAGAGCCGCACAAGGTACGCCTGTTCCAGTTTGTTATGGAGAATTATTAGTGGGGAGCGAGGTTATACAAACATGCTTGAAGACATACCCACAAAACCAAGAAACATTTAAGGCATTTAGAAGAAACGCTTTAGACTCCACAGCCACACAAACAAAGACTTCAAGTCAGTTAGAAAAATAAAAAATGAAGCATTTTGAAATAAAAAATAGTATTGCTGGATCAAAAGGAGGAGGCTCTAAGCCAAAGCCACCAGTTTTGAAACCACCTCAGATTGGTGACTATTCTGTGGCTGCATCCTTTTCGTATTCAGAGTCTGTAGACTTAATTTCAGATGGACCGATAGAAGGACTGGTCAACTCAAACGGATATGTGTTAGATTCCAGCTCGTATATGCAGGGACTTAATTTGAACGACGTACAAGTGGAGGTCACCAACGAAAACTTTGTACAGAGATTCGACGAAGCTATTCAAGAGTTCGAACCAGATGAAAATGGTTATATTAATGATTATATAAGCCTTGTATCAGGATCTCATGAAACACTAGGAGATTACGAAGATGCTTTATATGGATTTACTTCTTATAAATATAAATGGGTACAGATAAGAAAAAGCACTAACAGAAGCTTTTGGGATACCAGAACAAAAGTTGTTGGAGAAGAGCTCAAAACATATACATACCAAAACCCCATAAAACAATCATCAAGTAAGGTTTTAATATCTCACTTTATAAACCCTGGAGTTTTTAATGAAAAAGGTTCTAGAAATGATTTAGCAGAAAATCAATTTGCATGTATAGATATATCTTCAGCTGAAGGTTATAGCGGGACAGTTGTCAGATATAATGACAACTCAGTTCATACATTAGATAAGGCCAGGGAAATTTATGCAGAAGCTTCTTTAGCGGCCAAGGTTGGTAAACAAAAAACTGATAGCCGTTATAATAGGGCTTCATACAGGGATAATGAATATTCAAGCTATACTAGCTGGTCATATTATTTAAGAAACCACACTTTAGATCAAACAAGGGCGTATTTTGGAGTTTACGATAGAAGAGATAAGCTGAAAGCAAAGAAGATAGCTTGCGGGGGAACTGTTTTCTTCGAAAAACAACTTGTAAACGAAGCCCAACAAAATACACTCTACTCCGAGATATGTATCCAGTATTCTAATTGGTCAAGAACTTTAGACACGAACTTAGCAGAAGGGGTCTATAGACCAAAAATATCCGACGCCATAGACCAGTTAATAAACACTGTAAATGTAAACAAGCCAAGAACCGAAGGGTTAAGTTCTGAATATTTAAGATATACTTTGGAGCTTCTTGGAGTAGGCCTTAACATAAACCAAGAGGATGGATCGATAGCCGAATTGACTAGAGATGAGATTACTAATTTTGTTAAGGATACTTTGTCCATAACTGACGATAGAGAGGCTTTCGATGAATTTGTCCCTCCTTATTCTTTTATTTCTTTTTCGTCGGATGAGCCAATAGAAGGGTATGACCCATTGCTACATCAGGAGATTTTTAGGGATCCAAATTTCATAGAAAATATAAAACCATCTACTAATTATTATAGTGGGGAACGTTTTCATTATGGAGGTAAATATTACCTAGTTAATGTAGCTCAAATTACCACACAAGCCACAATCGACGAGGCTTATATTCTTTCAATAGCAGCACAGATAGTAGAACAAGACGCTCCATTGACGAATATAGAGGAATCTTACTCAATTGAGCCTAAGTCTTTGGTTTCTAGGGGAGATTATCTAGGAAAGAGATTGAACTTCTTGATACCAAACCTTGACTCTGATGGTCTTTGGAATGGAAGGGTAAAGGGCTTTTACATGGAGATATTGAATGTCGATAATGATAGATCTGTAGAAGTTATAGAGAAGGGAAATGCCTCGGGTGGTAAATTTTCTAGTAAGGTAGGACTGGTAGCAAGTAGTTTCGGCAGAAAAGGCAAGTTCAGCTCCGTCTCTATAGAATACTTTAACTTCTTAATGGACAAAGAAGAAATAGCTTACAATAAAAGCATAGATGGCCTAGCCGTATTCGATATATCACAAAGAGTAGACGCCGTTACAGGGGCAAAAAAATACAACTACTCTAATGTTATGATGGAATTTAGAAATGGGAGTCAAGCGCAGACTCCATTATCTTATTTCAGAAACATTTTTATCGATCACTTCTATAACTCTAAATTAATTGGACCATTTAACGTCAGAGGAGAATTAAAGGGCGGAGCTGGAGCTGTTAGCACAGATTATCGAGGTATTCAGAAACTTACCGAAGGTAATAATTTAAAGAAAGTCGGCGGAAAACCGAGTCTGAATTTCAATAGTAATTCAATCCCACCAATGGCGGACGATTTCAGATTAGCCTCTAAAGAAGGAAGTTCTGACTACAGAGACGCAGTAGGGGAAGGAGGAGGTAATAAGGCTTACCACAAATGGAACAAGTCAAAAATAGACTACAACGAAAAGGCTCAACCAATAACCCATATAATAGAAAACCCAAATACATCAGCTTGCTTTGTCACCGTCTCCGTGGAGGCATTGATGGATACAACAGAAGATACATATTACAACGGGACAGGTGGAGAATTGGGAAGCAAAATACCCGCTCCAGTAAATGTATTGGTTGAGACAGGACTTATAAATAATGCTGGTAAGGAATCTGTTTTTGTGCGCAAATTTTTTCAAATAGTAGCTCTTGTCGAAAGTCCAAACTATATGGACATAGGAAACCCAGACTCAATAGATTCTATACTCGAATACAAAGATATAAGAGAACTAGAAAGAGATGTCGAGACTGTGGCCCAAGGAGGTATAGACAAACCTTTTATATTACCGCCTCTTACTTACTCGGAGTTAGCCGAAGATACCGAATACAGAGAAGACCTAAAAGAAAGAAGATATATTAGGGTCACCAAATTATCAACAGAGTCTAACTCTACCTTGATAGCAAAAGAAATGTCTTTAATTAAGGTGACCGAAATAATAGATTCTCAATGTACTTACCCTTTCTCTGCCATAGTCGGAACCAAAGTAGACTCTAGAGTATTCAATGACATACCTAAAAGAACATACAGAGGTAAGTTTAAAAAAATAAAAATACCATCTAATTACTCTCCAACATTTAGAAGCGGAAAAGATAAGAGGTTTTATAAAACCATCGCTGACTTTGATAACACATCAAATAACTCAAAACAAATATACAAAGGAGACTGGGACGGAACGTTTAGAGTTGCATGGAGCGATAATCCAGCTTGGATTCTTTACGACATGTTAACGTCCACAAGATATGGACTCGGTGAACAAGTATTTGAAAATCAAATCAACAAATGGGAGTTGTATTCTATAGGGAGATTTTGTGACGCAGTGGACGAAGAAGGTTTCTTTTTCGGATCACCCGATGATAGAGGAGGATTAGAGCCTAGATTCAACTGCAACATAGCTTTCAGCCAAGGGACAAAGATATTTGATGCTATAAATTCTATCGCAGCTATATTTAGAGGTATAGTTTACTTTAAGAATTCAATAATAAGCTTTTCAGATGACAGGATCAAAAAACCAACGGCTCTTTTTACAAACTCTAATGTGAGGGATGGTTTGTTTTCTTATTCAAGTTACAAAAGAGATGAGAAGTTCAATGCCGTCGAAGTCTCCTACAAAGACAGAAATGACGACTACAAGTCTAAAACAGAATACGTAGAAAACGAAAAAGATATATTAGAGAGAGGTGTGTTTAAAAAAGAGATAACGGCAATGGGCATTACATCTAAAGCAATGGCTAGAAGAGCTGCCAAACACATAATGTATCAGACAACGAAAGAAAACGAGTCGATTATGTTCGAAGCTGGTAATGAGTGTCTGCTCTGTAAACCTGGAGACTTAATAATTGTCGAAGACGACCTCAAATCATTAAGAAATAATATAGGGCGAGTATTGAGCATAGACCCGCAGGAATGCTCAATAAGAACAACCGCGCCATTTAATATCTTACAAAACAATAGCCAAGTCACTGTATATTTACCTACAGGAAATGTTTCCAAAGCCGATCTTGATATTGACGCATCTTTAAAAAGAAAAAGAGTCACCGACTTTAAAGTCAGCGCAGACCCTTCTTATGTTGATTTCAAAAGTAAGTTTGACTCTATTTACAGATTCGATAAATACGAAGCAGGATACAACCTTGAATACATAAAAGAAAATATAGAAGATGAGCTTTATGAGCAATACGCTTCTTACACAGGA
>TARA_R110002153_G_scaffold24508_1_pt1 | contig 13335 bp, 7 predicted proteins | sample TARA_R110002153 | Tara Oceans TARA_R110002153 (sample SAMEA4398193) | marine metagenome | biome: Polar Biome; feature: [SRF] surface water layer (ENVO:00010504); material: water (ENVO:00002006), including particulate matter (ENVO:01000060) such as... | depth 5 m
CACCTGTTACTGCACCACTAAATGTACCTGCAACACCACCAGTTAAAGAACCAGAAGAGATAGTTGCTGTCCCATCAGTTAATGAACCACCAGTTACTGCACCAGAGGCTGTTAAGGTTGTTACGCCTGTTACTGCACCTGCTTGTATACTTGCTGTTCCATCTGTTAACGAGTCACCAGTTAAAGCACCAGTTGTTGTTACACTTTCTAATGAAATATTAGCATTTAGATCTAACGTTGCTGTATCACTTGATACAGTTGAAGTAATGTTTGTTCCACCAGCAATAGTGATTGTATCACCGTTAACTAATGCAGAACTACCACTATCACCTGCTAATGTCATGCCAATAGATACTGCCGCTGTTGAAGCCGCTGTAATTCTACCTTGAGCATCTACAGTAATTACTGGAATTGCTGTTGTGCTACCAAATGACCCTGCTGATACTGCCGTGTCGTCTAAGTTTAATGTTACGCCATTACCTGAACCAACTGAGCTAAGTCCTGTTCCACCTGCAATAGTTAATGTTTCACTGTCTAAATCAATAGCAAGTGCTCCACCACTGTCGCCTTGGAAGTCTAAGTCTTGAGCTGTTACTGTTGCATCAACGTATGCTTTAATACTCTGTTGAGTAGCACCTGCTGTTGCACTATCAGAGGCCATGTTATCTTCATCTAAGAATGCTGTGATTGTTGCACCACTGGCACCTGTAAATGAAGCACCTGTAATAGCACCAAATGTTGCCGCACCTGCTGTACCAGTAATTACTGATGAAGTGTCTGTTGCATCTGGGATATATGTAAATACGCCTGTACCTTCGTCCATACCAAAGAAACCAGTTTTTGCTGATCCATCGTTATGTAAGTAAGTAACACCTCTGTCTAAGTTATCGTTAGTATTTGAACCTACTTGGAAAAGTGGGTCTGCAATAGTAACAACTGTAGAGTCTGTGGTTGTTTGTGTACCGCTAACTGTTAAGTTACCAGTAATTGTGGCATCACCAGCAATACTAATTGTAGCACCTGTGATATCATCCGAGTTAAGTGTACCAGTAACTGTTAAGTCGTTGCCGATTGTAACATCATTTGGTAAACCAATAGTAACTTTAACATCGTTTCCGACTTTAGTTACTGCTGTTTCTATTTCATTTGTAGTTCCAATAAACTGTAAGTCATCTGCAGATAAATCTACGTTTTGAGTTCCAGTATCACCGTCTACTGTTAATGAAGTAACAATGCTTGCGGTAGTTACTGCTGTAACTAAACCTTTTGCGTTAACTGTAACAACTGGAATAGCACTTGTACTACCAAATGTTCCTACAGTGCTGTTAACTGTTGCTAATGTTGCCGCACCAGTTACGTCAGCTGAACCATCAAAAGATCCTGATGTCCATGTAAAGTCACCAGTTGCACTTATTGTTCTTGCTGTTTCAAGTACAGTAGCATCTCGTGCCGTACCTGTCAAGTCACCAGTAATGGCGCCTGAAGCGTTAATTGTTGTGAAACTACCAGCCGCAGTACTTGTACCACCGATGATTGTTCCGTCTATTGCTCCACCGTCAATGTTGACGCTGTTGCTTGCCTGTGTTGCTATTGTTCCTAAGCCGAGGTTTGTTCTTGCACCGGATGCCGTAGTTGCACCTGTACCACCCTGAGCCAAAGCAAGTTGTGAATTGGTGTTAATGAAGTCAGCATCGCTGAGATCAATATTACCTGCACTTGCTGTGCCTGAGGATACTTTAACTATACCTGTTGAGCTTGAGAAATCTTGTCCAGTACCACCGTACTGTGTACCTATCAACGTACCCTGCCATGCTCCTGATGTTACACTACCAAACCTTACGTCTTCGAGTGTGCTACCATTGGATTGGACAAAATCAAAACGTGAATTACCGGAATCGTACTGTAGACGACCACCGCTTTTTCCCATTTGTACATCGCTGGCAAGACCTTTTATTCCAAAGTTCTTAATGTCAGCCATTTCATATCTCCTAAAGATTATTTTTTGTTATCGATAACACGAGCCAATCCCAGTGCCCTGGGTCTTTAAGAAACCTATCTTAGAGTCTGACGTGTGCTAAAGTATATTTATCACTTTGGAGATTTATGAGGGTAATAGGACGAGAAACAAAACCGCGCTCTAATGGCTTTTAAATATAAGAAACTTTAACTGTTACTGCACCAGCAGTTGAACCATAGTGCCAACATCTTGCTCGTAATTGCATGTCTTGAGCTTCGCTTTCAGGATGGGTATATTCAGGCATACACATAAATCTACCGCCTGCTTCTGTTAAGTCGTTACTTGGACTATCGCAAACTAAGTCTGGATCTCCAGTTGTACCAACTTCAATGTTTGGTGTTATTGCACCTGAGTAACCTGTAAATTGTGTATTTACATCAACACTAACAGTTGTTATTTTTGCGCCTGGTGAGATGTTACCAAGTAAGTTTGTAGTGCTTACGCCAAAGCCTCCCACAGGCATAGTGAATGTAGATGTATATGTTCTTGCATCTGTTGTGCTACTATCCATATCAGATATCTTAACCCAACTACTGCCATCATATAAGTATAATGCCCATTCGCCATCTGCCGCACTTAGTACATGAGCTTGGTCACCTACTTGTGCTGTTAAGGCATTACGTGCCGCAATGTTTGCCACAACTTTAACTGTTCCGCCTCTTATACCTTGCTCAACGTTTAATGCTAATGGATACATACCTGTATGTCCACTTGACATTCCCACGTTGTTCCTAAAGAATTCAGTTGCTTCGTAGATTAATATTTCGCCACCATCACTTCTTGTTAACGTGACTTGGCTTGTGCCTGTTGCTGATGTAGTTGCTGGCAACCCTGATGTATTGCTTCCACCAATATATGGATTTCCATTGCTATCAGATGTTATGTTAGTTATAGTCACAGCATTACCGTTATTTTCTGTTAACGTTAATGTGCCTGCATTATATGTAGCAATTAAATTTGGTATGTTTACAGCATTAATATCAGTAGCCATATCCTGAGGGATAGCAACTGCTATACCATACTGACTTTGTCCAGCAGTGTTAGTTGTAAAATTAACAGTTGTATCACCACTGCCACTGTCTATGTTTGCAGTAAATGGTGTGTAACCTCCAACAAGACCATATGCTGTTGCACTTGCATCACTAACAATAATTGTTTTAGTAGGCGTAGTTGTTGCTGTTACTTTGTGGGTGGCTGTATCATTATTAATTTGAGCTACAATTTGACTTGTAGTTGCCGCGGAACCACCAGTACCAGCAAATGTAATGTCATGACTGTTTAATTTTATTTGGTGCGTATCAGGTATTGTAGGATTGTTACCTGTACCATTCAGTACTGTGGGTATTGCAGGTTGTAACACAAGAAACTTTGCGGCATCACTTTCTGTTGTGCTTAATCCACCTGAGTTTGATATGTAAACAAACTGACCTTGAGTACCTGGGATAGTTGGTTCAAAGTCTATAATTCTGTTGTTAGGCATGATCATAAACTGATTAGGACCTGGTCCCGGCTCTGTTACAATACCTATGCTTTTGCTAACTGTTGATGAGTTTGACTTGTGGAAACCATCACTGCCGACAGATATAACATCTCCCTTGGCAAATCCATGAGCCACTTGTTCTAACACATAATTTGTTTGAGGATTCATGTATTGGAATCTACTCATCACTGTGGGATAGAACGAACTTGCAACTGTTGTTGGTAGAGGATCTAACATAGGATTGCCATTCTCATTCAATGAGAACACTGCGGCAGAACCTAATCCAAACATACCGTTACCTGTTGCACTGGCAAAGGTGTTATAACGTAACCAATCTTCTACTACCGCTGTTACACTTGTTATTGTTTTGCTTTCAATACTGATAATTTTTAAACACACACCTGTTGTAGCACTGCCCACCCAGTCACCTACAACAATATCTAAACCGTTGTATGTTTTATCGTCTCTGGTTAAATGCGATCCATGTGTTTGAGCAGTAACAGTAAATGTCACTGTCCACTGAAAATATTTAGGAGTAGCAGAATCTTTGTACCAAGGGTCTGTGGCCCCGTTGGCATGGTCCCAATAACTTTTACCTGCTACAGATGTTACTGTAACTGGTAATACTTTGTTTGGGTAGTTAAGCCTAATTTGGCTACTTTTATAATTGATCAATGCCACGCAATATCCTCAAATATGTTTTTAATCGTACATTACAAACTGTATCCAGGCATGTGTAGTAGTACCAAAACTTCTACTTGCACCGGTTTCATTTTCACGTAATCTTAACTTTACTGCTGGCGTACTTGCACCTGCGAATAATGTAGGTGAACCAGCACTGCCGCCACCTGCTATTTCTCTCAATCCCATAGATGTTTCTACTGGAACTATTTGGTATTTGTTACTTGCGTAAACATAACCGTATACTGTGATAGATGCTGGTGGCAAGTTAAAACCTGTAAATGTTACTGTGACATCTCCACCGGAAGCACTATCAATTGTAACACCACTTACACCAGATGTTAAGTCTGATGTAGATGCTAAAGAACCACTGCTTGTGTAATTTAATTTAAATCTTTCTACTGTGGCACCACTTCCACCGCCACCTCCTCCGGAGACTGCAACGTTAGTTACGTTAGTGACACGACCCTGTGCATCAACTGTGACCTGAGGTACTGTTGTGCTTGAACCGTATGTTCCTGCTGACACAGCCGTGTCTGCTAAATTAATTGTGGCTTCACCAGTTGAAGCACCACCAGATAAACCAGTACCTGCTACAACGCCTGTGATATCACCTGCTCCACCACCGCCTAATGCACTTAGGCTCACAGTGTTACCACCACTAATTGTTAAATCTGTTCCACTTAGTGTTAACGTTTGACTGTCAGTTTCGCTTGTTAAGTATGAACTTAAATCTGGTGGAGTAAATGTGCTAACACCAGTTGCGTTATTATATGTTAATGAACCTGAACCACTTGCACTTGCTGTGGTGGCACTTAAATCTGTTAGTGCTATTCCGCCATCGGCTCCGTCGGTACCATTAGTTCCTGCCGCTCCTGCTGGTCCAGTTGCGCCTGCGGCACCTGTTGGTCCTTGAGCTCCTGTTGAACCCTGTGGTCCAACTACTGCTCCTGCATTTATTGTAGAAGAATCTGATAATGTTAGTATCAAGTCGTTGCCTGATATAGCACCGCTTGTTATATTTGTTCCGTTTGTTCCGTTACTACCGTTTGAGCCTGCTGGGCCTGTTGCACCCTGTGGTCCTTGTACAATACCTACATCTTGTGTAGAACTGTTTGAGTAGTTTAATACAAGATTAGCACCAACAATGCTAACACCTGTAACGCCAATTCCGGCGGTACCTGTTGTTCCTGTTGTTCCTTGAGAACCTGCTGGGCCTGTTGCACCTGCGGCTCCTGTTGGGCCTGTTGCACCCAGACCACTTAGGTCTAATGTAGTACCATCGTATGTTAAGTCACTGCCTGCTAATGTTATAGTAGGTCTGCTTGTTAAGTCATTAAACAATCCGCTTGTTGCTACTGTGCTTAATGAACTTGAATCTGCTTTAAGGGAAATACTGTTTGTAATTGTTGTGCTAAAGTTAGCGTCATCGCCTAATGCGGCCGCTAATTCATTTAGTGTATCTAATGCGGCTGGTGAGCTATCTGTTATTGCCGCTACTATAGTAGCCTGCGTTGCATAACCTTGTGCTGATAGATAAGTACCGACGTCACTGTCACCGTAACTGCTGGCTACTGAACCTGGTTCAAACTTACTTGTTGAACTATTCCATACAAGAGCCTGTCCGTTTGTTATAGAACCAATCGAAGCAACATCTGACAAGTCTGCAACACTCGATGAACTGATGTTTGCCGCCGCGGCACCTGTTGCTGTAATAGTGATTGTATCAGTTACTGCATCTGTTGTTAATGATATTCCAGCACCACCAGTAAATGTTATAGCATCGTTTGGACTGTCTGCTGATATGGCGTCTTGTCCTGCTACATAAAATGACTGCCAAATATTTTGTTTTAATGCACTTAGGTCTACAGTGTTACCACCGTTACTTAATGTTAATGCACTTGTGCCTGCGTTCCAACTTAAACTTTGAGTAAATGCCGCACTGCTAACTTCTGTTACGTTAGTTACCTTACCTTGTAAGTCAACTGTGATCTGAGGGACGTTTGTGGCGTCTCCATATGTGCCTGCTGTAACACCTGATACTGCAGGAGTTATGTTTGCTATGTTTGTTATTCTACCTTGAGCATCTACTGTGATCTGAGGTATTACAGATGCATTACCATAAGTTTTTGCAGTTACGGCTGTATCTGTTAATGAGATAGCACCAGTGGCATTGTTATATGTTATGCCTGTGCTACCACTTAAATCTGTTAATGCAATAGCAGTATTAGTTTTGTATACTACTTCTTTGCTGTTAGGATCGTATGCAAGTATTTTTGTCTTGGTTGCATCTTCTCTAATAGGACTAATATAAAGTCCTGCTCCACCACCTAATGTGTCATCAATGTTATGACCAATTACTACTGAACTGTTATATCCTGTAGTGTTTGAATTCTTACCAATTGCTATACCACTGTTTGTTGCCGCATTGTTACCTATTGCAACTGCGCCACTGTTAGTTGGTACTGCGGCATTTAAGCCTATCTCAACATCTTGTGATGTTCCTTCGGATGAGGATATTGTTATTGTATCTGAACTTGCTTCTGTTGTGATTGATATACCATTGCCTGCGACAAATGTTAATATATCATCACTTGTCTCTGCGGCAACTGAAGTTTGTCCTGAAACCTCAATACTACCAAATGATGCACTCGAACCTCCACCACCTCCGCCTGCAGTTTCAATTAGATCAACGTTTTGTAATCTACCGTAAGTATCAACAGTTAAACGAGGAGTATGGGTAGCATTACCGTATACGCCTGCTGTAACGCCCGTAGCAACGAGGTTAAGTGTTGCGTTACTATTATTACCAGTTCCGCCTACTACATTAATTTGCCCTGATGTACCTAATATATTACCTACGTAGTCAGCACTTAATTGTTGTGCAGATATTACTGTTGTTGCTTGTTCTGTTACACTGGTAACTTGACCTTTACTGTTTAACGTGATTACAGGATGATATGTGCTGTTGCCATATGTTCCTGCTGTTAGACCTTCTATGTCTGCAATGTATACGCCACTTGCATTTGATACAAGTCCGCCTGCGGCAATAACATCAAGTGTGCTTGCTGTTTTGTTTAGACCGTTGCCTGCACTGTACGGATCGTTGTCAGTGGGTCTCCATTTGCCTGCGCCAGCACTGTAAGTGAGAACTTGTCCACCTGACGGAACGTATGCGCCATCGGCCTCTACATCGCTAAGAGCGTTTAAATCAGCATTTGAAAACGTGATATTGTTGCTTGCTGAAACTCTAACAAATTTTAAGGCGTCGCCGCTGTAACTTGAAGGGGTATCTGTTAATTCAATAAATGTGTTTGCCATAAATTATCCAATCGTATAAAGCATATAAGTTGTGCCCGATTACAACTATTTATCACTTTAACTTGATAAGATAACTCTACTAACTTGTCCGTATGATGAATTGTAAGTAGTACCGTCACCAACATGGTCTCTGTCTACTTTAGTTCGTATATAGGTATAGTTTCCCTGGAAGGAGTATGCTTCGCTGGCATTACGTGGATCATTAGCATTAAACTGTATGTAACCGTCTCTGTTGAACGCTTTTGATGTAGTTGATGTTGGGTATATGTCAAACCAATCAGTCGCTGTAGGCTCTAATAATAGTGTACCTTGTATGCGAAAACGTCCCACATACTGGTTGTAAATAACTTGTACAGTATGTAATCCGTCTGTATAACCGTAATAACTATCGCCTTTAACCTGATCGCTTGTCACACTCATGGCGGTTCCGGTTGCTTCTTGTAGTATCACGCTTCTTCTGTTTATAGGCATAGTCTCTCCAACTCTATACAACTATTTATCAATTATATACAGTTTGTGAGTTGTCATTCTAATATGACCCCACTGTAGTAATATAAATGGTATTAAGGGCTCAATCTCACTCTTATTACCAAATATTTTTGCTTGCCATCTAACAGAGCTGAGTCTGTGGCTATTTGAATTTTTGGATACAGTTTCGAGATTCTCAACTAACCAGTTTTTAATATCTCTGTGTACATCAGTCATTTTATACATTGATTTAATGTATTTCCATCTCACATAAAATGTGTATGCACTGTCATATTTGTTCCACCACAACGTATTCTTGACCCTTACATCAATATCCGGATTCCATAAATCATCTTTATGTTCCTCATGTATAGGTCCAGCAATTTCTAATATTGCTGTAGGGTACTTTTTCATTATGAGTGATACTGTGTCTGGATGCTTGCAATAAACTGAAACAGCCTGTGTATTGTTATACACAGTGTGACTGACTCTGTTGTGGAAGTCATTTAGATCAAATTTACCAATTTCTAAATCTCTGCCTTCCATAATCCCTAACATTAATACATCGTGTACTTGGCCTGTTGTTCTCCAATACCAGCTGGTATGGAAGTCTGCAGGTATATTTCCTGCAAGATTTAAAAAAGGTAATTCTTCTGCACTTAATTTAACTCTGTAAGGGAACGTTCCGTAGTATACTTTCTCACTTGGTATACTACGAAATTGATCAGTTTTAAGTTCTGATAATGTTTTAATGCTACTCTTTGAAATAGAAATCTTCATCGAAGTCCACCGTTATTGTGCCTGACTGTAAATCATCAAACAGTATTTTCTTACTCAGAGGCTTCTTAATTTTTTCTTCGAATACTCTTTTCAAAGGCCTTGCTCCCATGCTTGGCTCATATCCTTGCTCTGCTAATTTCTTACGTGCCGCTTGTAATAACCTAATCTTAATTCTGCTGTTATTACCTGCAAGTAATCTATTAGTTTCTATTACAAGTCTATCCACAATCATTAGCATCTGACCTGGTAGTAGTTTATTAAACTGTACTGTGGCATCCAGTCTGTTTCTAAACTCTGGTGAGAAGAAACTTTTAACTGCTTTAGTAGTCTCGCCTTTACGTGCTTGATCACCAAATCCAATTTTAAGTTCTTCGTTTTTACTTGCACCTAAGTTAGAAGTCATTAGCAACACAACATTACTAAAATCAACAACCTTACCTTGACTGCCTGTAATTCTACCATCATCCATTACTTGTAATAATACTTGTAACACTTCCGGTGCGGCTTTCTCAACCTCATCAAGTAGCAATACACAATTAGGATTGTCTTCTACTTCTGCAACCAACTGTCCTTGTCCCATCTTGCCTTCAGCATGTCCAACATATCCAGGAGGAGCACCAATCAATTTAGCAACACTGTGCCTCTCTTGGTATTCACTCATGTCAAACTTAACAAGTTTTGCCTGTAGTTCTTTTGCAAGTGCTCTGGCTGTTTCTGTTTTACCTGTACCAGTTGGTCCTACAAATAGGAAACTGCCAATTGGTTTGTTTGGTTCACGTAGTCCAGACTTACTAACAAGAATTGCTTCTACAATTTTATCAACTGCTTCGTCTTGTCCGTAAACACTTTCTTTAATTCTAATATCTAAATCTTTGTATGCATTTGAGCTTTCAGTATCGATAACGTCTTCACCAATCTTACTAAGTTTGCTAATAACTTTAACTATATCAGCAATAGTAACCTCAGAATCTTCTCTGAGTTTAACTGCGGCTCCGGCGGCATCAACAACATCCAGTGCCTTGTCTGGGAAAAACTTTGTTTTAACATATCTGTCTGTGAGCTCGACACTACGGTCTAATAGTTTATTATCATAAACAACACCGTGGAAATCTTCGTAGTAACGTTTTAGTCCTTGTACAATTTCTTTAGTACTTTCCAGATCAGTTTCGTTAACGTCAAGTCTTGCAAATCTACGTGCCATTGCACCATCCTTTTCAAAACTATCTGCAAACTCATCCGGGGTAGTTGCACCAATAGTTAGCAACCTACCTCTGCCTAACACAGGCTTTAATAAGTTAGCGGCGTCTACGTTACCCGAGCCTGCCGCGCCAGCACCCATAATCATGTGTATCTCATCGATAAACAATATAGCATCATCATCTGCTTCGAGACATTGTAACACACCTTTAATGCGTTCCTCAAAGTCACCCCTGTATCTTGTTCCTGCAAGTAAACTGCCAAGGTCAAGACTGTAAACAACTTTGTTTTTTAGTGGCTTAGGTACATCACCCTCAACAATCTTTTTAGCAAGTCCTTCTGCAATAGCAGTTTTACCTGTGCCTGGCTCACCTACTAACACACAGTTATTTTTCTTACGTCTTGCAAGAATGTGTACTAAGTCACTTACTTCTTCATGTCTGCCAATAAGCGGATCAATCCTGCTTTTAGATGCTTCTATGTTTAGATTGGTTGTAAACTCTTCTAATAACTCCTGGTTCTCTGAGCGTGATACTTGTTTCTGTTGCTCATCACGTAATACTTCTTTGGTTAATCCATTTAGCAAACAATAGTATGAGGAGAAAGAATCATCTTCATACAGTATGCTTATAAGCAAATCTACTGGCATGAAGTGGTCACGTTTGTTAAAAACAATTGATGCTAAGCCTCGCTGGAAAACTTTTTCAACCAACTTAGTTTTCTGTGGAGCACCCTTGGACCCATTGAGACATATCAAACCATTATCAACATCATCGAGGTAATGTTGTAAATCTGTTTTAATTTGAAAGTGGTCAATACCTTGCCTATCGCAATGCTCTATGATCTCAGGATCATCTAATAAACATATGGTTAAATGTTCAAGTGTAACATACTCATGACTGTGTATGTTTGCTTTTTCTATAGCGTCGTGTAGAACTGTTTCTACTGAATTATTATTGCTCATTTATCTATCTAATTCCCTCTTTATTTTATTTAACATATCAAGGTGGCCTGAGTCGGTGATTCGAGGTGTATAAATTTCAATAATGGCATATAAGTTTCCATATATTGAACCACCTCCCGGTCTCGGCATTCCCCAATTACTTAGTCTTAATCTTGCACCTTCCTGTGAGCTTTCTGGTATTTTGATTTTTAACTTTTTACCACTTACGTGATCTATTGCTACTTCTGTGCCTGTCATGGCCTCAATACTATTAATACGTACTACTTGTAATATATCATTCCCATCAATGCCAGTACCTGGATTGGGTCTAACATTCATCCTTACAATAAGATCACCTGCAGGCATATCTCTAAATCTACTATGTCCTTTACCTGCTATTCTTACTTTAGCACCTGATCGTGTTCCTGGCACTATAGTAATAACTTCTCTGGCATAACCTACATCAACAACAACATCCTTTCCGTGATAGGCAGTTTCCATGTCCAATGTTAAATCTACCATTGCATCTGGATTCCGTCTTTGCGGTTGCTCTCTAAAATGTTGACCAAATATATCTGCAAAAGGACTATTGCCTCCGAACGGATCAAACCCTTGTCCTTGCGGTGAGTCGGAACCATATTGATCAAAGAACTGCTTCTTCTCTGGATCACTTAATATTTCGTATGCTTCACTTACTTTTTTGAATTGGTTAGCATCGCCACCTTTGTCAGGGTGGTGCTTGCTCGCAAGTTTGCGATATGCTTTTTTAATGTCTTGTGTACTCGCTGTGCGAGTTACGCCAAGTGTCTCATAGTGATCCATGATATATTATAGCACACTTATAGTTTATGGTCAATGTATTTTTCAGGTAAATTGGTTTGATCCGGTAACATTTCTTTACCGTTGTGGTTACGGTATGATACAACTGCCCATGAATAGTTATGTAGGTTTAATACATTGCCTTCATAATTCACATATTCATTAGTGTCTAAGAGCATTTGTTTTGTAGTGTTGTATCCATTTATCAATGTTTGTTTATTGTGTGCTACCATTTCTGCTACTTCGTCTTTATGTGTAACTAAGTTTTGCTGAAACTGTTCTACTACATGTGGCAACTTTTCGTATTTGTCTGAGACATACGGCATAGGCCAAAAATCTGCTAACTCGCACCCATAAAACTTTTCAAATGTTTTGTAGCCCAAACTATTCAAGTGTTCATGTAAACCAAACTCACCAATCATTATAAAAGGATGGCAATTGTATATAGTTCTAAACGTTTTTTCAGAACACATAGGTTTTGTTTGAAAACTTTCATTCCTGCCTGGTTGTATGTTATTCTTAATGTTAAATCCATCATTTGATTCTAATATTAACGACCACCCTGTTTGTTCGTATAATGAATGATCATAAGGATATCCTGCATAGTGTTGCACACCATGATTTTGCATATGATCTATATTAATATCTAAATCTCTTTCTAATTTCAGAAAATATTCCAGTGGTTTTTCTAAGTAATCCATTACTTGTTGCTGTTGTTGGATAAAACTTGCATCAGCTGATTCTCGTACCATTCTTAATGAATATGTAAAATCTTGTAACATGCCTGCTTCTTGTAAACTTGCAATTGGTCCTAACCTACTACGTTTTGTTGTCTTACCAGGTAGAATTAAACCATTTGACTTGCCGCTCCATTGCTCTACGCCAGTAGCATAACCTTCCTCATGAAAGGATCCACTTTGATATTCAAAGTACTCTAACTCTGTGCATAACTCTGGATCTAAACCGCATGTAGCATTTGAATACCATGCTAAATCATATCCTGCTTGCCTCACTTCAAGTACTTGTTTTGTAATCTCGTCTTTGAAATTAAGAATTTCGTTTATTGTATGGAAATAAAAATGATTACATTCTGGGAGGGCTGTTCGTTGTCTTATAACGTCTGGGTTTTTCTCAATCTCATCTAACAGTGTAGGTCGTGACGGCTGTCCAGTAGTGTGGATAGGAATCCTTACTATCATGTGTGTGTTAATCCTTTGTAGGTGTAGGTAGTCCTGGGATTAGACTTTTTAGACTAAAACCGCTTGTTTCTTGTTTTACTGGTGTTTCTGCTTTGGCTTCTGCTTTGGCTTCTGCAACATCGATTTGCTGTTCTTGACTTGCGTTATTCTTATCTAACCAATCTTCCTTGTCATCGTTTGCTTCTGCACCAGTGGATTCACGGTAGTAAAGTATAATTTCTTTTTGTTGTTTGATATAACGTTTGATGTCTTGTAGGTTAGCGGCCATGTTCTCATAACCTTTAGGAGTCATGCCCATAATAACAAAGTCTCCACCTAAACGCTTTTCTACTTCAGCAATCTTTTGTTCTATGTTACCGCATACTTGGATAACTTCATCACGGTCGTCTTTGATTATTTCTCTTAGAATACGTTTGCCGTCTACATCTCT
>TARA_R110002153_G_scaffold6210_8_pt1 | contig 13329 bp, 11 predicted proteins | sample TARA_R110002153 | Tara Oceans TARA_R110002153 (sample SAMEA4398193) | marine metagenome | biome: Polar Biome; feature: [SRF] surface water layer (ENVO:00010504); material: water (ENVO:00002006), including particulate matter (ENVO:01000060) such as... | depth 5 m
TACAGTTTCGTTACCATTGCTAGAAAAACCTATAGCACTATCGGATGGTCTATACATACCAGTATTAGTATCACCATCAAAAGAATAAGGTGGATTACCAACACTACCATCAGGTGCTAATATACACATACTACCACTTTGTTCACTAAAAAATAAATCTGAAGTATAGCTATATAAAGGCAAAAAATTACCCAACGTAGATGTTTTATTTCTTAATATTAAACTATACTTATCTGATGAAGTTACATTTACTACCTTAATACTAGATGTGTTAGTTGACGTTCCTATACTAATTGAATTCAAATCTACCCATTCTGGTGATGTTCCATCATATTGTAGAACATAATCAGTTCCAGCGGAACTGGTATTCAATCTATCCAAATCAAGTGAACCAAATAGTATATTATCAGCATTTAAATCACCATTTAAATCACCACTGAATGTTATATTATTACCAACTGATAAATTATTAGAGATATACACCGTAGTACCATCATCACTTATCTGACTATCTGTTAATATAGATGGTGTTGTTGAACTAAATTTAGGAACATTATTAATTGAACCAGATCCAGTAACAACTAAATCTAACTCACTTTCCCATTGAGTACCATTCCAAAAATAAGGAATATTAGTATCTACTTGCCATACCCTTAAACCATGATACTTATTTGACATAGATGTCCTTTCTGTATCATCAGCTACGACAATTCTAGAATCTATAGGTGTTGATGTTTGTAATTTGAATCCGTCTATTATTTGAATCATGATTTATATATTAAAATAAAAAACTCCTTTCTAAAATTTAAATTCATAAAACTCACCAGGAGTGGATATATTAACTGATGGTATTTTATAACACTTAAACTCTTTTGGTCCCCAATATGAATCTGGACTATTTAACATAATTAAACTATTGGTAGAAGAACTTATTATATCAGTACCTGTTTCATCTAAAATTTCAACAAGGTCATTATAAGTTGAATCATAAATAAAATAATAATCACCTGAACCAAATATATTTATTTTTTGATTTTGTTCTGGTTCAATTATTTTAGTATAAGTATTTAAATTCAAACTAGTAATTGTTGATCCAAATCCATGAAAATAAGGATAAACTTCCGATAAGGTTATCATATCAGAAACAACAGCTGGTGGTATATAATCATCTATTACAGTTAATGTAAAATCATTTGTTATAGAACCAGGAGTTAGTAACCCATTTAAGTTTCCAGTTTGTGTCAAAAATCCATCATTAATTATAGGACAAAGTTGTGTACTACTAATCATATTAGTTAAATTAATATTAACTATTTTATTAGTTCTTTTTGTTATAGTATATTTAATTGGAATCAAAATATTCATTCCAATTTCAATATATCCACTATCATAAGGAGAACACAATACTAATTCAACCAAAGGTGGTAGATATTCATATATTAATTTATACAACATAGTATTGATAGATTCATTAACATTTGTTGTACCAATAGGCAAATTTGAATTCCAAGTTGTTGGAAGTGGTCTAGTATCGGTGAATTCTAATGAATATCCATTTAAATTAGACACACCGCTTATTAAACTCAAAGAGGATCCAGTAGATCCTATAGATGAAGTAGCCGTTAAAGTAAGTTGTTTAAAAACTATTTTATTATAAGAATCTGACCAAAAAATCAAATCATTATTGTTTGGTATATCATTTGAAAATGTTATTCCATTCAAATTAACATCATATGTATTTGATGTTAATTTTATACCACCATTTTGATTTACCCAATCATAACTTTGTGATGTGGTTCCAGACAACGTAGTTACTTTCACATAAGGTGCTTTATCAAAAAGTGAATAATCTGTACCAGATAAAAAACTTAACTTAGTTGAATTATTATTTGGATCGGAATCATCTTTTGTATTATAAAAAAATATATCCGTATCAGATAATAATAAACTATCAGACATTATATCATTATTATTATAATGTCTTTTACCATAAAATTGTTTTAATTTAATGTCTTTATCAGTAGGATTTAATGAATCAACACCAATATAACCATCAGTTGGTTTTAATGCTGGTTCTACATAAGAAGAAAAAGCAGCATCTCTGAGAAATTGTGGTGATATATATTTTGAATCATTATCAAATAATTCATTTAATATATCATTAAATTCTTTATAATTAGCTTGTGTATCAGTACCTATATTTATTGAAAACGTCATTCATTAAAATTTAAATTTAAATGTACTTGGTCCATTCCAAGTAGTTGGTAACTTTGTTCTCCATAATTTATAATTTATAGAATATGGAGAAGCAGTTGGTCTAGTAACAATAGAGTGAGTAAATGATGATAAAGAAATTGAATTCTCATCATGTATTATATATCCATTAGGATCCTTAATTTCATTTAAGTTATCACCTGGACCAAAGTTCTGAGGATAAGCAAAATATAAAAACCCTGATCCATCATAATCCGCCTCATAATATGATTGGGTTCCATATGGTTTTAGTAACTTACTACTATTATTATCAATAAAGGTATTAAAATCACTTGGTGTAGTAATATCAGATGAAGTAAATCCATAATAAATTGGATCAACGAATGTTATCGAAGCAGTAGCACTATATGATAAACCCATAGATGGATTATCTGATACTGATAAAACAAAGTCAACATCACCTGTATTTAATAAATTCGTACTATTGGATATAGAATTAGATATTCCAGTTCCTGGAAGACCACTATAATTACCAGAATCTATTAATGTAGGTGTCGTTACATCATCAACGTTATATAAAGATATATCATTTGAAAATCGTGTTATGTCATAAGATATTTCAATATTGCTCACAACACCAACCTCAGCATAAATAATACCACCTTCTGTTAAATTACTAACAGATATATTTAATTCTGGTGGAACATAAGGATATAATAATTTTCTAATAACCTCAGTAACTGGCCAATCTTGACCACTAAAAGAATTTGATGGAAAATTATCACCTTGATTAACACCACCTATTGTTTTTGGTACTAGTTCTGTTTCAACAAATTCCAATGGATATCCATTTAACAAAACAGGAGAACCAAATACATTAGTAACACTTCCGGTGGATCCAATAGTTGTTGTTGTAACTGACGGGAAAACCCATTCAAATTTACCACTAGGATAAACACCAACATATCTAAGAACCTTACCATCTGATATATCAGAAGCATTTTCAGAAATTGTTGGAAAGTTAACATTATTAACAGATATTCTACCAGTTAATGAATTTATATTAATAGAACCATTAGGATTATTAATATTCAAATCTATTTCAGAACCTGTATAATAAGATTCTATATAAGGAGCTGATGGATAATAACTTGAATAAGTACCAGCTAATATAGTTAATTTTGTAGATGATTGTGTAGACGAATCGCCTTTAGTATTATAAAAGAATATATCAGTATCCGAGCTCAATAAAGTTGGACTCATAGTATCCAATGACCCGAAGGATCTTTTACCCAAAAGTATTTTACTTTTAAAGTCCTTATTGGTTGGATTATTAGTATCAATACCAATATAAGGATAATTAGAGAAAGTATCAGGTGTTGTTATCTTAAATATAGAATTTGACCAGGAAGTTAAAAAAGCATTCCTAACGTCTCTTGGTGATATTAATTTAGCCGTATTATTCGGTAAATTATTAAGAACAGTATATATAGACTCTTGCCTAGTGGTTTCTGTTATAGTATTAAGGTTAATGCTATAAGTTAATGACATCTACTTTTAGTATATTTTTATTTATATATTAAAAAGTAGATGCCATAATAAAAATAATTACATTTCAAACAAAAATTCCAAATTAATTAAATCTTTTGTTTTAATAGTTTTTAATCCTAAATCTTCCACATTTATTTTATCAACTTGAAGTTCGTTATTAATATCCATCAAATCTTTCATTTCTTTAGTGAACATATCTAAGTTTTTTATAGTAATAGTTCCTTCTATTTTATTACCTTGTTCATCAAGTGGTAAAACATACTGACCATTCTCATCTTTCTGTGCGTGTTTTTCTGTTATTTTTTTCTCTAACTCACTTTTTGTCTCAATTAAAGGAGTTAATTCTTTAACAACTTTCATTAGTCTGAAAGCGCTCGAAACACTAACATCCATATCCAATATGTTATTTATAGATTCGATAGAATTTTTATTCAAATCTGAATTTTTTGCAATTATCTTCATAATATATTTTTTATACTTTGTTATATATATTATTGTTTAAACAAATTGTTTAGTATTTTATATATAATTAATATGAATTTATTCAACCTAATAAAAAATACAAGAAATAAACCAAAAAAAATAAATATTAAGAATCTACCTTCACGAGGATTCTTTTATAAAGATGGTTTTGAAATTTATATAACAAAATGTAATAAAGATTATATTAAACAATATAAGAAAAATATAGACACAACGAATATTCCAAAAATACTTAAACGAATAACTAGATTAATAATAGATCACACTTCATATAGTGAAGGATATTCATATAAGAATATAATCAGTGTTGATTTACTTTTTATCTTCTTAGAAATAGTTAAACACACAAAAGGTGAAAGTATTTTTCTAGACCACTATGATGAAGAAACAAAAAAAATAGTTAAAATTAAATTAGATGAAAAAACATTTGATTATTATGAACCTAACGAAGAATTCATGAATAGTTATGATATAAAAGAAAAATGTTTTAAACTAAATGGTTATATGATATCATCACCAACTACTGGAGCTGAAGAAGATTTAACACAATTTTTAAATTCAATATCATCCATACCAGGATCAGAAAAATTCAATAATTATAATTATAACTTTTTATATGTATTAGGAAATAAAACGTCTATAGGTATACCAGAACTAAAAAATCTTATTCAGATATTTAGTGAAGATATGACAAAGGAAGAAAGAATAAATCTACAGGAAGCCATTAGTAATATAATGCCTATACAAAAATATAAAATGTTATATAATGGTAAATCAATTCCAGTATCATCTAAATTAGACCTATCGGTTATATTTGATTAGAAAAATGTTGTTATTTTAATTTAATATATAATGTATTAAAACAAGAGAGATTTCTTGCTTAATATATAAAATATAAAAAATAATTTAACAACTATGCCATTACCACATTATACACAGATTAGTAACGTAGGACAACCAGGTGGGCCAGGTACATTACCAGATGAAGTAGTGTACTTAAATTTATTTGAGGTAACATTTGTGTTACCAACAATACTTCAAGCTCAAGGTAGAGATCCTTTGTTATTATTAGAAAACGCAACAAAAGTTAGTTTAGAATCATTAACTAAATTTAATATTGGAGATGCTACACAAAGATTCAAGTATTCTACTAGAAAATTTTTAACGACACCAAACGAAACTCATGGTGAGTTAGATATACCATTTCAAGTAAATGTTAATCAGGTTGGATCAATGGAAGTTTGGAATACACTAAAAGCTTGGTATGATTTAGTGTTTAACTCACAAAATGGAGCTTTACATTACAAATCTGATATAATAGGAACTATTATTGTTAATCAACACGATAAAAAAGGTGTTGTGTTAAGAAGAGTTACTTTTCAAAATTGTCAATTAAAAGAACTTGATGGATATGGATTAGATTGGGGTTCAAATACTAATATAGTAGAAAATGTGAATGGAAAATTTGTTTATGATTACTTCATTGATGAATATATAGATAATAACTTCACTATTAGTCCACCTACAGTATCAGGTTACTAAAATATTATTACAAAGATAATAAAAAACCCAATCATTTATTTGATTGGGTTTTTTGTTTTTACATCTTAGGAATATTATTTGTCATACTATTCATATTTCTCATCATTTGGTTTGAATCAAAGTTCGGAGTACTATCTTGTTGACTTTCCTGTTGTCTTTCCTGATCTTTATTCTCATCTTCTATAATTTCATTTACTAATTTAATGTTTTCTTCAAACATCCAATAAGGCCACATATCCATACTCACCTCTTGTAAATTAAAATTCTTCTGTAAAAGAAGTTTATTTTTTAAGATAAAGGTCAAAGGCATCATGAACAACGAAAATACCTGACGCTCCGTTGGGAAATGTCATTTTTGTGGTCACCCCCATTCCACAAGATTTACATTTTTTCTTTAGTTCTTTAATACCAAAGGTCATTTTTCCAACAACATCGTTTAAAAACTGAAACGACATATCATCTATTTTTTGAAATTCTTCCAACTTAGATTTTATACCCTCATATGTTATCGAATTTCTATTAGGTAATAAAAAAGGAATAATCTTTAAGAAAGAAACATTTGGTTTTTTATCCTCAGAGTTTTCTTTAACGATATACTCAGTAAAAGCTTTTTGTATTCCAATATTAGGTGGAGATAATTCATAACTCATACCATTAACTAAATCAAATTTATATGTTTTAGTAGATTTATCAAAGCAAGAATCTAACTTTTCATCAACATCATGAAAAACAAAGTTTTTTGAAGTCAATTCAATTTCATTTTTATGACCACAAGTACAATCAGATTTAACTGATAATTGCTTTCCGTTTTGGAAAGTAAGTTCTCTGATTAAGAATATAATATACAATCTATCTTGATCCTTAACATCTAAGTAGGTACCCATTTTATTATCTGGATATTTAACCCTTACACAAGACTGTAACATTAAATTCATTTTTTCAACGATATCATAAAAGTTTTTATCATCAACCATTGAGTAATTTTGAATCTCAATAGTTTTGGCTGGTCTAACCATTATTTTAGTACCAGCTGGATAACTAACACCACAAGGAAAACTTTTAACATCATAAGCAAAATATTCACTATCGGATAATTTAGCATTGCTATTAAAATCATCACTACTCGAACTTTCCTCAACAATAGGAATATCAGAGTTCATAAAGGAATCACCACCCTCAGCATCAGAAATGTGCTTCTTTAGGTAATCTTCTTCAGACATATTATTTTCTTCAGACATATTAATATAATTAATTTTTTTATAATTTATATATAAATTATTATTTTTCTCCAGTAAAGGAGTTTTCAATAATTTTATACACAAAAAAAACCATTAAGTTTAAACTTAATGGTTTTAATTTAATTATTTTTAATTTAATTAAGATTGTATAAATCCACCAGAACTAATAGAACCAGGTCTCAATATTGTAATGTTATTTACGATGATACCCATTCCGAAGATTGGTTCAACATAAGTATCTAATACACCGATTTGATTTTCTATAATCTCAGTAGTGTTATTCTCATCATCCATTTTGTTAAAGTAATTGAAAATACCATTCTTTGATACAAATGTTTCACAAATAGTATCAGCTCTTAGTTTAATCTCAGCTCTCACATCAGGAGTATTGTATCTCCATTGGTAATCTAATAACATATCTGATAATTCTCTTTCTAACTCAATAAGAGCTTCTCTAACGTGTATATAAGATAAAGATGAAGAAAGTAATGTTTGTGCTGTATTTTCAGTTTCAATTACATATCCTCTATTTCTTTTAAACACAATAGGGTTAATCTTAGCCGCGTTTAGGTTTTCAATGTCTTCAGGAGTATATTGAATCTCTATGTTAGCTATATTAGTAACTCTACCATCTCTAACACCCGCTGCTATTGTCCAAGGAGTAATAGAACCTGTACTAGACAAATGCTTTCTCATAAACGTTGAAGCTATATAAGGAGCTGGTGGAACACTTAATGGTCTTCCATTATCATTAACAGTTACATATGGTCCAAAGTAAGCACCAGAAGTAACACCCGTACCATCTGCTAAAGAGAATAAGAACGCTGGATTACTTTCTAAATCACCACCTGTTTTTAAGAAACTTGTTTGAAAAACACCCTCACTATCAACAAATGTTGGTGAAGTTGAGTTCTTTAATTCCTTTACAGAAGGAGCACTTATTATACCAAATGCATCTAATCTATTACCACAAATATCAATTAATTGTTGTTTACTTCTTTCAGTTAACCCCAATCCAAATGAATCAATTAAGTATCTGAAATCAACAGCTTCTTTATTTGTAAGTGCTTTAAACAATGGAGTTCCTTTAGCAACTAAGTTAAGTATCTCATTTTGTTTTTGTTCACTACCATTTGGTAAAGAATCATTTCTTAATCTAAATCCTTTTAGTGGAATACTTTTGTATGTACTTGCGTAGTTATCAATACTTCTATATCTTAAAGTTTGTAAATCACCATTAAATTCAGAAACATTAATCTTAGAATCACATGTAATCTCAGATAATGAAGAATCACCAACATAAGCTCTTTTACTTAAAATTCTAGTTAATGTTCTTGGAGATTCACCAATTTCTAATTCAGATGAATCATAGTATGCTGATAAGAAATCACCTACTTTAACTTCAGTATATCTATCGGCTTTAACTAATATCTTATTAGAAACTCTTGTATATCCAACAGGAACTTCAATCTCAATAGTTTGTTTAAAGTTAGAATTTCTAGACTGAACACTAAAGTAATTATTAGCCTCGATATCAACAGCCTCAGTAGCTGATAATAATTCATCCATAAATTGAATTTTAACATCACCAACATTCTCTAAATACATTTTTAAGTAATGTTTAGTATTGAAATCATAAATAGATTCAACACCAGTTACTATCTCATTTGTAGTATTTTCATTTACTTGATATGCGTTATATCCACTAGCTGTATACCCTAAAGAAACCGCTAACTGACCTGATGATTGTGATGGATTAACATCGTTCTGAGATATAGTGAATGTTCCTTTATTCAATAAAGAAGTTGGTAAAATAATCTTATCAAAAGTTTCTAACTCCATATCCTTATCAAATACTATATAGTCAAGACCAGCATATGATGATGTAATACCAACAGCATCCTCACCGTTTATCAAATTAACTTCTACTGACTCACCAGCTGTTATTATAGAAGCTGGTATTTTATTACTATAAAAGAAATCACCAGTATTAATAACACCATCATAAAACTTATTATATAAGTCAGAATATTTACCAACAACACCCTCACCTGAAGGAATATTACCAACAGACGATTTTGACACAACACTATCAGAACCTATTAACATTTCATTATCTTCTGTATAGAAAGTTAAATCACCAGATATTATATCAACCAATTGAACACTTGTCAACCCAGTATCTAATTTAAATGATTTGTGTTCTGTAGATGAAGTTACTATATTACTTAATGTCATATCAGTAAGTGATATTTTATCACCAGCAGTATTTAACTTCATAACAACCTTATCGCTGTTTGGACTATCTAATATAGATATCAATCTATTAAATGATTTAAATCTTCTATATTGTTCGTAGTTTTTAACATCAGGTGTAGAATTAGTATTTTGAAATTCAACTTTAATAACACCACTTGCTTCAGTAATAACATAATCAGTTACTGATGATAAACCTACATATCCATTAGTATCTACGGTTACGTCTATATCACTAACGTTTGAAATCTGACCTTCAAAAACATCAAAGTTTACATATCCTAAAACAATATCGGTTACACTTACACTTGGATTATCAGAATTAGCAAAATTACTAACTGATTTAATAACACCAGTATTATCTAACACTGTTGTTGATGTATAACTAACAGTAGCTGATAAATAAGTATAATCACTTGATGTAACAACCAAAGAAGCAGTACCAAAACCAACTGGTATATATTCATCACCAATGATAGCAAATGAATCAGTTGTTGATGTATATTCTACTTTAATAGATGATGTAGTTGATATAATAGGAGTTGTTTTATCAACACCACTCACAACACCTTCGGAAAACCATGATGTTCTATCATATCCGTTAATAACTCCACTTATTTGTGGTCCAGAACCACTATCAAAAGTATGAACACCTAACTTATTACCCAAAGATGTTACGTTTCCTGGTAAATCTAAAGGAACTGATTTAAATGTGATAGATTCAGCGATTGTTTCTTTATAAGATAAAAACTCAATATCTGTTTCATTTTCACCAGCAATTGTATGTCCAATTAAATCTATAGCAGAGTTTCTGAAATCAGTTTCTACTAAATCAATATTAAATGAACAGAACAAACCAGTTCTATCAGTATCAGCGTTTATATTATTTTCAATAAATATGTCTCTACCATTAGTATCTCTAAAGAAAGGAATTAATGATAAACCTTCATAATAATTAAGTAAGTTAACATTATTATCATTGGCAAAATTTCCAATTTGTTCTTTTCTTAATCCAGATGGACTGAAATATTGACTCCATTTAGGATCAACAGATAAATCTTGATAATTACTCCAATCACCACCAACAACAACAACATCAACCATATAGTCAGATGCATAATCATTAGCGTTTAAATAAGGAGGTATTTTATCAACACTACCATACCAATTAAGTAATGGAGTATCAAATCCTTCTTTTTGTGTTTTAAATACAAAAATACTTACATGTTTATCAGATAGGTTAGTAAAGTTTAAAACTCTTTCTTCATACCCTACATTATCTTTAGTTAAGTTAATAAATGATTCAGTATCTCTTTTCCAAAATCCACTTGTGTTAAAAAATCTTCTGTATGGCCCAGTTCTTTTAACATCATTATTATACCCTGATGATGATGATATAGATTTATATTCGATAATATCTAATAAGTCATCTGTTTTAAGTAAGTTCAATGCGAATATTGGAGAACTTTCTAACATTTTAGAAATTGTTCTATGAAAGAAAGAACCCTTTCTTTCTAAGTTTCGATCCAAAGGACCAAAAATACTTTCTAAGTCGTTTATGTTAGTGATCTTAACTATGTCGTTAACTGGACCTTTCTTAGAAACTCCTATAACTAAATTAGTTATACCTTCTACGGTAGGACTAGTAAAAACCGATCTGTCAAATTCTTCTATAAAGATACCAGGTCTTTTATATTTACCTATTTGAATAGCCATATTTTGTAATTATTTTTTATGTATTTTAATATATATATAAAATGCTTAAAACCATATTTTATAGATTTTATAGATTTTTTATTTTTTCTTGTAACTCTTTTCTTTTATCAGACATTTTTTGTTTTAATTCCTTTTCTTTTTCTGATATTTCTTTTTTTAGTTCATTTATTTTTGAATTCTTTTCACTAATTCTATTATTGATATCCGATATTTTAATATTAAGTGAAGTTTTATCATCATTACTAACATCTGGTAAACTACTTTTAAAATCATCTAATCTAATCTTATCATTTATTATTTGTGATTGTAAACTTTCTATTTTTTTCTTCATTCTAGCAGCGGCAGTATATTGTGATAAAAAAGTGTTTCGATTACCACCTTTTTCGATAACCTTATCTAACAACTTAGTAACATCATCTGGGCTCTTACCTTTACTTTTATTTAAAAGTATATCATCTATTATAGAAACACCACCAGAGTAATCACTTATATGACTAAGTAATACATTCAAATCTTTTTTTCTAGCTGTTACATCCGGATAATCAGTATCACTAATTTCAAATTCTTCTAAAAATAATTTTAAACTTTTTAAATATTTCATTATGTAACTATATATTAAATTTTTTATACAAAATTTATTTATTTTATAACTATGGTCAAAAACAATATTATATGTATAAATTTCAACAACTTTAAAAATTACAAAGAATTTTCAAAGTTTATAGATAAAAGCGAAAACCTTAGAAAGATATACACTGGTTCTGACTTTTCAAACACACTATCATATGAGTCAGTCTTTAATAAATTATCTAAAGTTTGGATATTAGATAATTATATTATGTATATTCAACATAAAGGATCTGATGAAATGATTATAAATCCAGAATTAGAGAAAATTATTTTAGAAAAATCTACAGAAATTAATAATATCGTAGAAGAAACAAAGGTTGAAATAATATTAGATATGGATTCGATATTGGATAGAATCAACGATGTTGGTGTAGATGGATTAACTTTAGAAGAAAAAGACTTTTTAAATAAACAAAACTAAGTTTTTATATATAACAAACACGGGGGTGATTTGGTATTGATTTGCAGAATCACTGATGTTTGAGCAAGTATCGGGTAGTTATTTAACCGATTTATCAAATAAGTAACACACAATTAAACGGAAACGTTCAAAACGAAGTAGGAACTCGCGAAGATTTAGTAGCGACTCTACAAAACAACATGATCCAAGTAAAGGATTTGGAAGTTGCATAAACTAACATAAAATTTACACTGAAACTAAACAGTACAAATTAGAAACCCTTTTTGTTAGTTTTTGGTAAAGACTAAATATTTTGTTTATTTAGAAAAATATACTAAACTTGTGAATGAACAAATATTATTGACTGAGAAAGACACGAACATCGAAGTTCGTCATCTCCACTAAATAAGAAAGAGGGTTTATCCCTCTTTCTTAATCTTTTTATAAAATTAATATTTATTTCAACCAATCATGCTATTTATTGAAATAAATTCCTTATATTTGATATATAGTAATAACAGATATAAAAACAAAAGATATGAACTTAAACATCAAAGGTATTATTAATTTAGATTTTAGAAAATTCAAAAGTGCTAAGGAATTATATGAATTTACAATAAATGATGATAATTTTGATACACTAGCTAATGTAACCATAGACCATGACACAGATTCTGTTGTCAAATATAAAAACCTATATAAAAAATTTGATGAAATTTGGATATTAAATAACTACCTTGTGGCTAAAAGAGGTAAAAACTCAGATAAAATAGTAATAAATCCAGATTTAACTAGATATTTATTAGAAAACACATTTAGATATGTAGAAGAATACAAAAAAGAAGAAAAGAAAGAATCAGAAAAGAAAGAATCAGAAATTTTTATTGAAAATTTGACTATTGATTCTGTATTAGATAAAATATCAAAAGTAGGAATTGAAAAAATATCAAAAGAGGAAAAACAATTTTTAGACGATAACTGTTAATAATATTATTTTACCAAGAGGTATTTATAGCTTTTTTATTAAAATGAAAATGAAGTTTATCATTACCCTTTGATAAATCACCTATATCTTTAAGAACTAAAATATTTATTGTGTTATTTTTTGAAGTAGATTCTTTATCCAAAACTACATTACTGTTATATTTAATATTATCATTATCTAATTTTATTAATTCATTATCTTTTAAATCATCATCATATGTAATAAAATATATTAAAGTATTATTAGAAATAGATTCCATCTTATATACCAAATGTGAATCCAATATTAATATTTTTTTATTATTATAATCTATT
>TARA_R110002153_G_scaffold45929_8_pt1 | contig 13315 bp, 19 predicted proteins | sample TARA_R110002153 | Tara Oceans TARA_R110002153 (sample SAMEA4398193) | marine metagenome | biome: Polar Biome; feature: [SRF] surface water layer (ENVO:00010504); material: water (ENVO:00002006), including particulate matter (ENVO:01000060) such as... | depth 5 m
AAATTCTACATGCCAAAGGAAGTCCTCGGTATCTCCTTGCGCAGAAATCGTTGCTCCTTCTCCTTGGGACTTATGTTCTAATCTTGGGATATTAAGCTCCCCTATTGCTGCTAAAGTTTTTTTCATAATCTTGTCCGTATTTACACGCAAAAAAAGAGAGCGGGAATTAACCCGCTCTCTCTGCTGTGTATATTATTTATTTTAGCTATTTTGTCCCTGTTTCTACTGGAACTGGCTTTATTTCAGCCTTTTTACCTGCTGCGATTTGCGCCTCGATGATAGACTTAATGTCTGCTGGTGAGTAACTTGGCCCTTTTACCCATTTTCCGTCTTCTCTACGGTGTCCATCAATGAATTTGCTCATGTTAGATCTTTGGATCTCTTCGTGAATTGGCTCCATATCGATGCCGTAAGCTAATGCCGCGCCTTCACTAACGTAGTTAATGTCACCCACTCCATCTGCAATTTCAACAAGATCGACTTCTCCGACCTTTTTAATGACTAAATCGTTGGTATCTCTAATGATTCCGTTTGTTTTGTCAAAATCTAGCTTCACTTCTACTCCACTTGCTGCGGAAAATTCTAATACTTCTTCTAAAAGGAGAATTACTCTTAATTCTGCGTCTTTTTGGGAAATTTCGGATGGATAAGCATTTCCTTTTTGACTTGCTGCTTCCATGAACTCTTCTACGTTTTTTTGATTTTTATTCATTTTTTGCTATTATTATTTCTTCTGCAAGTTCTTTACTTATAGCTAATCTACAATCGCAGACCTTACAGGTAAATATCCTTCCGCATTTTAATACTGTTCCCTCTGCATCCTCACAAAATCCAAATTCTCTAAGTTTTTGGCAGTTTTTTCCTGACAAGACCTGTATTTCGAAAGAGTCGTCTTTTGACAAGTCTGAAAGTTTCACGCAATCATTATACACTATTTAGGGAGAAAGTCAACCGTTTTCTTCTATAGTGTTTAAACGTTCGGAGAAGTTAAGTGTTCTCTTTTATCGTCGAAGATATAAATTCTAAAATTTTAGGGTTATCCCTATATACCTGCATCCAACCAGTTGACATTACAGAAACTATTCGCTCCTCCTCGTCCGAATCATCCACGGAATAAATCCAATAGATAGAATGGGCTATTTCATGAACAAGGGTTTCGCAAATTTGCATAGGGCTAATAGACATGTCTATCCTAATGACATTCTCTACACATGAGAATTCGCCAAACACCTCTCCCACTCTCGCTCTTTGTTCCTCGTAGGGGATTATTGCCACGTCAAATGCGGCAACTTTAACTTTTTTAGGTAATTCCACATAATTCTTTACACGAAAAAGCCGCCTTTTGGCAGCTCGTTCTGCGATAACTTTAAAATGGTGGTAGCTCCAAACGGGGTCTGAACCCATGAAGATCTTCTGGAGCAGTTCCTACAACTCCTTCGTTTTTTGAAATTGTTTTTCCGAGACTATCGTATAAATCTTCAGCCTGTTTTGTAGTCAAGAATAAATCGACCGTTTTAAAGCCACTCTCGTCTTCAACTTTAACTGAAATCATTACATCCTTTCTATTTTCTTCGCAGCCATAATAGGCTTTACCGAATGTATTTGCTGATTTTACTATTTTTCCCATATTTTTATTCGTTAATAAATTAATTCATCGTCGTGAAGCAGCGCTTCTACCTCTTGAACCAAAGGGTAATATTCCTCTGTTACGTTGGTATAGTATCTTAAGCCGCCGAATTTGATTTTTACTTGGTGAACTTCGAAATCTTCGATCTTAGAGTTTAGATACTCCGTTAACACATCTACAACTATGTAGAATACTAATGGGTCTTGTGGGCTTAGAGCGAATCCATACCATCCTTCTGGGACGATATGCGACCATTTCGCGTCTAAGAATGAACCTACTGAATAGTTCTTGTTGGGAACTATTCCGTCCTTTTCTTCTTTTGCTACGTAAGAATTTCTTGCAAGATTGAATCTTTTTGTTAATTCGTCGATATTCATTGTAGATGCTCTCGGTTAGACTTACCCTCTTCGTCTAAGAATTAATGCTAGACCTCCAAGACCAATAAGTGTGGTTGTTGAAGGCTCTGGAATTGAATTAACGCTCCCATCACATCCAGCAACAGGGACGTATCCTGTGCCTCCATTTAGACCCGTAGTCCAAAGAACCACATCGTTTCCGTTGTTTTTCCCGCTCTTAGCGTAAACACTTCCCCATGAAGGGGCATTTGCTGACGTGTAAGACCAAGTGTCCGACAATCCAACAGATTCATATTTTACCCCTTCAATGGGGTTTGGCATTAATGGGTTGGATTTTCCGTTACTTGTGGATGAATAAACTGTACCTCCACATGCCTCGACGATTCCGTGAGAAATATCTTTTGCTGGCACGGTCAAAGTATAGCTATATTCCCAATTAGTTGGGTCAATCTCTGTCACCGTCCATTGCAGTGTTACTCCTTGGTTCCACTGTTCAGTTCCAAAAATTCCATTGTCGGAAGTTAAAGATCCTGTCCATGTTGTCGCCGCCGTTGAAGTCGCCATTGTTGCAGCGAAAATTAATGTTGTTAGAGTTTTCATTTTTGTTTTTTTTTTTTGTTTTTGTTAGTCTGTTGCGCTAGGTGGCGTTGTTACTGGTGGATAATCCACTGGTGGAAAAGTTAAAACATCTAAAGGGTTTTGTGGCCTAGGAAATACTGGAAACGCCAATACTTCTTTACCGCCGCCCTTTTCGTCTCCACCTTCTGTCGGAGGATACATATTTTTATTATTTGCTGCCACCGCTACTTTTCTAGGAAAGCTTGGGTATGTAAAGTCAATCAATTTAGAGATCTGATCTTTTGTTAAATCGAAGGATAAGACTACTGCTTGTAGGATCTCTTTCTTTTGCAAAGGGTTTTTCCTCAAGAGATTGATGTATTCTTTATTGAACTGCTCTTTATTATCTTTGTGTGGGTGAAGAGCGTCTTCGGTTTTCTCAAAGATGCTCATTTCACCAAACGACAACGAACAGGTTAGTAATAGTGCTGTAATTGCTTTCATACCCGTATTATACATTTTTTTAACGTTCTGTCAAGAACTTTATTATATTTATGTCCGCGAGCTGGAGCTTGAATCCAGATTTTCCGTGCCGCAAACGGGGGGGATTAATTTGTCGTCAATCCATCGGCAGCATCTTGAAACATCTCTCTCAATTCTCCCTTTGAGCATTCTCCTTCTAAAGATTCACTAAGTAGGCCGAAAAAGCTTGCTACGTTATATTCTACGACTTCCTCAACTGTCCCTTCTGATCTCATGACCATTGGCGTGAAGTCCTCTGTGATCTCTCCGAGCGAAACGGCGAGTGATGTTGCTGTGTGTATTGTTTTCATATTAAATTTTAAAATCGTTTTCGTTGAAATTGGTTATCGGTTATTGGTTAAGCTTCGCGATCTACGCATCCGAGCTACTGTAGATTTTTTTTGAAGCTTTAGCTTCATGATCGTCTCGCTAGGATTCGATACCTAGATTCACGCCTAACGGGGCGAGTCTTATCTTAGAAGACGAGGCGAATGGCTTTCTCGGTAGGGTTTTCGCCTACGTTCCACCTCCTATAATGAGGCTGGCATTAGATCGTGCTAACGAGAAAGGTATACACAGAAGGATTCAAATCTACGGACTAGCTCTCGCCAGCCGCTCACTTACAAGGTAAGTGATTTAAACCGCTAGCCACATGAACTTTTAATAGAAGCTCCAGAGAATTGAACTCTGATTGTTCGGGTCAAATCCGAAAGTAATAGCTATTATGCCAAGGGCAATTTGTTTTTATTATAATATTAGTTAACTATTTCTAGCTATCCAAGACGAACTGCGTGGAAGTTTTATAATTTTCGTCTCTTGTGCGGGAGGGATTCGAACCACTCGATGACTGACTTATGAAACCAGTGACTTAACCTGACTTGTCCACCGCACTGTTTGGATTATTGCCAATACGTTTTTGACAAAATCTTTTTTATTTACTAAAAAGGGATGCCGTCGTCACTGAAGTCTTCAGTCTCTTTTTGAGAGCTTCCGTTATCAGCAGCTTGTTCACCACCTTTGCTTGCGTTAGAGCCTAGCTCAAACTTCCAACAGAGAAGATTTACATAATACTTCCCGTTATATTCATTGCCTCGAACATCAAATGTAGCCAAAATTTCTTGACCTGCTTTAACGTTATCGAGCTTTGCGCAATTATCCTTTACCATTTCCAACTTTACCTCTTGTGGATACTCTCCACCTGTATTGACGACCAACTCACGCTTGGTGAATCCGCTGTCGAATGTTTGGGTATCGTTTACTAATGTTACTGTTCCTTTTAATTCGTATGACATATGAGAGTATTATACATTGTTTTTTGGATTTGTCAAGTTCTTTTTTAGTATAATTTCACCTTTTAACACCAACGTGCCTACTAATTTTTCCATAACGAACTAGATCTTTACCCATAACTTAGCCCTCCTTGATTGCGACGATCTCGTCATCTTCAACGATGAAGCACTTGTCTTCTCCAGACATAACTGGAATTCCAGTGAATCCGTGGACTCCTACTGTGATTACGGTATCGCCAATTTTCAAATCGGTGTCTTTCAATGCTTCGCTGATCGCGCTAACGACGAAGCTGACATTTTTCTCGTCAGCTTTTGCTGAATCTGGGCGGATAATGACTGATTCGTCTTTCTTCTCTACAATTTTCAATAAAACTGTGTTTTTTCTTGGTATTACTTTCATAAATATTTAATTTTCTTCTGTGTTTTTTTTTCGTTGTGGCTTTGCTGCTTACTGATCCGTGAGTGTATCCTTTGCCAACACAAGAAGCATTGGCTCCCTGTCAACCAAAGTGATTGACTGCTGGTTTTTAAAACCGCTCTTTGTGGCTAAAGCGAATCCGTTGGAAATGTCTCTAGCCTGTTTGTTTGCATTTGCCTTAACGTTATGATCTCTAATTACTGCCCGAATCTTGTTAGGAACTTCATTGTGATCCGTTCCTTCTTCAACCTTTAGTACGAAGACCTCGTTCTCTACAAGGGCTGTTGGATCTGTATCCATTACTAGCCCAATTAGATCATACTTCTTTCTTGGCGCTTTTTCTTTTTTCTCAGCTTCTTCTTCTGCGACCAAACGTTTTCTAAGTTCGATCATAAATGTTGCTGCCTCGCTGTCACTGTCGATCAATTTGTCAACAATTGCCTCTACGTCTTCAATGTGTATTAGTGTTTTCATGTTAGTTTTGTTCTCTCTTTGAGAATGTGCTTTTCCTTTTTGCAGGGAGAATGTCTTGTGGTTTGATTCCTTTGATTGCCTCCATGAATTTACGGGACTTCTTTAGGCGAGTAAACTCCACCCAAGGAGAATTCCTTGGCAGCTTTATATTACTCGCTCCAGTTTTGCAGAATTCTTTTGCAGATCTGACGTTTACGCCGTATATTTTGCCGTAAGATAGGCAAGTTGCCCATCCCACCCAATCTGTTAAGAACCTTACCACTTTCATTTGACTGTATTATACATCTTTTTAAGCATAAGTCAAGAGTTATTTTTTAGAATGTGAACTGCCCGCTACTTAAATCGTCTGATGTTCCAAATTTCTTATAAGAAGTGATCTGCGATTCTTGCGGAGCTACTTGAACCCTACTTGAGTCCATGAATTCATTGAGCCAAGTTAAAGGATTGTCCTGTTGAGCGAATATCTTCTTGTATCCTAGCCCTCTAAGTCTGTTGTTTGCGTTCCATTCTACGTATCCGCAAAGAGAATTTTTAGTAAGACCTACCATTTCGCCTTTTGAGAACAGGTATTCTGCCCATTTTCTTTCTCCTTCGACAGCTACCCTATAAGCCTCGTAAATAAACTCTTCGTGCTTGTCTACGATTTCTTTGAATCCTTCTGATTCGTCCTCTTTCCACCTTTTGATGATGTTTTGAGTTAAGCTTTGGTGGGTTGATTCGTCCCTTTTAATCAAAGTGATTATCTTCCCGTTTCCAGTCATTTTGCCGTTTTTGGCGAAAAAGAAACTACAGGCAAACGATGTGTAGAATAATACCCCCTCCGCTATCTGCAAGGCTAATATAGCTTTGAACAACTTCGTCTTCTCGCAGTCTTCGTCCTTATCGGACAGCATCGCGTCGAACGGCAAGATGATACTCTTCATCCTGTCTACCAACTCTGTATCCTCCAATATTGAATCGAAGAATGGAGTTGGATCTTTAAGAATCCCTCTTAATACGTGGGTGTAAGATTGACTGTGGATATTCTCAACGAGCATCCAAAAGTTCATCGCATACTCAAGCTCTGTATTTGACACATGCTTCTTGATGGAGTCGATACTTCTCGAAAGAAGTGAGTCGCCAGCAGTTTGAAACTTCAAGTTGGATTCAAAGATGAACTTTTCAACTTCTGTCAAATCTTCGTAACTAGAGAGGTCACATGTCATATCGACTTCTTCTGGACTCCAAAGGTTTCCCTTTTGATCTTGCCAAGACTTCTCGAATTGTGGATACTTAACCACGTCGAACCTCTGCAACCCCAACTGCTCTCCAAAGAACATTGGTTGGGACGCGACATCTACATTTTTTAAATTTAATACTGTTTTTTTCATTTTTAAATATTTTTATAGTGAGCAAGCTCCTCCATCACAACCGCCTTGAGTATCCTCCTCTTTGTCACCATCGTAAGTGTTGTGGTAATAGAATGTTCTCCATCCGAGTTTAGTAGCCGTTAAGATGTCTTGAATAATTTGAGTTTGAGGAATGTTTCCTCCGTTGAACTTCTGAGGATCGTAACTCATGTTTCCGCTAACTCCCATGTCAGACCATTTTGTTACCGCCGCTACACAATTGATGTGACCAGTGTTATCCTTAGAGTCAAACAATCTAAGGTATATGTCCTTGTTCTTTTTGGAATTTGGCGCGATAACTGTTGTAGTAGCTGTCTTAGAGGTCTTGTAAGAGATTAGATCTCTGATTTGATCGATACCAGACGAACTTCCTTGAATGACGGAGCTAGATTCTACTGGCATGAATGCAGATACGGTGCAATTCCTTAAGCCGTGCTTGGCGATTAATTTTCTCAATCTGTCCCAATCCATAGTGTGCTGGGGAGAAACAATAGAGTCAACATTTTTATTGTATCGCTCTACGGGCATGATACCTTCTGAATACTTAGATGAAGAGAAATCCTCACACTGACCTCTTTCTTTGGCCAGATCTACAGAAGCTTCGAGCAAGTAGTATTGCTGCTTCTCTAAAAAGTCTGAGATCTCCTGTGGAGCCTGTTCAGATTCGTGATTCAAGCCTTTTTCAGCTAACCATCCTGCTAAGTTGGTAACTCCTACTCCGATTGATCTTTTTCTTTTAGCGAATCTTTCGCAAGCTGGAACGGAATAGCTTTGAATGTCGATAATGTTGTCCAAAATTCTAACAATGTTCTTGCAGACTCTCTTTAAGTCATCATCGTCATCAATATTGAGCATATTTGTCGCTGACAATACACAAACTCCGATTTCCGCATCTGGATCTCCAGAGAATTTTTCTGGAACCAGTGGAAATGTGACTTCCTGGCATAAGTTAAATCCTTCTACCTTGTCGCTCCAAGCTGAATAAGAGTTGGCTTCATCGATATTTGTAATGTAAATTCTACCAGTTTCACTTCTATGCTTTGCTAGCAACGAGAATACTCTTTCCGCTGAGATCTTTTTGGCATCGGGATTTTCTTTTTCCCAGTTTTCGTAAACTTCGTTGAAATTCTCTAATCCGAAAGCGTCATATACTTCTGGAGCTTCGTGATAAGAGCATAAGGAGATCTTTTCTCCAGCAATAAGCCTCTTGTAAAAGATGTTTGAGATACAAATCGAATAATCTAGGAACTCTACTTTTCTTTCTTCTGTTAGGAGATTATCCTTCAATTGAAGAATTGACTCTACTTGTGGGTGGAAGATATTAAACGTAACTGTTCCTGCTCCCCTTCTTGCGCCACCTTGCTGACAAGAGTGAATGGCGGACTGATACATTTTCAACCAAGGAATTACTCCAACGTGTAGGGTTTCGCCTCCTTTAATTGGCTCATTGATTGAGCGAATCTTGGACAGGATCAATCCTACTCCATATTTGTCACAAGTTACCATGCCAGCAGATGTATTCGCGGCAAAAAGCGAACCTTTTGTATCGTCAACATCGATGATGCAGCATGAAGAGTAACTTTTCGTTCTAGTTCTTGCTCCAGCCATGATAGGAGTCGATAAGTTTATCTTGTGAAGAGAGAAGTCTCCGTAAAATTCTTTCACGAAACTAAGTCTCTTTCTGATAGGCTCGTTTTGAGCAAGCGTCATTGCCGTCAAAATGTAAGCGAACTGAGGCGTTTCGAACACTTCTCCAGTTTTTCTGTTTTGAACCAAGTACTTTTCGTTCAATTGAACCAATCCACCATACTCAAACATAAAGTCTCTGTCGTGATCAATGAATTCGTCCATCTTATTGATCTGAGAATCAGAATAGTTGTCGAGCAATGAGGCGTCGTAATAACCACTTTCTACTCCTTTTTTAAGCAGATGAATTAGTTTAGGTGGATTCTTTCCTCCCCAGACCTCTTTTCTCATTTTGTAGACAAAAAGTCTTGCTGCTACCTTAGAATAGTTGACATCTGAATCGATTAGTGATCCAGCGGAGTCAATTAAAATTTGGTGAATGTCGCCTGATGTAATGTTGTCAAAAATATTAAGTCGAGAGTTCATCAGAACTCTGTCTGGATCTACATCCTCAATCTTTGAGCAAGCCCACTTCAATACTTTTTTTACTTTTGTTACATTGAATCCTTCTTTAGATCCATCCCTCTTTAAAACGTTGATATTTTCCATTTTTTGTTGTTTATTATACTGTGTATATGATTTTTATTATATATGATTTTGAATGAGTGTCAATAACTCTTTTTGAAATATTACATTCGCTGGAATATTACCAGCAGAAGCGAAGAATTTAGCCATTTCTTTCCCAGAGAAACCATTTAATCCTGTTTTATCGCTTTGAGCTACTAAGAACTCAAGTGCTGGTCTTTTTGCCGCGACTTGATATAGATCGGAGATATTCTCAATCATCTGATCTTCAGTTAAACTTCTCTTGTCTCCAGCTTTATGAACCGTAACCAATCCGTATGACTTTCCTTCCGTGCCTACCATAGCTCCAGTTTTACCTTTTTCGTTCCAAAGACCTTTCCAACCGTAAGGGTTTTCGTTGTATTTTTCTTCTCTCCAGTGGTTTCCCCACTTATTGAAGCTTGCGTATCCTGCGCTTCCTGCTCCGTGGAATCCCTGTTTATTTGCGCCGAAAACAAATACTTGGTCGTCTTTCAATGTTGAAATGTTTCCGTCGTGAGTTTTCTCTTTAATCGTAATCATCTGAGCTTTACCTCTTTCTTTTAATGATCTATCTCGTTCCCCATTTTCTTTAGCCCAATTATAGGCGTCTCTCAAATTATCGCAATGGCATCTTAACGGATAACAGAAACAACCTAATACTGCGTCCTCTGGGAGAACCATTAACGCTCCCCATATGTGAGAGTCTTCTTTTCTGTGAGTATTAAGTTTGACTTTATGCAAAGCAACAGATATATCTCTTTCGTATGCTCCCCAAGGCTTAACTTTAAAAGGGTTTCCTAGAATAGAAGCGTCGATTCCATGATTTTCATTATCTGGATCAAATGATTCTGGTCTGCCGCAAAAGTGTGTGCATTTGTGTTTTTTAACGTTTACTATTTTCATCTTGTATTCTACTAAATGTTCTCTTCCTGTGACAGTTGGAACATATTAAATCGCATTTATCTATTTCCTTTTGAATGTTTTTAAATGACATTCGACGCATTACCATGTAATTTATGTTATGAGACTTTTCTCCTCTGCAATGGTCAAAGTCCATGCAGTAGTAGGGGTAATGTTTATGGCAATCTAAACAAGGTGTCGCTTCTTTAATCTCTTTAATTTGAGAAACGATCTTCACTCTTCTTTCCCGCGATTTAATCTTTAGGCATGATTTACACATCCCAACTGTCTTATTAAACTCACCGATCTCTTTAGTCTCCTTGCACTTATAGCATTCATTTTTCATATCACCTTTGTGGCATAATATACGTCGCGATGAGTTTACACTCAAACGAATCTTACGCTCGAAAAATAGTATACCATTTTTAACATTTAAGTCAAGGGCTTTCTTATACTATTAAACCCGCACGTATTAAGAGTATTTAAATTGATAGAAATGGGTAGTATATACAATAAATTTCAATGTATTTATACACCCACATATACAAGGCTTATAGAACTCTAGTGTTCTCTATATTATATATACCTATTTCCCCTCCCAAACGAAAACTACATCGAATGATCGACACGAATCATCTGTTAGTAAAATAAAAAGTGAAAAAAGTGACTATTTTACGCTTTTTGTAGAAATGCGTTGACATAACTGCACAAAGTGTTATAATGCGAACATGAATTTGAAAGTTTTAGTTTTATCTGGATACGCCAGAAGCGGGAAAGATTCCTTATACGATGGTTTAAGAGCCAATGACGAAAGATTTGAAAGAATTGCCTTTGCAGATGCTCTAAAAGATGACATAGATCCATTCTTACGACAGCACGTAGGAATATCAGCATGGACTACCGATAACGGCGAGAAGGCGATCATACGCCCAATGCTGGTCGCTTACGGAGAAGCCATGAGAGCAGTTAATGCTGATTACTGGCTTAATAAAGGTTTGGACAAGGTTGATGAATATAGTGGTAGAGTTTACGTGTTTACAGACGCAAGATACGAAAATGAGATTTTCGGAATCCAGAAAAGATTCCCTACTGTATCAAAGACTATCAGGATCAAGAGGGAGGGGAATTCTCCAGCGAATAACGAAGAGATTGTCTCTTTCGCTCTGATCGATTCCAACATTGAGTTTGACAAAGAGATTACTATTCCATCAATTGACGATAAATTGAAGGAGACGTTAGGATCTCACTCTGAATACAGGGAAAAAAGAGATGCTCTTATTAGCGATGAATTCAAGAATATCGCAAAAAAAATTATAGAGGAGGTTATAAATGGCGAATAAAATCAATTACGCGAAGCTCCCCGATGAGGGTTTGGTCGCATTAGCAAAGATAGGTAACAACGGCGCTACGAAGGAAATTATCGAAAGACATAGTGGTCTTTTTATGAAAATAACTGATGAAGTTTTAAATAAAATTCATTTAAAAGCTATTAAAAAAGATTTCCAAGACGATAGGCACTTAATATTCTGGGACGCAATCCAGAGATACGACGATACTAAAGGCTGCAAATTCCCCTCTTGGTTAGGGAACCTCGTTAAGTGGAAGGCTTTAGACCAAATAAAATTTTACTACAGGAGATCAAGTGTTGTCAAAAGCATAGGGTCATTTAGCTCAGAAGGAATGAGCAAAGGCCAGAGCCAACTAGAAGAGTTGATAATGAATACTGTATCAGGCGGAGATAATGATCGATTAGACGTTAGTTTCGTGGAGGATATCAGTAGAGAAGAGGAATTAGCCTTGGTAAAATCACTGATAGAACAAATTCCAAAAGAAAAGGAAAAAAAAGTTGTCAAACTTCGGTTGTTTGACGATAATAAGAAGACATGGAGAGATATCGCTCAAGAAATCGGTTATTGCCGACAACAAACGATGAACATCTTCAACAAACAAATAAAAAACATAAACAAAAAATACCAAAATTATGCCTAGCAATATTACAGTTCTTGGTCGCCTTACGGACGATCCAGAAATCAGACAGACAAAAGCAGGGAAAGATCTCGCATCATTCTCAGTCGCAGACAACTACGGAAAAGATAAAGTTCTTTATCATAACTGTGTGGTTTTCGACGACAGACTTACAAACTTTGCCAAAGAGCATCTCAACAAGGGAAGCAACATTTTTGTTAGCGGAAGACTTGAAGATGATTCTTTCCAAAACAAGGAAGGTGTCAACATCAAAAGAGTTAAGATCGTAGTCAACGGCATTGACTTCGCTCCAGGTGCTAAAAGTCAAGACGGAAACAGTGGAGGAGGCGGATCTAATTCGCAGCAATCTCCAGCTAAGTCCGACTCAGCAGACTTTAAGAACGAATCTGATGAAATTCCATTTTAGGAATCGTTTAACTTGAAAAACCTTGTGGCGCGATCTTGATTGGTCGCGCTACAGCCATATATATGAGATTAGTAGTCAATGCTCCAATCAATAAAGTAAGCTTCGGAAACGTATCTTACAATATCTTAAAAGAGCTTTATAAAAGAAAAGAAGAAGTAGAAGTTATATTTGTTCCACTCGGACAGATAGATATGTCGTCGTTTGACACCGTAGATAAAGGATTTATCGACTGGTTGAATGATTGCGCCAAGGATAACTTTAGCAGAATCAGGAAAGACGACGTAGCTTTAAAGCTTTGGCACATAAATGGCTCAGAGAGCTTGTGTTGCAGAAAGCAAGTGCTATACTCATTTTACGAACTCGACTCTCCAACAAAATTAGAAAAATCAATCATTGAATACCAAGATGCTACTATATTTTCATGCTCTCATTCCGCAGATCAATTCAGTGAGTCTAGCAATGTGTTTAGTGCGGGCCTCGGATTCGATAACGATTTTAAATTTCTAGATAAGAAATACTTTGATGACGAGTCTGTCCACTTCACTTTAATGGGGAAAGCAGAAAAAAGAAAAAACACATCTGCAATAATTAAAGCTTGGTTAGCTGAGTTTGGAAACGATACTAGATATAGATTAACGTGCTTGATTACGAACCCTCACCTCAATCAAGAATGGCACAAGGAGTTTATCCTAGATGCATTGGGAGGGAAAAGCTACAATAATATCGCTTTTAATAGCTGGGTAGAAGGCAACTCTCAAATGAACGACATTCTATGCAGTTCAGACGTTGATCTAACGGCTTTGAGCGGAGCAGAAGGCTGGAACTTGCCAGCATTTAACGCAGCTTGCCTAGGAGCGCATATCGTGGGGAACGACTGCACCTCTCATAAGGATTGGGTGGGAAATATCCAAAAAGGAAGGTTCCACCAAGTAGAAGGTTCTGCTTTTGAGAAGGTGAATTCCGAAGACGGCGTGTTTTTTATTGACGGATCTAACACTAATCAAGGAAACATCAACGCTTTAGTAGATTTGCCAGCAGCCTCAAAGAAGATGCGTGAAGCATCTGAAGCCGTGTTAGAGGAAAAAGCTTCCGATGACGAATACAATTACATCAAGAAGCGTGCTGGGTTGAAGCTCCAGCTTAATCACGCTTATGAGCA
>TARA_R110002153_G_scaffold3864_8_pt1 | contig 13314 bp, 19 predicted proteins | sample TARA_R110002153 | Tara Oceans TARA_R110002153 (sample SAMEA4398193) | marine metagenome | biome: Polar Biome; feature: [SRF] surface water layer (ENVO:00010504); material: water (ENVO:00002006), including particulate matter (ENVO:01000060) such as... | depth 5 m
AACTTCTGTTTGTTCAATTTTCAACTTCTTCGGGTTCACCTTTACAATTTTACCGATTGTTTGTTCACCATTTGGTCGCCCAAATGATACGCTCATTCCTATTTTATATTCTTGCATCTGTTTCATCTCCTTTGTTTTTGGTCGGTTGTATTCTGTCCTATCACTATGTAGTATATGAAGGCATTCTTTTGATTGATTCTTTTTTTGGAGTCCAGCACTTTTACAGGACTTTTCTTTTTACGGTCTTTTTAGTGGTCGATTCTTTTAGGGGCTTTTTTAAGATCGGTTCTTTTACCCTGGGCCTCAAGCTCGAAAAGCTGATGGCTGAAGCTCCAGGGAACGCTTCGCGATTTAGCTAAATTATCAGCCAAAAAAAGCTGATGAGAACGTCTCTAAAGTGCCGTTTTTCCTGGTCAATTATCACCCGTTGGCTCTGTCGGATAAAAACCACCGCCGCAGCAGTATTCCGCGGCCTTGCTTGCTTGCCACCACTCGCGGCCGTTTGTGTTCCATTCATGCCACTTGCCGCACTTCTGGCACACCTCATGATTTTCAACGCCACTCATTCAACCACCCCTGCGCTTGATTGGATCAACACAAAGTCCACCGCTTCAGCCATGTTCTCAAAATACCAAGTCAAAGCACCGGAGCAACCATTTGAGCCACCAGTGAGGCCGAGAGCCTCCATAACTTGAACGGCGGCTTCTGGCTCATCACTTGAAAGGTCATCAACAGACACCTCAACAAAACAGGGTTCAACACTCTGCTCGAATGTGGTCGGTGCGCTGGCTGTGCCTTGATGACAAAGCCAGAACTCAAGGGTTTCTGTGTGGGTGTGGTGTTCTATGTGTACGCGATGAATGAAGGCTTCAAAGCCTCCACCGATACGCTCACAGGTGAAACCTTCGGGTGTTTCTATCGCTTGATTAGGGGGTAAAACCTCGGTAACTTGGCCGCAGGTGTCGCAGTCGGCCCAGTGTCCAGAGTGGCCACTTAAGCGGCTCTCTGTGTCCTCTATCCAGCAAGGACAGAAGGAGGCACAGACAGCACAGAAAACGCTTTTCTCAACGCCTCCCTTTGAAAAGTCCATGCTTTCAAAAGTTGGGTGGTGTGGGTTCGGTGCTGGGGTCATTCAATCACCGCCTTGACATGAGGCTCAATAAGAGCCATGAGTTCTTGACTTGTTGAGTCTGTTTCTTGGGCTGTGCCTTCTTGGTTTTGGTATCGCTCAAGGAGAGCAAGAGGCACTTCAACTTCAACCCAGCATTCAAGCATGATACCGCAGTCTGTCCGTAGAACCACATTAAAGTCCCTGGGTTTTTCTGTAAAGTATGAATCCCAGCACCACGCTGCACCCGTCACTTCTTCGGAGTTGTTATAATAATCATATTCATAAATTGAGAAGTAAAGTATCATTCAAACACCGCCCAAAAATCCTCGACCATATCGCAATAAATGAAGTCGCTCATTCCTTCAAGGGTTTCGCCTTTCATTGATTCGGGATGAGTAAAAATTATGAGTTCTTGCTCTCCGTTGTGGCTCAAAAATCCCCTGATCTCTGCGTTGCCGTCTGTGTCTGTGTGTGGGTAGCATCGGTAAAGAACAGGCACAAAGTCCCGCACATCTTCAGCCATTACAGGGAAAGAAGAACCAGCATCAAGGCAAGATTGAACCGGACAGTCTGCGAAGTGGTCGCCCTCGGTTGATTCCCAAGCAGGGCAGAGGTCGCCGCATTCTGGGCAACGGACAATAAGAAAAGTATTTTCAAAGGTGAGCAAGTCGTAAAGTTCCGTTCTTGGATCAGTATCTCCCGCCATATCATCATCACCTTGACCGGACTCTTGCCATGTTTCAAAGTTGCCCATTTATTCCTCACCTCTTGGTTGAGAGCCACAATGCAGACAAACGCCGCCCATGTCGGTAGTGATGCACTCGCATTCAAGGGCTTCTTGAATCTCTTGCACTGTCTCTTCAATGTAAAATATTTGCCCGTTGAAAGCGTTGTATTCTCCCGCCGTCATGTGGCCTTCTTGTGCCAGAGTCATAAGTGCGGTGCATACATTTTCAAGGTCTGCTATCAAACAGGTGAAATTAACTTCGCTCAAATCAAAGCCCCCAATTGAGAACCTTCTTCAAGACCGCATTCAAAATAAATACTGAAGGCATCATCAAGAACAAAGCCAGAGCGAGAACGGCCAAAGTGATAAGTGTAAGAATCCGAGCCGAACCAGTCACAATAAAAGAAGGACCAAGTTTCGCCGTTGTCTTTTGTGTAGAACTCTGCATGAGGGCCGCCGGTAGTGACTACGAACTTATGCCCTGTTACTACTTCTTCGCCTGTTTCAACTTCTTCAACTTCGCCGGTTTCTTCATCGTTTTCATCAAGAACCCAATGCTCGAAAGTGGCCGGTTCTGTCATCAAATCAACACATAGGCAGTTCGTATTGATAGGCAGTTCCTCGCCGCCTCTGTGGTATTCATCAACGGCCTCTTGAAGTGATTCAAGAACCGCGTCAAGGTAAGTCTCCCCTGCTGGGGTGGTCGGGCTGTGCTCTTGTGTGTCTGTGTCGGACATATCCAACCCTATCACTACCAACCATATAAGGGGCTATGTAAGGGAGGGCTAAAAGTGAAAATCCAGGGCCAGCACTCCGCTAAACGTGATACTGCGCCCCATGTGCTTCTAAGACGCTAAATAAGCCACTAAATAAGGCAATAGGTCAAGACCTACCGTTTCAGCTTTTTGAGGCAGAAAACACCCCTTAGAGGCTCAAAAAGGGCAACTCTCCCAGAATCCACGCGATGCCCTATCAGTGGGTAAGAGTGCCACCGACCCCATGAAATGCCAGATAGACCCCTTTAAACGCTCATAATTGGCATAGAGCAAAAAAGCCCTTTTTCTTGAAATGTTGATCCATTGAAAATAGCTAAATTATTTTGATACTTAGTATCATTCTGGAACTTGGTGCTTTTTTGATACTTGGTGAGCTTTTGCTACTAAGTATCTTTTTGATACCTGGTATCATTTCGAGACTCGGTGCAGAAAAAAAAGCTGGTGTCTTTTTTACACTAAGTCTTTTTATGAAAGCTCGTTTCACGTTGATACTAAGTATCATTTCGATACCTGGTTCCAGGAAAAAAGCTGGTGCAGAAAATACACTTAGTAACATTTAGCTACTTAGTATCAAATTGATACCACGGAGCTGAAGCCAGCCCAGAGCAGAGAGAAAAAGAAGATCAGCAGAACCGCCGACCAAGAAAAAAAAGGCTCACGTCATCAAGACGGCGCGAACTGGAAAAAACCCAGATTCGAAAAAAAAGTAAATACTCGAAGTCACAGGGATTTGAGAATTGAAAAACGGTTTAAGTGTTGAATCTATTGGATCAAGTGTTTCAAATGTCCGTTGCCAGACGGCCAGCCATCACCAGCACCGGCAGAAGTGGGGCAAGCAAGAAGGCAAGAATCGAAAACATGACGGCGGGCATCCTGCAAGAGTAGCCGAAGCAGAAAACAGTAATCACAAGACCACCCACTCAAGAAGCATCAAAACCAACGCGGTTATCATGCCAACATTGAAGAAAATACCAGACGGAACGCGTAGGTCTTCAGCGTCTCGATTCACTCAACCACGCCCGATGTGATATTCATCATTTTCTCTTGGCATTCACCGCAGAGAATCAAACCAAGACCGGCGGCATCATCGCAGAGGTCTTCATCACAACCAGCACAGCAAGCCGCACCGAATGAACGAGAATCGTAAGAACTCAAGCGACCACCGCCACAGAGCCACAGCGTGAAAAGTGAACATTGAAGGCCACTCTTGAATCAAGAACAAGTGGCTTGAAAGTGCCATTCTTTTGAATCATGAAGGTGTCATTTGTGTGTGGGTTGAAGTGGATGGTTTCGCCTGTGGCGACTCCAACAGTTGAAGGCAATTCGTAACCAGTGAGCCACGCGCCAACAGTTCTGCGGCCTAAGCCACTCGCTCCGCTTGAGGTCTTGGCATTCTTTGGGGTGCGGATTCTCTCAAGTGTCGCGGCTGAAACCTTGACGGATTGAACACACAAGACCAGCGACTCAACGCGGCGAGTCTTTCCGTTCTCGGTGATTACCCACCCTTGAGATTTATTCGCGGTTCTGTCGTTGAGGTTGCGGTGAACTTTGATACTCAAGACATCACCACATTGAGAGAAGAACCGACTTCACAATGAAAGCAGTCGGCGCGGACAGAATCACCCTCACGGATGAACTCAAGAGTTGCAGAGCAAGCGGGGCAGTCAATATCAACCCAGCCCTCAAGGATTTCAAGCAAGTGCTTGCCTTCAAGAAGGTGTTCAACATGAGCCAAAAAAAGCTGATTTTCAAAATCGAACTCTTCGCCGGTTTCAAAGTTAGGGGCGAAGTTGGAACCACCCTGCCAAGCGGCGCAGGGCTGTTCTTTGGTAGCCTCTGCTTGACCATGCCAGTCACAGCACAGACCAAGAGCGACAGGGCGAGGCGGGCAAGAATCATGAGGATTATGCGCCCAATTGTAGCCACATGAAGGACAGTAGGTTTTGAGGTCTTCAATCTCTTGTAGAACTGCCTTTATCTCTTCTTGAGTTGGTTGGTAAGATTCGCCGAAGTGCTTCAATTTATCATCATATTCAAGCGTTAATTCTTCGTCTTCGTCGTCTTCATTATCGAGTTGCTCCAGAGTTGCCTTTTCACTAAGAGAGGCACAGCACCATGAGCAGAGGCCGTCATCATTTGATAGCATATAGGGTGAACCTTGACCGCATTCTTCACAGCAAAAGGTTGTATCTGCTTCTACAAGTTGGCTTTGAATGTGTGCATATCCTTGAACGGTTGAGGTGCATTCTTCTTGAGTGATTGAACCCTCTGTCATGAGAACTACTTGGTAGGCGCAGGCGTGTTGAATCATTTGGTTGAAGGACTTGAGGCGGAACTCTGCGAGGTCGTAACCTGCCTGTTCTGTCTTGTCTTCACCTCCTTGAAGAAGGTCGGTCAATGTCGGGCTTCGGGTCGGGTTGATGTCGTTGGACATATCCCCTCCTACACTACCCCACCCTTAAACGAATCGCTGATAGATACCAGCAGAGAGGCCAGTTGATGAGTTGGAGGGTTCTCGCTGGGTGCTATTGCTGGGAGGCCGTATTGAGCCGAGTTGAGGCCAGCACCGACAACCACCGCCAACATGAAAACGCGTCCAGCACAGAGGCCGAGAGACGGCAAGGATTGAGAGAATAAACCGACCTTCTCAATGAATGAGTTCCTTCTATGAGAATATGAAAAACCAGACGGTTGAGAATAATCGGGACCCAACAAAAGAGAGGTGAGAAGATCAAACCAACTCGAAAGAGAATAGGCTCTCAGTGTTGCGTTTAGCTTTTTTGAAATGCTGAAGACCTTCAGCATTCAGCAAAGAAAAAAAAGTAAATCCCCCATATTCAAGGGAGAACGTCTCACCGATACCCTTATAAGGGGGAGCTCCTCGGCCAGCTATTTCCAGGCCTGGATTCCTCCAAAAATCCACGCAAAAAGACGTGAGCTTATCGCTTACCCTCTCTCGAAATCTCCAATAATTTTTTTTCAATTATTTTTACTCCCGCACTTTTTTTCAACTTCCAGCGTTTTATCTGCGTGACACCCGCAGGGGCAAGCAAACCTTCGACCCTTTTATCCGTCTTCAGCATAGTTGAAAGCTCTCTAATGCTCGGACATAACGTTCCGACCCGATCAAACAAAATGTCTTTTATCATACTCGCATGGAGTATTCCTCTCTGATCCAGAATGTCGATGACTTCTTCTCTCCAGGTCTTCTTAGCCATCAAAACAGCCCCACGAACTTTCCAGGTTGAGGCCGACCACTCGGTTTTGATTCTCCACCCCTCGAAGTCCAACCAGAGTTCTGCGTTTTACCAACAGCAACCGGAGCTACCATGCCATCCCTATTCGAGAAACAGTCTATCGCATGAGCAAGAGCCATAGCTGTATCATTGTGTTTTCCAAGATCAACAATATCCCCACCCTTCCAGACGTGACACTCAAGCTCATCCAACATCACATCAATGACCCTTCTGGTGTCATGGTTGCCATACGGGAATACAATTTTACCTTGCTCGAACCAAACCCTCATCCGGTTCAACAGTCCTTGCTTCAGTCCCTTATTGCTCACCTTGCTCGGTCTGTAATCGACCACAGCTCCCATTTGCGAAATCAAAGATTCGTAAAGTTGCTGAAAACCAGCAGATTCAGCAGAAAGCGTGGCATTCCCGTATATTTTGCATAATTCCACCAATTTTTCAGCTTGCCTCATTGGAGGAAAATCGTTCCTCCGCCACATATTTACAACGTGCAAATAGCCCTGCTCATCCTGTCGAACAACCACAGCCACCGAATAATCCTGTCCTAAGCCATGTGCCGGATCAAACCCTATCACATACTTGCCCTGGTGTTCTTTGTTGTATGAAAGACCCACCTCCAAGTCCAGATTCTTTCGAGTGTGTGACCTCGGATATGCTGCCGAGTCATCATCCATCACTTTGCACAGATACTCTTGAGCAAACGCCAAGTCGCCCATAGCCCCTTTCTGTTCCATGATGAACGCCAATGACCTCTGTTCCGGCCAAAGAACCTGCGGTTTTATCTCACCAGCACTGGCTCTCCACTCATCCCAATTAGGAATCGCAGACCATGTGCCAGACTTCCATGCCTCATTCGATAACATCTCCGTATGATACAGATCAACCGCACTCATCGGTGTCCCAACGCAATACAGGCTCGTTCCAGGGCTTAACATAGGCGTTACCACCTTCTGCAACCAAAGTCTCACCGAATCCATAGGAGTGTCGCCCATGTCCGTTAAAACGTCATCGAGAGCAATACAGGCCGGATGCTCACCACGCATAGCTGAACCCATACCTGTCGCCTTGATCCACGCACCATTAGTCAATCTCAACTCGAACTTACCACCTCGCTTATCGTCAATGAACTTACGAAGCTCTGGATGCCTTGTCAAATCCTCTCGAATCTCTGTAAGTCGGTTGCTCGCCGTATCTTTACTTGCAGAAAACAACCAGCACGTGAAAGGCTTATTCCTCCACTTCTTAAACAAAGCATCATGCAACAGCTTAATTCTCAACGTAGTAGATTTAGAATGATCTCTGGGCGCAATAATACACACTCGATGCACTTGAGTTCCCTTTCGGTCATCATAAAGCTCAAGCCACTCATCAATATGCTCGCCTCGATTATATCCAAGCCATTCATAAAAATAACCTACGTCATTCCTTGAACGCTCAAGAGAGAATCCCTTCATGCTGTCGCCCACCTTACTTTTGCATCAAACGATACTTTGAGGCAACCAACACAATACAATGAAACCGTATTAGCTTCTTCATTGACCGCTTCAACCTCCCAGGTGTGTTTGCCACCTTCAAGTTCAAATCCAATCTCGCAGCCACACTGGTTACAGAATAAAAGACATTCACGCTGGTTTATCTCCCAACGATGAGAGTTCCAATCGCCTTCGCATTGAGTCATACCGTCGAACCCCCAACTTGACTAAGAAGTTCAGCTCCACATCGACCACAATAAAGAACAACAGTTCTATACTGCTCATTCACTTGAGCTATCACCCATTGATGAGAGTTCCACGCATTACTGCATTCTTGCATAGACACTTTAGCGCAAGTCCGATAAATCAAGGTTTGTCCTAAAAAGGACAATACAGCAAGACATAATTTGAACAGTCTTTACACGAACCATTCGAAACAATACCTTCTCCTTCAGCCCCATAATCCTCGAAGGTATGATCGCCTCCCCAGATAATCTCTCCACCACATACGCATTTCATCATTTCTTATTCCTCCATGCTTGATAGAGCTTCGACTTATTGATAAGTAAATGAATAAAGTTCGCCCAGAATCTCATTATTCATCAGCCTCAATCATTCGGCATTCAGCATCACAGCCAGAACAAACAAGAATAGTCACCATTCCTTCACCAGCTATGCCCCATTCGTCTTTTTCAAAGTCACTTTGCCAAATCAACTTATGGCCGCACCACCAGCAGGTAGCAAAGCCTCTTGTATCAATATACTCTTCAGTCGTTATATTTCCTGTTGTATTTTCTGTCATACTACCACCTTCAAATATCGCACCGTCTTATTTTATTTCATGCCTAATGACGCTATCCTCTTGATCCTTAAAAATCATGGAGATAGACTTTCCACTATTGAAAGTGACGTGCATGATATATCCACGGGGATTCAGCAAATAAAGGATGGCCCTATGTTTGCCCTCGACAGACAAATTAAACGTAAGGTTGCACAGACTGGCGGAGTTCTCGGACTTCTTCTCTTGGCTTTCACAGCCCTCATTCAATGAATACCTTGAAGAATCACACGCCCCCTCAAACAATCATGGGCCTTCGGCAACGTATAGTTAGTGCAGTTACAGGCCGTAGTGAAGAAAAGGTCACTACGCCCCCTCCTGTTGCTTCTGGATCAATAAAACCTCAACATAGCTTTGCTGCAATTGCTGGCTTGGCTGACATTATGAATGACACCAACAAGCTCCGCCTCGATGCCAACTACGATAACGACTTCGACATTTACGATGCTATGGTCGAACTTGACCCAGAACTCAACGGAGCTGTCCGTTCAGTGTCCCTCACAGCCAATCACTATGAAGTCGAATACGACAGAGCAAAGAACAGTGCAATTCGCAAGGCCATTAAAGACCTCTGCGAAGAACGCTTAGACTTCGACGATCTACTCGTAGCTACAATGCGTGACCTCATGGTGTATGGCAACAGTATCAACAAGCTCATAGGTCGAGCAGGTGAAGGTATTACCAGGGTTCAATCTTTACCTATCAAACAAATCACCATCACCGATGACAGAGAACCAATGGCTGTCGGCTACTCTGGCGTATTTGCCACCAAAGACAATCCAATCATGGAAGCTCGCTGGTATCGTTTCCGTGAGCAACAAGTCGATATGCAAACATTCCCTGCTGATGAAATCCTTCACTTCCGCCTTGACGCACGTTCTAATTGGGAACAAGACTACCTGGGCCGTTGGACTTACGGTGTTTGGGGCGCATCCCGTTTTACCTCCCTCAAGCAAGCCATCCGAGCTAAATACAACACCATTAACAACAGACTCGCTCTACAAGACGCTCTCACCCGTCAATACATCAAAATCGGCAAAGAGGCCATTGAAGGAATACCAGACCCAGACGAAGCCAGAGAACGCTTAACATACATCATGGAGCAAGTCGGCTCTCTTATGGAGAACCTTCGAGCAGACCAAATACCAATTCTGCCTCACTACGTTGAAATGCACCATGTCGATTTGTCGAACAGCATTCCAGACGATACGAACTTCTTAGATTCTATCAACGCCGACATATCAGCCGTTCTCAATGTCCCAAGAGTAGCAGCAGGGCAAGAGTCTGGCTCAACCTTTGCAGCCACCTACAACGCTAATATGTGGTCTGTTATGGCTATTGAGCGACTACAAACAATTGTAGCCGAGAAAATCCAACATCTATTCTCCGATCACCTCGAACTACTCGGAATACCACATAAGAGAGCTGACTTACCTCCTTTGGTCTTTCAGCCTGTGGATCAAGAAAGTCCACTCCACAAAATGCAAAGAGCCAAGATGGGTATTGATGCTGGCATATTAACCAGAAACGAAGCAAGAGAGATGAATGACCTCGATGCGACAGAGATGGGTAATGTTGTAGCACCACCACCAACCACAGGGCCAACTGGTGAACTACCTCGTCCTGGCGAAGTTGTTAATGATGTGAAACCATGATAGCAAAGGTGAAAAAGAAATGGATGGAACTAAAGGAGATGGCATTAAAAGTTGCTCTCATCATCCGAAGAAGTGCTCACAACTAACATCAAAATTAACTGAATACTGTGATTACTGCAACATTAAGCAAGCATGGCATTGGAGCAAACCATACTAAGGTGAATAATATGACAAAAAAAGAGAACTCCTTTAATGACCGAATGGTTAAGCGAACCGTATTACCTACAATTTACCTATGGCTTCTTGCCTCTGGTGCAGTAGTGGGTATGGGTATATGGAAGCCAGAAGTGGTTCTCACCAACCTTGACGGCTTCATAGCACTTATCGCTATTATCAGTGGTGTTGCAGCACCAGCTCTTAGCACCGTTCTCCGTATGTGGGAATCCGAACAGGCTATTAACATTGAAAACATAGGTGTGGGCTTAGAAAATGAAAGAACACTTGATGCTGAACGTAAATCTCACATAATCGAAATGGAAAAGGCTCAAATGACTCACGCTCATGAAATAAGCAAATTATCTCAAGAACATGAACACATTGTTGAGAAGCATAAAGAAACAATTGTCAAACTCAAACCAGTTAAAAAAATGGGTGAGTGATAATGCCAGAGATTGATGACGACCTCATAGCCAAAGCTAAATTGCTTGCAGAGGCTACTGGTCGTGACTTCAAAGACGTTCTCGCCGATCTTGAGGATGATGGAGTATTGAATGACTCCAACAAACCAAAAGAAGACCTGGTAGCTCAACTCAAAGAAGCAGCAGAGCTTATTGCTACCGTTCAAGAGATTAACAAAGAAGTGTCCGAGAACACCGTTCTTAACGGCGGCGATAACAAAACCAATGTCAATGTCGAAACAACACTCGAAGGCGACATAGTGGATAGAGCGATTGAATCCGTTCACCGTAAAGTCCAGAACATTAAAAAAATAGCCATTGTCATAATCCCCGTTTTTTTACTCTTAACCGGAGGAACAATGTCAAGCATGGGCTTTTTCAATAGTGATGAGTCATCACCAGAAATACATGATGAATACAACAACGACTACGGCGGCTGTTTAGTCCATGACGCAATAAATTATGACTCATACGCTTCATGGGATGACGGATCATGCCAATTCGACAATACTCCGCCTCCATGTGATTCACAGTGGGAATGGATTCTATACGGTGAGCTTAGGGGTGACAACAACGTTTGGATAGATGCTCGATTCAAGGATATGAATAACTGCAATACCCCTATGGATGCTCAAATAACAATGACTCTCAATAAAGACGGTCAATACTATGATGAGAAGTCTTGGAACAACCGCTTCGACAATGAGTGGTCTGTTGGCGATCAATTCACTGACTTGCCTCCAGGTGAATACGATGTGGAGGTTGATGCTCATGCTCAAGGCTCAAACTGGCATCAAAATGTTGAAGGTGACTTTATCATTGAAGAACAGGCTTGCATACCAGACTATTCATCCTCCGACTCATGGGCTACAACCTATGATAACAACAGCCTCCAAGCTCACTTGAAAATTATAAATCATAATGACTGTGAAAGTAGTGTTGGAGTAATGGTTTCATACTATAAGGAAAATAGCTATCAAGACTCATACGATGAGGAATTAGGTGAGTATGAAGTAAAGGGCGCAGAAACAGAAATAGTTATCCGACATGATGACTGGACTAATCTTGGTGATGGTAATTACTCATTCGAGACTCGCTTCTTTCCAGAAGGACAAAATGAGGAATGCTGCGAGATGACACCTCAAATACAGATTGATACCTATGTTGAACCAGAGCCACCATGCAACGGAACAGCCAGCTTTTACAGTGTATCACATGGTATTGACTATAACAACTCTAATTCATCACTGTCGAATGTAACCGTCTTCTGGGATGCTGACTGGTCATGTGAAGAAGTCAAATATGTTCAAATAGATATTTTCTTTAAGCACAAAGACAACCAGACCGTAATTTACTATCAAACATTAGGATATAATCTCAACGGACAATCATCTTATGTAGCAAACCATACAATAGTCGATATTGAAGTGGGAGCTACTTATGAGGTGTGTCTTCAAATATGGGTTCAGCGTGATACCTGGTATGTTGATGAAGAACGTAATGAACTAATACCTATTTCTTGAGATGATACTATGCCAGAACCAATGCCAACCGAAAGCCGAAAATCCTTTGTAATGCGCTGCATGGATGACAAAAAAATGCTTGAACAGTTCTCGAACTCTGCTCAAAGGTATGCTGTCTGCAACTCATACGCTGACAAATCAGCAGAATACGCTCTTGATCCAGAAAAAGGTAATAGACCAATTGAGGACATGATAGGAATGTCGGAGATGATCGGTGAGGTCGATGGCTATTTGGGTATGGCCGATGACACCTCACAAGCGAACACCCACTTCGACACCCTTAATTCAATCATAGAGGCTGCGCAGTTCGGAACAATAATCCTTGACGAAGCAACAGTCGAAGAGATAACCGCCGCAGAGTATCAAGGTAAAAAAGTTACACTCGATAAGCCGTTCCGTATGCCTAAAGGTAATTCAAAGAAGTTCGGTGTCTATACTAAGAATGACAAAAGCAACGTAGTTCTGGTTCGCTTTGGCGACCCAAAAATGCAGATTCGCCGTGATAATGACGAAGCTCGAAAGAATTATCGTAGTCGAATGGGTTGCGACACCCCAAGAGTCGGACCAAAATGGAAAGCTAATTATTGGTCTTGTAAGATGTGGGAGAAAGGAAAATCCGTAAAAGACTATACGGGCAACCTTGAAGAATCGCAAGGGAGTTCCGAGTAGTATGTGCAGTTGTAGTGATTCAGTCCAAGCCGCCGAAGAAGACGTATTTACAGAACCAGCCGCCGCTATGAAAAGAGCAAGAGAGCTTGGCTGTGCAACCGTTCACACTCACACTCATGAAGGACAGACACTCTTTATGCCATGCTCAAGCATGGATGAGTATAGTTCTATGATTCATGAAAAAGAGGAATATGCCGATGAAGACGGTGGCGAGTCTTACCAAGACATCGACAAAGAAGAGGATGAAGAAGAAGAAAAAGAAGGGTTTCGACCTCAATTTGAATCTCAAGAAGCATCCTGTGATGACTCATGCCCTCCAGGGTTTGCAGAGATCGCTGGCGAATGTGTAGCCGTGACTTGCGAACTCACTATCGAATCCTTTGAAGCGGTAGTATCGGCCAGCACTGGAACAAGTGCTATCCGAATGTCCGGTATTGCATTCACGTCTGGCTACAATAAGAACGGCTGGCAAATCACCTCTAAGGGTGCGAAGTTAATGGCTGAAAAAATGCTCGGAGCTGACATCACTCTTAATCACCCGTCTACTAAGAGAGGTCGTTTTACTCGAAACATGGATGGTGGAGTCGATGAAGCCGTAGTTGGTATCGTCACTGAAGCTATGTATGAAGAAGAAGAGGATGGTTACAAAGTTCGATTCTCTGGTGAAGTGTA
>TARA_R110002153_G_scaffold132934_3_pt1 | contig 13301 bp, 13 predicted proteins | sample TARA_R110002153 | Tara Oceans TARA_R110002153 (sample SAMEA4398193) | marine metagenome | biome: Polar Biome; feature: [SRF] surface water layer (ENVO:00010504); material: water (ENVO:00002006), including particulate matter (ENVO:01000060) such as... | depth 5 m
GCTCATTATAAATTATGATAGAGCTATTTAAGAAAATTAACAAAAAATTAGGATAATTGGTAACTGGCGTTAAACCTGAATCGTGTGCTCGATGAAATTGTCGTAGCATTGATAGTTGTAGTAGCCCCAGACGCTGAAGCATTAATATCAATATAATCTGTCCCACTGGCTATAATCCCTCCTGATACGATACTAGATATTCCAAACCAATAGGAAATAGCTGAAACTGCAAAGTAATTACCCAAAGTAACGGCTGGTTCTGGCAATCCTCCGATTCTCAATAATCCCGTAGCGTTTCCGTCAGTTGAACTAACAACAACATACCCGTTAATGTGCATCATATTACCAATCTTAGTCCACTTTCCTACTTGAACTGCGTACCCCTGAGCTCCAGAGGCTGAACTACCTATGACAGTAGGGGTAAATGAACCCTCGTTATACTCCATCATTTTTGCAGAGTTATTCCCTACTTGTATCCCGCCTATAAACTGCTGTGATCCTGTAGGAGCAGTTCCATTTAAAGCGTTAATAAGCTCGCTGTTACAATTGATTAAACGGAAGTTAGCCCAAGCAGAAGTAAGATAATTAGCACCTGTAACATTTTGAAACTCAACACCACCCTCTGGTCTACCCGATGAAGGTTCAGTTCCTAACAGCTTAATTCCTTCTGCGGCTATAAATATATTAGAAAACACATTGCCTAAAGATACGCCTCCCGACTGTCCCTCAAACCAAATGCCCCACTGTCGGGTAGCTCTCCCTTCGCTTATTGCGTCAGTACCAGCACCACCTGAAGCCCATACGTTATTAAGTTCTGTATAACCTGATTCAATAATGTTGGATCCAGAGGAAGGTGACCAGTAAGTTCCGACACCATCATTAACTTCAGAAATTACAGAACCAACGTTGTTGCCTCTGTGTAACCACATGCCTACACCATAGCCCCAAATAGGATTACTGGTTTCGTTAAATGCTTTATCTGAACCATTAGCAAAGGCGTGTAAATCATTAAATGTTGTGGCATTTATTTTGTTGTTAGTTGTCCAACCGTAATCAATTTTTGCTCTACCGATAGAAATACCGCAACCACTATTAAAGCAGGCTGTAATAGAATTAAATGATCCTGAGTAATTACCATTGATATACCAAGCATGTTTGGTTGTTCCTCGAACGGAACAATTAGTAATTTGTGGGTTTACCATTCGAATGCCATAGAATCCAAATCCTGCTTTAGCGTTACCATCCAAAAGAACATTTTCCATTCTTAACCCATAGATGTTGTTACTAAATAAAGAATCAGGCTCTGTGCCTACTGCTTCTGCCGATGCTTGAATAATAGCTAGTGTTGCATCGGCAGAACCATCATAGAATATAATTGCTTCTTTAGTTCCATCCCATGCGACAGATCCTGTTTGTGCCGTATAAGGATAAGCAGACCAAGAAGCATCTGATGTAAACCCGCAGTTGCGATTCCTTGCAGGATCAATAATAAGTGCAGAGGTAATCTTGTATTTACCTGAAGGGAGGTAGACAACAGCGTTTGTGTCTAAGGCCGCTTGGAGAGCCGTTGTATCGTCCGTTGACCCATTTCCTTTTGCCCCAAACATCCTGACGCTAATTCTCGTTTGATCTACTCGAATAAATCTCCCTGTCGTAGTATCAGCAAGTTTAACGATCGTCCCATTATTGTCGGTTGCGGTACTGGAATCGTCCCAATAGAAATCTCCCCCTCCGCCATCTCCTTCGGTCGTATGACCAGACAGGTTGATTACTTCTCCTTCGTAAGCCGTTATCCCCGAAATTAGCCTTACAGCCGCTAGGCTGGAGTACGCTTGTCTACGGGAATTGTTTTGAATGGATAAGCTCATAGTTTAAAGATTTGGTGGTGTTCCTCGTGGTAGGGAATAAGCGGGTTTATTGAAGGGTTTCCCTTTTTTTAGTAAGTCGATTTCTTCAACGGAAAGGAATTCAGACCCGGTACTAAGCATCCATGCTTTGAGTTTCGCTTCAAATTTGAGTCTTGGAAGTCTTGGGAGATCCGTACTGTGGTTCATTAGAGCATTGTAAAGAGCTTTATCGTCTACGGCAGCAACAAGAGCCTTACGCATCTGATCTTTCATCATGTGATTCATAAAGACTTGCATTATGTTAGAACCTGCCGATGCAAGCTTTAGAGCCGATCCTCTATTTCCTGCTATTCCAGCTCCAGCTCTAGTGCCGATAAGGGTTCCTCCAAGCTTTAGAAGCCATCCAGCCTGGTCTGGGTCAATAGCAACTCCACCTTTAGATTTAGCCTGTTTAGCAAACAAGCTGAGTTCGTGAGAAATTCTCCGAAGCCGTTTCATCTCGTCTGGGCCGAAAAGTCTGGCCAGTGCTACACCTGAACCCTTGGCCTTTAGAAGCGTGTCCAACATCTCGCCATCTATGGCAGGGGAGCCGGCTGCGTTTAGATTTTTCTTTGAAGTTATCACTCCTTCAAGCCACTCCCCTGCCGCAATTTTAAGCCCTTGCTTGGCCTTTCCAGTTGGATCTTCGTCGGCAATCTTAATGAGAACACTAAGCTTCTTGGACGGGTTCAAGTCTTTCATCGCTTTACCGATGTCCTCGGAAGCCTTCCCGTCTATGAGCCTTTTCTTTACGGACGAAGGCGCGTTCCATTCCTTGAAAGCAGCTACCTTTCCAGCCTCTGCCGTAGATAGGTCATCGGTCTTGGCTAAGAAAGCATCCATCTTCTTGCGAGTTTCTGGGTATTGCTCAAGCGTCTGCCTATTTTTTTTAATAAAATTCCTAGCCGCGCTCACATCGATCTCACCTCTAACGGTTATTGCTTCATCAGCGAAACCCTTCCTTAGAAATTCATCTATCGCATTAACGGCCTTTGTATCGACGATCCCTCCAAGCTCGTCTGCCGTGAATATGGCAACCTGGGCAATCCGACGTTGGTCGCTCGCTCCTTGCTGACCTCCTCGGCCAACTGTTTTACTTAGCGCCACTTCCTCTGGAACAACCCTTCGGCCTCCACTGCCTTTTTCCAAGGTAGATTTAACTGGATCTACGTCGAATACATCGTTCTTTCTCTTGCTAAATGCTCTAGCAGTTTCGACAAGGGCTACTTCTTCTGGAGTACCCTGGATGGCTTCCATATCGTCTAGTATGGCTTTTCTTAGCTTATTAGCCACCTCGATGGTCTTTGGGTCGGGGTTTTTTTGCTTAGACATTATCGCTCCAAGCTTCTTGTACTGCCCATCTAGCTCGTTGATAGTCGTTACGTCTGGGAACTCACCATCGTCGATCATGGTGCGAATCATATCGTCCCACTCTTCTTCTGGGATTCCCATTTCCTCAACTTGATCTCTAGCTGCCTTTAATTTGTCGGTTTCGAGCTTCCTTAAAAATTTTTGTACGGTTCCAGGTATATCTTCATACTCAGAACTAGATGTTTCCGATAAAATTTTACGAGCGGCTACGCTGTATTCTCCGTGAGAAACCTCCATATTGGGGGGGATGGCGTCCCAGAAAATCTTCTCCTGAGTCGTTATCGCAGTTTTTGCAGACTCCATCGCCTCAACGTGAATCTTTGATGCTTCATCGAGGCTCAGATCCTTTCCACGCTCTTTACCGATTCGTGCTATCGCATCATCAGCTTCCTTCTTCGCGAGAGCTACAACAGCGTCTGCGGCGTCCATAGCTCTCTTTCTTTGATCGGCAACGAATACCGCAAGATCGGCAGGATCTCCATCTCCACGCAGCGAGCGAGCCATCTTATTCGATTCCCTCGCAAGCCTTTTCGCAACCGTTTCGCCAAGTTTAGGATAAGCCTTAAAAATCTCTTTCTCTAAAGCCAAAAGTTGTGGTTTTCCAGATCTAGCAGCAGGGGTCATATAATTGTCCCGATGGCGAGCCGCTTCTTTTTGGTACTGATTAACCCCCTCTTTTCCTCCTGCAAGATCCCTTAAACGCCTTGCAGCGCGAATCTTTCCGCCTTTCTCCGTCCAGGGCATAAAACCGTCTTTGCCCATAGTTTTCAGAGTTTTCATCGTAACGCCAAAAGTCCTCATCGGGCTAGAAGCCATCGTTTGACCTGCTACCCCTGCGACAGTCTCCGCTATGAATTTCCCCGTTGGGCCAAAATCATTATCTTCAGCAATGTCCCTGGCAAAACCAATACCAGCCGAAGCGCCTATTTCGCCAGCAGCAGCTTTTACTGGAGTCTTATAAACCTGTTCGGCAGTTTTATCGACAATCGAACGAAATGTTCCACTAGGAGCACCAGACAATGCTCTAGGCAGTTGAGCTGCCTTTAACATACCTCCAAGCGCCATTGAAGTTTCTCCCAATACAACTCCCGTGTGTTCAAGAACTGTATTTGGGTCTCTGTCCGGTGTAGGGGCTCCGATATTGGCCAATCCTCTACGGATGCTTCTTGTTCCTCCAAAAGAGTCTTCTGGAACCATTGAGGCGATTCCAGTTGTAGCTGGTGGAGTTGAATCGGCCAATGCGGTTGATGGACTAGAAAACTGACCAGGCACAGGAACGCTTCGGATAGCTTTCGAAATAAGGTCAACGGGAGCTCCTACCGCACCAGAGATAGTCTTGTTGAAGAATGGTAGTAGGCCGCCGGGTTCCTCTGCGGGTTGGTTCTGAGCCTGTTTCTGGCTATGCAGATGTGCTGCTTTAGCCTTGAGTTCCAGAATCCTGATTCTTTTCTCTTTTTCAGTCATTACCTGTTAGTTCTAAATACTCCTGTTGGTCTGCTATTGGAAGAGAAGAAATCTCAGCCCTCAACAATTCGTCTTGGATAGAACTCAAATCTAATGCCGCTGCCTGTGGTTGAGCGGTTGAAGCATTCGGTTGAGTCGTAGTCTCCGTTTGCGGGACGCCTAGATTCCAGATGAACTTATTTAGTTCCCTCTGCTTTATGTAAGCCTCGTTTCGGTCGGTTTCATCAAGCCATCTATTCTTGGTATCACTTCTGGCCTGTATCAAATCCTGGCGAATGGTACGATCAATCGATTTGAAAATTGCCCCCAGTTTTTTAGATGTTAGATTTTTATCAGGAGCAATACTAAGCTCTTTCAAAATCAGTCGAGCCTGACCTTCGGTGTACCTTCCTTTCACCAACGCTCGAATCATATTATTTTGAGTCGATGCCAAATCTTGCCTTAAAATCTTCGTTTCCTCAGTCGAGAACTCGTAGTCAGTGAACTGACCAACAGTCTCCCCAAGAAGGGCTTTTGCTGATGCAAAGTAACCCGTGGCGTCAGAGTCAAGGCGGTTGTATAGATTCAGAGATTCCTTGTTCTCAATCGGGACAATAGTATCTCCTTCAGGTATAGATGCGGAGCGCTGCTGCATTGAAGTTGATGTTATTTCAGTGTTGGTTGCCTCTGTCATATCAACCAAAGAAGGAATCCCACTCACTGGATTGTCGCGTGTGACGATTCTGCTGTATGCGTGTTTAATAGCATCAGGCTCAGACATATTCAAAACATTCATATAAAAATCGATCTCCTCCTGTTTCGCTGTTTTTTCCGGTGCTACTTTCAAGTTTGGATTTACTCGTTTATTGGTAAGCGAGTCTCTTTTAAACCCGTTTGCATCGGTGTAAATTTCCGGTGCTACTTTTAAGTTTGGATTTACTCGTTTATTAGTAAGCGAGTCTCGTCTAAACCCGTCTGCATCGGTGTAAGTTTCCGGTGGATTAGTTTGCGTTTTTGCAAATTCAGGATCGTTCAGTCCCTCCTGGTAAAGTGTCAATTCTGGGCTTCTATTGTCTTTAGGAGCTTCCCCAAAAGCTCCAAGCTGCTGACCGCGTGTTACATTATTTTCCAGCATATGCTGTATATTCTCGGAACTCTGGTTAACAGTACCTTTCCAAAACCCAGTCTGATCCTTTTCCGCGTAGCTCCTGATTAACTGCTCCCTCATTTCGGGGGCGGCTGTAAGAAGCTCGTAGGAATCCCTAGCCAGAGTTGTAGTCTTTAGCGCCCTGTCGTATTGTTCGACCGCGCGACTCTCCTTCTGATTGTTGAGATCAGCAGTGTTGCTTTGGATCTGTCGCGTATCGTTAGCTAATCGATTTCCACGAATAGTTTGAGCTCTATCTATCGGGCTCTGGTAAGTGTTGTATGATGCGTTTGCCATAATTTTATCTATTCCTCCATCTATCACTAGCTTGACCGTAAGAGTCGGCTATGCCTGATTGATAAGCAGCTTGGCTGCTAAGTCTTCCAGTTGCCTGGTCATCTCCTGACATGCTAAGTAATCTAGCTTGAGTATTCGCTGCGTTTGCCGCAACTCCTCCTGTGGCCGCTGCTGCCCCGTAGCCAGTGTTCACGCCAGTATCCATACGATTGAGGTACTGTTGTCCAAAGTCGTATTTGATGCGCTGAAGTCGATCGCTTAGAGCTGCCAGTCGATTCCCGCTTTTGAGTTGTCCCGTAGCGGATGCACCTCGGTTGACATCATCTCGAACAAGCTCGTTTTGCTGCGTTAGAACGGGATCATTGTAAACGTTACCCCAAGCGTTAGCTTTGTCCTCTGGAGTACCGGAAAGCCCTAGCAGGACGTTCCTACGGTTTAATGCGGGTATTCCTGATTCGGTATATGGCTGAAGCGTCTCCTTTGTGTCGAGAAAACTATCACGAACAAGTTCGGCAGCATCCATGTTACCCTGTACATTTAAATTAGCCGCGTCCTTAGCTGTTTTGCTTGCCTGATATGCTAGGTACATGGGTAGCAATACACTTGCTGCATCCCATAAATTAAAACCTGACCCTGACCCTGACCCTGACCCTGACCCACCTGACCCACCTGACCCACCTGACCCACCTGACCCTAGCATAACACCTGCCGCGATTCCTCCTAGTCCTGTTATTGCAATACTGTTCCAATCTATTCCTTCTCCTGCCATATTCGTTTGTCCTCCTTGTTCTTCTTCTTGTTCTCGTTGAATTTCAGCATCCGATTTCTCCTTACCAACATAAGTAACTGTTCCATCTTCGTTCCTTATCCAATCTGTAGTTCCATCATCTTTTGTAAACTCTCCATAACCGCTCCAATCATCGGATGGAGGAGGATTCTCATAGCTATACGTTTTATCTATCCAAGCATTGGCAGGGCCGTCGATGTTTCCGTCTTCGCCTAGTCCTAATTCTGACCACCAATCATCAATAATTTCTTGGTTTGGATCATCGTTGTCTTTTGGCATTTTAAATATTAATTAAATTAAAAATTTCAAGCTTCTGCTCTTGAGTTAGGTTCTCGTAAATTTGCGCTTCGGTTTCCATAATTAAGGGTTTTCCAGCGCAGTAACGCGAGCTTCCAAAGCAGTCATCCTTGTTTGAAGATCGGCCAAGCAACTCTGTATTTCTTCAAAGAAGATTTGAGCAGGTAGAGCTGCCATTCCATTTGTATCGACAAGGGGATCGTCTCTAAGTGGAGCTATGGCACACTCTGACATTATTCGAAAGACTCCTCCAAAGTGATTTTCATTTCAGTGAAAGCTTGCCGATTGTTGGTAGTAGTAGTGAATCTAAAAATTGCTTTATCGTTAAATCGGCCTAATCGGTTCCACCTTATAAGCGTATTGTACTTACCGTACTCGCCCATCGATCGACTTCCTTTACTGATCCAGGTACGACCCGCGTCCTTGCTGTACTCTAGTAGGACTTGAGGATTAGAATCCGCTGGAGAGTCCCAAACCTGTTGAGCTACTCCTGTTTCGGCTAAAAGCTCGATTTCATCTACAAATAGATGTTCTCCCTGTCCAACGAGATATCGACCTGCAAAAATACAGGTTCGGGTTAATCCTACAACCAACGAATTAATCGAACTATCGAACTCTCCAATTAGACCTGATGCTCTAAAAGTCATTATCTTCCCATAGATCCCAAGATAGGGAATTGTAAATCCACTGATATCGGTGAACCATACAAACTGCCCTTTTAATGCTGAAGCTGTAATGTTGAAGAACATGGACGCATCAGAATTATCGAAACCGACAACTAATTGCCCATTCCAGGAATAAGCTGCCGCTGTACTTTGCGAATATCTTACTTCAGCTAGCTTATCATCGATCGCATCCGTAGATACTTTTTGGACTGATCCAGAACCGACACCTCTCCATATTGCATCCGTTTCATTCTCACCGCCGCCCCATAGGAAAAATGAATTATCAAAAGATACCCAACCACCGCGAAAAGTTATCCCCTTTTCTATGGTCGCTCCAGGCACTTCTAAAAAGGCGAAAGGCTCGGTAGCTACATTACGAAAAACCTTTGTGGTATTTTCTCCTAATGCAAATAATTGGCCTCTAGCTCTTCCTACTCGAATTAAATCTTGTTTTAAAAAAGGGCTTAAAAACGCAAGAGCAGCGAAGGTTTGGCCCATATTGACAGTAACCAATGAAGATTGAAAAATACTTACATTGGTTGAAAATAGAAAATACCCATCAACCTCGACTACACTGGTTACTCCTCCCGATTCCGCTTCGAAATCTTTAAATATTGAATCGGTTATTTGAACAAGTCCATTGGTCGTATCGTAGAAGTAGCTCGCCACTCCTGGTATAACTATGGCCATAGTCTCACCATTATCGTCGATGATAGCGGTATCAGCTAGATTATTATCAGAATTCAAAGGACTGTTTATGAATCCAGTGGTTCCAATTTGAGTAACTGCTCCTAATTCCGATATTGAAAAAAGAGTCGCCGCCCCTCCATCTCCAGCTATAACATACATCAATCCTCCGAATTCATGCCGGCCTCGAAAGGTGGATATCCTATTAGGTAACGCCACCTTTACCTCTGCAAATTGGGATTCTCCCGGAATATTAAATAAAGCGCCTCTTGAAGATGATCCCTCGCCCTGAGAAACGACAGGGATAAGCCCCTGACACTCCTGCGCCGCGAATGGCAAACTCGGACTCTGATAGAAGCCTAAGTCAATAGGCACTCTGACCATTCTGGACATATTAGGTGTAAATTGTGTAGATATTCGATCCGTCACTAACAAATGTAGCGCTAGAATCGTTTGTAAGCGTCACAGAGGAAGCTCCGTCAATGGTGTTTCCTGCTCCCGGAAGAACCGTAAGCGTGTTGGAATTGTGGTTTATCTGCTTCACGGTGACCGATGCCGTATCGGTATCCGCCGCTACATACATATTGGCCGCTGTGTCCAGTGTAACCGAAAAACCACCTCCTGACGTATTACCTAAGATTACGTTGTCGGTAGATAGAGCCGCCGTATTAGCCGTTGCGGTTCGTATCCTTAAACGCTTGGCCCCTGAAGAAACTAAGCTTGTAATGGATGTAGCGAAATTAGAGACGAGGATCTGTCTGATACTGCCCCCTACGTTTGCCCAAATTCTATCTGAGGAAGCAACTGTTGTGACGTTAGTTGCGTTTACTAATTTATTTTCTGCGAAGCTCATAATATTGGTTGCTAGTCCTCTAATGGGTTGCCGTTCTCGTTATCTATCGTGATTCCGAGTTGATTTCGAAGATCGTTAGAACCCTCGTCGTAAAAGAAATTGGTGGCTGTACCGTAGTTGTAGCCGTAAGCGCTGTTGCCTTGTCCTGTAGGAAGACCGTCTGGAAATGAAGGTTTTCGAACGCGAATACAGATTCGTCGCACTCCCTTCAGATATTGGTCAGCTTTTGCGATCATCGACCCAGTTACTGCTTTGCCATACTCGTCGGCAAGCAGCAGAGTCAATTTCGCTTTCATCATACCTTCAGCCCAATCTGGAACTGTTATAGCGTCCGTTAGGTTCGATACGATCGTGTAGCCAAGATTAATGCCGTTGTGGTCGGCTAATGCGATCATCATGTCATTCATCTCGCCAATAGTCGTAGTTGCGTCACTGGCTGGGATCGTTGTAACGTCCGGGTCTTTGACCTTTATCCGCTCTAAAGCGCGATAGATAATGTCGCTTGCTACCGTCATTATCTGTTAAGCCAAACGATTGATTTCCGAAGGTTGGTCAATGCAATATTGCGTTCCTTCGTTTCGACGCGCTTTTCTGCAATATTATCAATAATCCCTTGAATTTGTTCTTGAAAATTGGTTGGCGTAGCGTGGGCGATACAGGGAACTGGTTTTGGCTTTTTGGGTTTAACCGTATTATCCACTTTTGTGGCCACCTTTCTTGCTACTTTTTTTACTGTTTTATTAGCCATAATAATTTTGGTTTTCACCACAAAAGGGAGAAGCCCGAAGACTTCTCCCTAATAGTGTTTTGTAAAAACGGTTTAGCCGTTGTCGTTAATTACTGCGCGTAATACAGCGATATCGGAAATCAGAGCATCGTTGATTAGGATCTGATTAGCTGTAAACTGCCCTAGCTCGGCAACGGTGGGAACCGTTCCGTTAGCAATCGTTTGAGTAGACGCTGCCGTAGGCGCGTTGGATGAATAAGTCATAACCAACGGTACGCCTGTTGCTGCTACTGCATCTGCTTTTAGTCTAATTTCTCTAGGCATAAGCTTGTCTAGTTACCCCAGACTACCCCTCCCAATAGTGGGTTGAAGGTCGAGAAGACAGGCTGCATGTCGATGCGTAAGGTCGTTTCAGCAGTAGTCATGTCGGAACCCATGCTCAAACGCATCGAGAACGATCCGTCTTTGCTGGTGATAACGCGACTTTCCTGACCGTAGAGCTTGCTCAAGCGAACAAACGCTAGTCCAAGAGCTTCAGGGTGCATGAATATCGATGGGACGTTCACTGTGCTCTCAGCTCCACTGATGATGGATACTCCGTTAGAAGTACCAATCGCAGCGCTGATCGTGTCGTACTGACCGTTAGCTTCGAAGATCGCTGGACCTTGAACAACTACAGTCATATCTCCATTTGCATCCGCAGCAGTAGGAGTTGCCGTAACAACACACTGATAAGGAAGCGGAGCACCATCACGACCAACACTTAAAGTCTTAGTCTTTTGGTTCACGAAATAGATTGAAGGAATCGACAGACGATCGCCAATAAGAAGCGTATCACCATTGGCAAATCCCGTCAAAGCAAGAGTAGTTTGATAGGTATCCTTTGCAGACAAGTAGGTCTGCGTAGGAGCTACACCATCAATTACTACAGTAGCATTGTCGTAGCCAGCTCCAGTCGTATGCGCAGCAAGAGTATCGCACATGCGAGCATCTACGTTTCCGAAGTTGCCGGCAATTGCAGCGCGTTCCCATGCCGAAGTGACCAAAGTACCACTGTTACCAGCGAGACCGTTTTGAGCATTTGCAAGACGTTCGATCGAATAAGGATCGAATAGCCCGGTACAACGTCCTTCAGGAAATCCCATCGCAGAAGCGAAAGAACCAATCTGAGCAACGTCGCTCCACTGGCTAACCGTATTTGTTACGGTTCCCAAGGTGTGACCAAGGTTGTTTTTTGCGTATGCTGCCAAATTCGTTTCGAACTTAGTGGCTAAACGGGAAGAAGCCGCCGACATAATCATGCCCAAGTCTTCGTCGTTTAAGTCCTGAGACTCGTCAATTAGATCCCACTGGATAGGAACCGTTATAACGTTCTGAGCAACAGCAGACGCACGACCACGCTGAAGCGTATTCATGGTAGATGAAGTCAAATCGCCGCGAGCGGTTTCTACTGCGGTGAAATCCCAAGGACGGCGCACAAATGCGGTATCTCCGGAAGCTGGATTGCGAAAGTCATTGTCAGTGATGACGGACCGATTAACAGTCTTCGAGAAGACCATTTGACTGTTCCAAGCTTTAAGAAAGCCAGAAGCTAGTCGATTAACATAATTACTTGTTAGTGTTGTTGCCATTTTATTTATTCTCTAATGTCTAATTATGGCCCTCACCGCTATTCGATATCAAAGCCATCAAGAATTGCCATCGGTCTACCCGCAACGCCTCCTGAAGACTGCTCAATCGGTGGTGGAGCCCCCGTAAGTCTAGGTTTTGCCCTTTTTACTGAATCAGGATTAGCAATGCTGTTCTCTATGACGCCAATCGCCATAAGAGCTTTAAGAGGAGGCATTCCAAGAATGCGATCCCGCTCGTCTGCATTTTTAAGAAGATAGTGATCGAGAGCTGGTCCTACGTCTGATTCCGAAACTGCGTCGTTAATATGCCTCGGCCAGGTGGGATCTCCCGCCTCTTTGAAGTCATCAACGTATTCCGGGTTCTCATTCGCATAAACAACCAACTTCTGATCGAACTTTTTGGCCTTGTTCTGGGATGCTTTCTTAAAAGCTTCGTTCTTTCTTACGTTATCCGATTGGGCTATTTGCCTCGATACCTCGTCGGTCTGCCATTTTGTCTGAGCAGCTCGTAGCTTTTCAGAATCATAGTCGATTCCAGGATCGGACTCGCTAGGATATGGCGTCTCGGTTGGCGCGGATTTGCTAGAATTACGAAGCTCCTGATTTTCCTTGCGAAGATTTTCTTGTTCTTCGCGAGCCCTTTGAAGTTCCTCTGCGTTCTTTTTCTTCTTTAGTATTTCCTGATTCAGCCTTGCCCTCGGAATCATGTCACCTGGCTTTGTGTGACTACCCTCAACCGGACTCGCGCTCGTTTCGCCTTTATCGTCGGATTCATTTGAAGCAACTGCTTCTTCATCCTGTTTTTCGACTTCTTGCGTAGGAACGATTTCTTGTGTTGGCGTGGACGATTCACCTACAGCTTCGCCTTCGACGATTATTTCGTCTAGGTCTAGCTTTACATCCTCTATGGTTTGATTAGACATTTTGACAACTTGTATTGTTGAATATCGCTCAGATTGAGCAACGTCGGACATATAATGTCCTATGGTTATTTAAGTAAAGTGTAATCATTGCTGCGGTTGAGTCTGTTGCGGTTTAACCTGCATTATATGAGGACTGCTACTTAATTCTATGGTGTGATCCTTAATCAAAAAGTCCTTCTCCCACATCCTTTTGTAATTTTTGCTAAAAAAAGCAGCCCTATCTTCATCATCGAAGGCAATCGCATTACCCGTCTTTACCGAATTATCCCAAGCGTCATCTGATGACAAACGCTGTAGTTTCCCATCAGGTCCGACTACCACCGTAGGATACACGAAGAACTTACCATCTGCGCTTGAATACGCCATTGAATGAGATGAAACAGTTCCATCGTCATTCTTTATAGATTCGTGGGTACTGGGATCTAATATCCTTCTAACAAAGCCTTTATCGCTATTGGCATTGATAACTTCGTTGATCCATTTATCATCCATTATTATTGCCCCTGTTGCTGACCCTGCTGCTGTTGAGCTTGCGCTTGTTGCTGAGCTTGCTGTTGCTGCATTTGAGCTTCACGGGCTTCCTTGGC
>TARA_R110002153_G_scaffold80401_5_pt1 | contig 13296 bp, 14 predicted proteins | sample TARA_R110002153 | Tara Oceans TARA_R110002153 (sample SAMEA4398193) | marine metagenome | biome: Polar Biome; feature: [SRF] surface water layer (ENVO:00010504); material: water (ENVO:00002006), including particulate matter (ENVO:01000060) such as... | depth 5 m
AATATGTAACTCGTCTTCACCATAAAAAGATTCAAATCTAACTTCACCACCTTTAGTAACAAATGCCATAGAAACACAAGCAACTTTTCCAAACTCAGGGTAAAATGCCGCAGTTTGTCTATAAACTTCTCTATAAGTCTCTTTTTGTAGATTGTCTATACCTACAGAATCCACTGTTGGTATTTTACTTTCGTCTGTAACCTTTTTTCTAAAGGAATCATAATAAGATTCCCACATGTTTAATTGTCTATCAGGCATATCGAATAAGTCTTTATATTGACTTACCGATTCGATATCAAAAAATAATAATTTATATACTTTAAATTGCATTTGTTTCTTCTATTAATTGTTTTACTTCTTTTTTGTTGTCTTTTACTAGTGTTTTGTAAAATTCAGCTCTTGTATGAGTTACAGTGTCAATGTGGTATTTATCTTTTACTGTTTCATATAGGTTGTTTGATAAAAGTTCTACCAAACTAGGGTTGTCATTTAATTTTTTAAGTGCTTTATACCAATCCTTATGATTTTTTCTAGTTTCAACTAAAATGGCATTACCCTTTTCATTAATTTTCCCACCATACTCTATTAAAGGTACACAATCTATTTGATAAGGTCCATAGTCTTGTGCTATTAAAGCTTTTTTATGAAATCCAGCCTCAATAACCTTTAACTGTGATTTATACTTATTAAAATCATGTTCTTTAAGTGGTGCCATTGATATGTCAAATAAGTTATAATTAGAAGCGTATGATGTAATAGGTTTAGTCCAAACCCTCCTATAAATCTCACCTAAGTTATCATATTGTTTATCACTAGGTTCGTCATATTTTTTTAGTTGGTTTAAATACCCTTCGTTTACTATTCCATATTTTTTTGTAAACATTTCTTCATATCTAGACCAAACACTTTCTTCTGGTTTAATTTTTCTAGTTTTTTGTTGACCTGTATCCCTATCTATTTCGGTAATGTTACCTCTAGTATCAAAACCACATAACACCATTTGTGAGGTGTCCTTAGTCTCTTCTAAAAACCTACTAACACTACCCCCAATAATAACTAAATCGTGAAAGTGAGAAGAACCACCTAACCAACCAAGTCTAGTTTTTTTATTAGTTTTTTCTGGTTTTGGTGTAAATTGTTTTTCATTTGGGTCAATGGTGTTTGGTAAAACTAAAACATTTTTATTTAACTTACTAATTTCTTTCGCGAAGATTGGTGTTGTTGTAGTAACGTAATTAGATTTTTTAATATTTTCTCTAATTTTGTGGGGTAATTTATCATTTATAATTATTTGATAAGCTGGGTGTTCCTTTGAAGGTTCCCAATAATCATCTAAATCCATAATTGTTATAATACCTAAACTGTGTATTTTATCTAGAAGTTCATCCATTTCCTCTAAATAAACATGTCTTAACTGACCATTAACTACCTTTGGTAGTGTTCTATGAAAGTGTATAATATCATATTTTTTTATGTAAGAGGTATCATCCCAATCAAAATCCATTGTACCAGCAGTAACAATGTCAACATGAAAATCGTCATTATATAATTCCTGTAATTTCATATGGGGTTCTACTGAACGAAATTTAGACACCCCTGTTCTATCCGAAGGAAGAACTAAAACTTTTATTTTACTCATATCTTATTTTTTATAAAATATAGTAAATTGTGGTTACTTGTAAATAAAAAACCCCTCTTTTGAGGGGTTTTATTTATTTTGTAGTTTTTGGTCTATCGCTACATTTTCCTTTGTTGCCTTTACAACCACATCCTTTTTGAATCATTTTAGTTTTTTTTACTTCCTGTTATTAGTTGTTTTTTTTTTAACTTTTAATGCCTTTAAAACTTCTATATTTTCTCGTATCATTTTTTTGTCAAAATACTTCTCAACAATAGAAGGTAAAGCTTTCGCTATTTCTTCAGCAATCATTTTTCTAATTTCACCATTATTCACATTTAAGCTAGCTTTATTTGAAGTTGGGGGTATTGGAGCTTTAGTTATGGTGTTACTAACTGGTTTACCGTAACTAGGGTTAACTTCTTTTATAGCTTCTTCATTCATTGAAAATGTTCCAGGTGCGTCAGGTTGTTCGATTGGGTTATCTAACATAGCTTTCATTATTTCTGGTGGTAAACCAGATTCTTTAACTTTATCTTTATAAGACTGACTATTAACATCCACTTTAGGTTGTGGTCTACTAGTCGGCAATTCCATTGTAGGTGTGTTCATTGGTTGTTCTGTCACCATACCACCACTAGGTGGCATTGAATTTTGTCTTGATTGTATGTTAGAGTCTAAAGTTGTTGTATTAGTTGAGTCAAGTTTTTTTGCTCTTTGGTCTACTTGTTTAGCCTTTTTTAATATTTCTAGTAATTTTGGGTTCATAATTAAAATTGTGTTATTTTATAAATTTTTTTCATACTCCTATCTCCTGTAGGGTTAAATAATGGTCTGGGTTCGTTAAATGTTCCCCCTAATTTTCTAAAGTCGTTCATCCTATCAGTTCTAAAAGTTTTCCAACCAGGTTGTATTGTTTTTGTATCACCACCTACTTGGTAAACTCTTATCATGTCATTATCTCTTAATGAAGAACCATAACAATAAACTTCCACCCATCTTTGACCTTTACCTCCAGGGTCTTCTTCATCGTCATAACGTAAAGACACTATTCTACGATTATCCATCGCATCTTCTATTTCAGCCCTATTAGTAGCTTCTAATATAAGGTTCTCAAATAAAGAGTAAAGTTTCATTTTACCAGTATTGTTCTCCGAAGCTAAAGTTATAGTAATTATTACCTGAACCAGGTTTATATTTATTACCTGAAGAGTATACTAGAATATCTTTTCTTTGTTCATCAATAGTAGTACCTACACCAGAGTTTGGTCCAGTTTCACCTCTACCATGTTCATCACCATCAGATTGTGCCGCTGGATTCTGTGCACTATAACCTTGGTTTGGTACGTTTTTAAATTCATTAAAAGATGTTATGCTAGCTCTTCGTACATCACCCTCAACTTTAAGTGATGGTAACTGATTTGTTACTGAACCACCATTAGGGTTTAAATCTTGTACTGAAGCCGCGTCTGTTAAAATTGGAGCTATTGGTCCTAAAGAATGTGCCATAGTTTTTTGTTTTTATTAATTTCTGTTATTAGGTCGTCTAAGACCTTTATACTATAAATACCCTCTTGTCTTAAAATTTTATTTGTATCAGAGTCGTGAGTATCTATTTTTACGTTACCAATACTTATTTTATCTTTTTGATATTGGTTTGGCATACCAACGTTTTTCATATTTTTCTTTTTACTACTAATGTTGTTTCTCATATCATCTAATTTAGATTTTACCCATTCTCTCATTTTAGTACCACCATTTAGTAGATATGTTGTTTCATTATTTTTACCTTCGTAACCATCAAAAAAATTTTTAATTCTTTTTAATTGTTCATAAGATACGTTGTTATTATCACACAACCCCCTCAAACGTTCATAACCCTCAACATCTTTTGGTCCGTTGTATGCGTTATAAATTCTTTTTAAATGATAATTAATATCATCGTCTATTAAAATCTTACCACCTCTAAGTTCACTGTTTGCCATTAACCTAGTCTTTTTTTAAGTTCTTGTTTATACTCATTTGGTATATCTGAAATATCCATACTTAATAAATGGTTTAATATTACGGCTTTTTCTTCACCACTAGCACTATTTTTTTCAATAATATCTTTTAAAGCCCCAACCTTTCTAATTAAAATTGGGTTGGTGTCTCTAATAGACTCTAAAGACTCAATACCTTTTGATTTTAAATCTTTAATTTTTGTATCTACAAATTCTTTATCAAAATCCTTTTTTGTAAAAATATCCTCTATTATGGAGTTCATTTTTAATCTACCACTTTCTTTAATTTTTTTAGCTTTTTTAGGTTTTTTTTTCTTTTTGTCTTTTTTAGGTATTTTAGCGTCTTTTTTAGATTCATCATCTTCACCATAGTATATACGACCAAAATTGTTATACCTACTTAACCCTTGTCTTGTCATATGTACAAAATCGTCAGTTGTAATTTTAGAAGTAGTCATATTATTATCTTGGTCTACTTTCGCATCACCTTTAATTCGACTACCATCTTTGTTTACCAATTCCGATATTAGGATTACATTCATAATTACTTTTTTAAATAAATATCTAGTAATTATGTTAGTTTAACATTATTTTCTCTAATGTTTGAAGTTTTATAGACTAATTGGTTACCTTTAGAGTCTAACGACTTTTTAGAATCACCGAATCTATCTTTAATCATATAGTTAGGCATTACTTTTTGGGATTCCCAAAATTCTAATTCTTCTTCACTAGGTGTCATTAACTCTTCTAGATTATCTTGGTCACCTGGTTTGCTAGAAATACCGGAAACTAATTCTAACTCACCTCTAGTAAAAAATTGTTTATTTGCTGGGTCAGTAATTAATAAAGATTCTCTAATATGAGTTCTAAATACAACTAATAAAGGTTCAACCTTTTTATTAAAAGCGTCAAGATATTTCGCAACATTATACTCACCCTTTAGGTTTGGGTTTTTTTCCATTTGTTCAGAGCTAATTAAATAAGAATTAAAAATTAAAGTACCTTCAGGTGGGTCTGTTTTTCTTTTTCTAACTTGAATGTCTCCATGTGATTTTCTAGCACCGTTATTAACATAAAATATGTTATCACCTAGCTGTGGTTCAATCCCCTCTTTAATCAACAACTCCATATGAGCTTGTCTTGGTAGTGGTTGGCCATTTTTATTAGTTCCTCTAGATTTATATAGTCTTATGGATTTTTTAACTTTTGAGTTATTAGCTATCTCTGATAAAGGTATGTCCATGTTATATATCCTCTCAAGATAAGAGTTATAATAATCAACAAAACTTTTACCATCACCATTTAACAACATCTTAATAGATTTATTTAAAAACGTTTTAATGTATTTTTGTATAGTTTTACCTTTTATGGTGTTACCTGTTAATTTAATTTTACCGTTTGGTTTTAGTGTTGCGTAGTTTTTACGAGATAAATTAATCGTTGCTGGCCAAATCTCATCAATATCAAGACCCATAGCCCCATACATAAACCTATCGTTATATTCAGATACATCAGCTTCAATACCTTTGTATTCTTTCCCTTCTTCAACAAATTTATGATAACCACGACCAATATATGTGTGGTTTACAACGGTTTCACCATATGAAAAATTGACTCCATCAGTATCTAATACCAGTGGTTTGTAGTCCCTATCCATAAAAAACTGAATCATATGTCTTAGATACTGTCTACCCGTACACGTAATCATCTCACCAATGTTAATATCACCCCAAGGAAATATATAAGGTGCTGAAATAGAACCAAAAGCAGAGTTATTAAATATCTTAATCGGCAATTGTTTCTTATCGAATTTACCACCTAATTTGTGGTTACCTTCACTATAATATTTACCAGCAAGGTGTTTATATTCATTACGTGTATCCAAAAGGTATTGTAACATAGCTTCCAAAGCTCCCGAAACATCCACATCAGGAAATACGTTGTGTGTTAATTGTATTGATGGATAAAGTGAGGCGTAATCAAACTTAGCTATATTAACGCTATAACCTAAATTTAATAACCTAGATAAACCGCCGACAAAAGGTCTTTTTTCTTGTGTGTCAGGCAAAGACAAACCGTTTTCATACGACCAAGCCATCATTAACAATTTCCACATTGTAGCCGTACCCATAGTGATAGACCTACCAAAGTTGGTTGGTACTAGTGCTGCGGTCAAAAACCCAGCTTGAGCATAGGTGTCATCAACTTGTTCTGTTTCTAAAAGGTCGTCATTAAGGTACTCCTTTAACAAAAACCTACCATTAACGACCTCCCACTTATCTTCATACCCATCAATAACTTTTTCATCTATCTCTTTGGGTTCTGGTTTAACCCCATCTAGTGGGTACCATTGTCCTGAAGTTGGGTTATAGTTGTATTCTTTATTTTCACCCCAAATTTTACCTAATTTAGCACCATCAATATATACCCTATTGTGTCTTTCTAACCCCGCCTCTTGAGCGATATATTTCAATCTACCGTTTTGTAGACTAGAATTTAAAGCCATAGCTTGTCTCACCCTATGGTAGGTATCCATTATATTATAACCCCACATTGTTGTTTGGTAATAATCTTCTATTTCAGCCCCCATTTTTAAAGTAGCGGGTTTCCTACTCAAACCTATCATTGGGTGTTTTGTTTTTATTAAATCACATTTGACATCTATTGATGTTACTCTATTATCTTTCTTATTCCTTCTAGTACTAGTTTCCGACATACCCAAAATACTCATCCTACCAAAAATATAACTCCAGTCAAAGTTTTCAGAGTTGTAACCAACAATAATAGATGGTTCTAGTTCATGTATAATTTTAAATAAATCTTCATACATTTTCTTTTCACCTTCTCTACTATATTCACCATCTTCACCATAAGCCGTTAACAATTTTTTGTAACCACGATTATCTTTTACCCCAACCATGAATGAGTGACCTGTTTCAGGTGTTAAACTAGTGGTCTCAATATCAAATGTTAATTTATGTACATCAGTATAATCTTCGTAACCTTTAAAGAGTCTTTTACCCGTTTGAACCATAAATTGTTCTACAGGAGGTAAAATCTGTACCAATTTTTTATCCCTATCCCAAGGGTTAATACCACCTCTTTTAAAAAAGTTAACTAAATCACGATAAGTACCTGTTGTTTTAACAATATACTTATACCCATCTTCTAGCCTTTCATTATCACCTGTTTTTAATTTTTCAGTATATATACCAAACTCCCTGGCCTTTCTTTTTATTTTTTCTACATCATCATCATAAAAACCACTACCACGTAATGATTTTGTCCAACAAAAAGGTGTGAACTTTTGAATTTTTATTTTTTTCCCTTTCTTAGGGTCGTCAATAATAATATATACTTTGTTTGTTTCGTCTACAGACCAGTCTCCTGTTTGGTCTAACTCTATTGATGTGATGTATTTTTCATCGTCATGCCCCTCTAAGAATTTTTTAATATCTTCAGGTGTTGCCCGTTTAATTTCTTTTTTACTCATATGTTTTGATTTTTGGTAGGGGTTAATCATACCCACTAATTATTAATAGTTTAATAGTAAACATAAAGAAACACAATCTAAATAGGCATGTGTTTTTATCTTTATCTTTTCAATAAATCTCTAACTTTCTTTTTAGCTTTCATTAGGTTTGTTTTAGAAGTACTTGAAGTAATACCTAATTTTTTAGCTATTTCATCATGTTTTAGTCTATCAAAATAATACATTTCCATCGCTCTTTTATAAGCTGGTGATAGTAGTGGTAGTACTTTTTTAACATCATCCATAGACAACCCCTCTTTATATTCTTCATCACTAACATCAAGTCTAGAAAAATCAAAACCACCATCACTATCTACAAATGACATTTTATTTTTTCTTAATTCATCTAGAATGTTGTTATTAATGACTCTTCTTACCCAACCTTCAAGTGAACCTGAATCTTGGTATTTATGTAGGTTTTTATAAACTTTAATAAAACCGTTTTGACAAAAATCTTCTGCTTTGTTTCTATCTTTGGTGTATTTCATACAAACTTGGTTTAACATTTTATCCCACATTGTAGAATAAATGTCTTGAAACTCAGCAACTTCTTTTAGAATACTTTTTTTAGTTATAATATTTTCTTGTACTTTATCGGCATCAATTTTTTCTTTTAACTTATTAATTAGACTATCTTTAAGTTTTAATAAAAACGGTTTACCATCCTTACCAAAATACATTAATCCTGATATATTAGTAATACATTTGTGTCCACCACTATTCGCTTGTACCATATCCCAACCATTTACAGATAGTAATTTAATAGCTTTTCTTTCTCTATCTGATAATTTAGAATAAGGTTTATCCATCACCTTTTTAATAGCGTTTTGCCACCTTTCAACGGTATACTCTTCAGGTGAACCTTTTGGTGTCCTATCAACACCATCAATACCACCACTAGTTTCTTCAAACATGGCCATCATATCTTTAAATGTGAATCCTACAGAATTATCATCAAATGATTTGTGTTTTTCTGCAAAATATTTAATGGTGTCTACAGTAATCTTTTTTTCTCTTAACTCGGATTCATGTTCTTTTAAAACTTCTTGAGCTATTTCACCTAAATTAACACCTTTTAATTCTCTACTAGCTTTAAATGGGTTACAAGAAGCTTGTAATAGACCCAAAGGCCAACCTATAACTAAGAAGTTAGCGTCAGGGTGATTTTTAAAAGGAACGTATCTATCGTAAGCTCCAGGTTTAAATAAAGCCCCACCACCGTATTGGGATATAATCCCATAGTCTTTTAAGTATTCTACATTTTTATTTTCTTTTTGTTTTCCGATATAATCTTTTAGATTAGATTTCATAACATCAGGAGATACATAACCTTCTTCTTTTGCTTGTTTAACTATGTTTAAATAAATGTTTAAAAGTGAAGGTGTAGAGTTCATAACCAAGTTCTCTAAAAACTTTGGTTTATTTTTATAAGCCAATAATAACTTGTTAGTCACTAAAGCCATAATTTTTTTATTTCTAGAAAGTTCTTTTTCTTTATCTAACTGAAAAACATATGTCATCACATCTTCAGGTTTGATACCCATTTTAACAAAATCAGCTGAATCTACGGTTGAAATCATTTTAATATCTGTGTCAGGAAAAATATCTGAAGGAGAAACTATTTGAGAAATAGTCTCAACGTTGGAACGTGAAGGTCTAAAAGAAGTGGAAGCACCTTTTTCCGCACCCACTTGTTTATCATGGTGGTCAGTATGGATAACAAACATTGGTTTTCCGTGAGCGAAATCAACTAAGACCGGCATTATATCACCTTTAGCTGAAGGTTTTTTAATGGCGAACTCTTTGTCACCGTACTGTATTATTTCAGAGTCAACAACTTTAATACCGTTATTTTCTAAATAATTTTTCATCGCTAAAGCCGTAGTAACACCGTCTAAATCTTGATGAAAATAAATTTTTGCCTTATCATATCTTTTTGATAAGTCTTTTATATTACGTAAACCACCTTCTTTTATTAAACCTTTCATTATCTATCTTTTTAGATAAATATCACAATTTTTTATTCAGTTCAATTAATTTATCTAAATATTGTTTGGCTTTATATAAATCTTCAATACCGTTCTTGGTTTTCCATCTAGTGACGTACTTAACAATGTTACCCTCAAAAAAATCTAAATTGTGGGAATGTGCGTAATCCCACATTTCAACCCCTCTATTATAGTGTTCAGGGTGTACAACTCTTCCTTTACTCATCAACCCCCTCCTTGTACATTTTATTAAATTTATTACTCCAATAACTAAATAAAGGTCCTGTTACGATGATGGTTGCGGGTATTAAAGATAAAATCATTACAATTACCGAGTTCGTGTATGTGAATATTAGTATAGATAAAAGACCCACCATACAAATAATTAAAGGTAATACCCAAGTGTTAATAAATTTCATATATTTTTTGTTTGTTTGGTTAAAAGTAATATATTTGTATAAAAAAATCAATGACAATAAAATTAAAATCAACCCAAATACCAAAAAATAGAATAACTGAACCATACTCAAGACCAAACATGGTTTATATTTGTGATTATTGGAAAAAGTCGGGCAATAATTTTGATTATGATTTATATTTAAAAATATTAGAGGCTAAATCTAATACTATATAATTAGAAGTAACCTTTTAACATTTGTTTAAATAAGTCGTCTTCTATATCCATAGAAACATGTTCATCACCAATAACAGTATCAATAATCTTTCTTTTCTTTTCCAATATCTTGTAAATCATTTCATCAATAGTACCAACAGCTATAGGGTAATAAACATTGGTTGTTGAAGTACTACCTATCCTATGAGCTCTATCTTCTGCTTGAGCGTGGTTTGATGGAACAAAGTCTAAATCATTCATAATAACTGTTTCAGCTTTGGTTAGTGTTATTGCCGTACCAGCTGAAATAAGATTACCCACAAACACCCTTACATTATCGTCTTCTTGGAATCTATCTATTGAGTTTTGTTTATTAGTCGCATTCATTTTACCATTATGACCAACAGCAATTTTACCAAAGTGACCCATTAAAGCGTTAAAAGAGTGTGTAAAGTTTGTAAATATAATAACTTTTTGTCCGTTTTCTATTGCTTGTTCAGCTAACTCTATTGTTTGTTTTGTTTTTTCTAAAGACAAATATTTTCTGAGAACTATTAACTCAACCATATGCCTACCTGTCCCTAATCTTTTTCCTTCTGATTTTGCCCACTCCAAGTATTCCTCAAAAACTCTATGGTATTGATTCATATCATCTATCTCAACATAGTAAGGTGCTACAATTTTAGGGGGTAGGTCTAGATGGTCTTCTTTTTTTCTTCTAAGAATTAAATTTTTAGTTCTATTATGTAACTCTTCTAAATTAGATGCCCCATCTGTAATCCATATATCCCTATAACTACCAGACTTTAATTTTTTCTTAAATTTTTTACCATCACAATACCTAAAAGCAAATTGTTTCCAACTTGAAGTAACGGGTGAGTCACAAATGTTTAGTAAATTAAAAAAGTCCATTGGTCTGTTTGCTATAGGTGTGCCCGTAAGTAACCAACGTTTTTTAATTTTTTCAGTAATCTGGTTCATTATTTTAGTTCTATTAGCTTTTGGGTTTTTAACCATGTGTGCCTCATCCATAATAACCAAACCAAAACCTTCTTCTACTAAGTGTCTATGTATCTCATAGTCTTTATAATTTTTCCTACCGTCTGTAATGGTGTGAAAGTTTTTTAAGATATCGTAATTTATTATTGTGTACTTCTTTGGGTCCCAGTGACCAGATTTAATAATCGATATGTCTTCTTCAGGGATGTAAGCATTAATCTCCCTAAACCAATTTATTTTTGCGTTAGCGGGACATACAACTAATATTTTTTCCACACCAGACTCAATAGAAGCTATTGTTGACATTAGGGTTTTACCTAACCCCATATCATCACCTAAAATACGATTATTTTTACTTAATAAAAATTTAACACCCGACTCTTGGTGAGGGAAAACCCTCCAGCCTCTTTTATCCATCTTTTGGTATCTATCGAAATCAACCTCAACATCAACTTCCACATCAAGTAGGTTTTCTGATATTTGTGATTTAGATACGTAAAATAATGGTGAGTACTTTTGGTTTTTGAAAACTTTACCTTTTACGTGATAACTTTTTTCAGTTTCACCTAACACCCACTCTATTAAGACTTTTTCAGGTATATGGTTAAGTTCAAATTTATTTTGTAATTGTTTACCTAAAAATTCGTTTATTTCTATTATTTTATTTATTTCTAAAGGTTCCCTATCAAAATTTAGTTCAATATATTCGGCAACACTAGGTGATATAAAAAAAGAACCCTCTTTTATCATTCTAGTCTTTAATGAGATTAAATACTCATTATTACCCTCGTACTCTTCAAGTTTGACTAGAGCTTTTCTGTTTTTTAACTTACTAATATCTAACATAACAAGTTAAATATAAAAACATTTTTAAAAAAATAAACGAAATAGATAAATACTAAATATTTATAAGAAAAGATATTTATGTCAAGTAAAAAAAGATTACCAATAAATCGTATGGGCAAGTTCTATGATTATTTAGATTTTGGTCTAGAAAATGATATGGCTCGTGAATTTTTAGAGGGGGATTTAAACTTTACTGTCATACTATTTAGGGTTGATAGAATTAAAAGTCAAACTGACGATGTTTATGGTGAGTCTGATTCTGAAGAGATAAGGTTTCACCCACCCATTGAATTAAAGGTTAGGCCAACACTAGAAGAAGGTCAAAATAAATCTTACTCGGAAGGTTATGGTAGATATGAAGATTATGGTAATTTATTTTTTACCATTTTTGAAGACCAACTAAAAGAATTAAACGTTGATATTAGTTATGGTGATTACATTGGTTATCCTGATAAAGAAGATAATATAAAATATTTTACTGTATCTGATGATGGTAAAATAAATAGTGATAACCAAAAAACTAGGGTTGGTTATAAACCTTACTATAGAAAAATAACTTGTGTTACAGCTGATGAAGATGAGTTTAATGGATAAAATTAATTATGGCATTACCTAAAAAAAGAAAAAAAGATATTGATATTAAAGTTGTTGACCCACAGGGTGGCCCAAGAGAATGGAGTGAACAATTTCTAGAACAAAATAAACAATTTTTACCTAGGTCAATAGATTTTGCTGATTTAGATTCAGGTTTTGTGGGTTTTGTTAACGATGACTTAGGTTTTGTTTTAAAGGGTGAAAAAGTACCTGTACATTTTTTAACATTACAAAGGTGGAATGAATTTACTAAACTTTGGCCTAATACTGATAAATATAAAAATTTAAAAATACCTTTTGTTTCTGTTGTAAGAAGACCAAACCCTGAAACAGGGACTAACCCAGCTGACTTTAAAATACCTGTTAGAAAAAATTTTCCTTACATGCAAATACCTGTGTGGGATGGTAATCGTAAAGGGGCTGATATATATGGTATCCCTAACCCAGTTGGTGTTGATTTAACTTATACGGTTAGGTTTTTCTCTTTTAGGATGAGGGAACTTAATAAATTACACCAAAAAGTGTTACAAACCTTTGCTTCAGCTCAAGCTTATGTTAATATAAAAGGACACTACTTTCCAATACTATTAGAAAGTATTGGTGATGAAAGTCAAGTAGACGACTTAGAAGGTAAAAGATTTTACGTACAAACATATGAAATGAAATTGCAGGGTTACTTGGTTGATGAGGAGGAGTTTGACGTTAAGCCAGCTATTAGTAGAATGTTTGTTACTACTGAATTGGAAACAAAAAGAGTTAAACCTGTAGCAAGGTTTATTAATGATGATGCAGAAAATAATAAATCTTTAAAAGTGGTTGTACAGTTTTTACCTGGAGCACCAACTAGTTTAAGATTTTCTACAGATAACAAAACTAGTTTTTCTACTGTAGAGACTGAAAATATTACTACATACACGATAAAATTAAACGGTAACAATATTTCAACACCATTTGTTGCCGAACCAACTGACGTGATAATTATTAATATAGTTAAAACAGATTCTAATAAAATATCTGAAATAACATTAAGAGGGTTAATTATAGTATGATGAGTAATAGTTGTGGGCCAGATATAGTAAAGTATTTTGTAGTAGAACCAGCTA
>TARA_R110002153_G_scaffold47223_2_pt1 | contig 13286 bp, 17 predicted proteins | sample TARA_R110002153 | Tara Oceans TARA_R110002153 (sample SAMEA4398193) | marine metagenome | biome: Polar Biome; feature: [SRF] surface water layer (ENVO:00010504); material: water (ENVO:00002006), including particulate matter (ENVO:01000060) such as... | depth 5 m
ATTCTTTCCAGTCTGGGTTTGAGTCTTCGCTTTATCTAACTGCGTAGTCGTCCATGAAGCCAGCGTATCAAGAATCACGACTTGTCGTGTTACATTGACACAGGGGTAGCTATGGCCGATAAGTCACCAGAAGCGTTGATTAGAGAGAAGGTGGTTGCTGCTGGTGGTGGCGGTCGGGCCACCGACACGGCTGATACTGGCGCGGCTTCGTTGGCGGGGCCGCCGAGCTCGGCTGAGTTGGAGCAGATGTTGACGCAGATGCGCCGCACGAATCGGGAGAACCGAGAGGTAGACGCGCAGGAGCTTGCGCTTGAGAAGACTGAGCGTGGGCGGGACGACGTTCGGTATCGGATGTTGTGGGGCGATGTCCTTTACAGGGCCGGTGTTGATCGAGTGGTAGGCCAGCGGTCTCGCGCCACTCGGAGTGCCGAGAAGGCGATGCGCTCGCACGTTGACATGATGAACCAGGCGTATGGCGTGGGCTTGCCGTACCCCGAGATGTGGGAGAAGGGTGACCCAGTTCTGGGCTCTGGCACGCCGCTGCACGAGATTCCGACTGATAGGCAGCCTGCCCGGGTCCAGGGTGTGGGGCGTTTGATGACGCCGGAAGAGCTCGATTAACCATCGAAGTAGCTTTTCCAACTACATGCGCTATGATTGTGGTGTCTCGGATGATCCGGGGCATCCTTTGAAATCTTCCTTAGTAGAAGACTGCAATAATGGAGAGGAATCATGGCTAAGTTTAAGCAAGATCAAATCATTTCAGGCGTCACCAAGACGCGCTCGAACGCCCTCAAGGTGTACTGTGCCGAGGTTATCGCGGCCGGCGACGTTATCGTCGCGACGGGTGTGCAGGGTGACTTCATGTCGGTAGTTCCGGCCAGGGCAACCGCTATTACTGAGTGCCGTGGTCCGTTCTTCGTGGCTGACTTCGCTGGTGCGGTAGGTGAGTACCTACCTCTGGCGCTTCCCTACAAGGTGCTGACTGATCAGGTCACGAATGGCGCAGCCGTAGGTGACGCTGTGTGGCTGAGTACTGCGACCGATGGTGCCATCACGAATGGAGCCGTCCCTGCCGCAAGCGTGAAGGGCCAGCCTTTCTCGCTCGCCGTCAAGGTAGGTCGAGTTTTGGTGAGCCACGCCACTGAAGGTGTCATCATGCTCGAGCCTGGTATGGCTAACGGCGCTCCGCTGGTTGGTCGAGTAACGCTTGGTGCTGCAAGCACTACGGTGACTGGGTTTACCGCAGAGCTTGACGGCGCTCCTTGTGTCGCGACTCCCGCGGGGGCAACTGCCGACCATGCGACACAAATCTGCGCGACGATTGCAAGTGGGACGCTGACGCTGACGCATGACACGGCGACTGACGTGTGTACCTTTATGATCCACGCCTAAACAGCGCAGGCAAAGAAGAACCCCCGATAGCTTAGGCCGTCGGGGGTTTCTTATGTCGGGAGTTCTCAGCCGCTGTTTCTGATGAGCTCGTCTTCGCGCATTGCTTCTTTACGACGCTGCGCCATGATATCTTCGTACACGTGCAGCTTCGCTGGCTCTGTAGCTGACGAGCTATCTGGGCCCATGTTCATGAGCTTCATGCCTTCGGGCACGGGCTCGGGCTGTGGCTCAGGCGGCGGCGCCGCTTCTTGCACCCGGTAGATAGGCAGCAGCGCTTCGAGTGCTTCTTCATGAGTGTCACCGCCCCTGCGGAGTGCGATGTACCGACCGAAGGCCTTCTCGTTCTCGTAGATCTCGGGGGCTTCATTCACGAGCTTCTGCTCAAGTATGTCGACTTTTTCATTGAGCTGACGCTTCTCAGCGGAGGCCGCTACTTCTTCGAACTGGGCGATACGTGCTTCGGCTTCTTCTCGGGCCTTTACGGCAGCCGTCAGCGCGTCGCCGTGGGAGTTCTCCAGCTTCGCTTGAGCTTCGGTGAACTCCTTACGGAGCATGTCCAGAGCGCCGCCGTGCGCCGCCCTCATCTCGTCGATCTCTTGCTGCTTCTCGACCATGGGGTCTACGTCGCCGTGTAGCCAGCGCTGGACCTTGGCTTCTTCCGCGCGGATCCGCTTAGTCTGGTCGGCCAACTCACGTCTCTGCTTCGAGATTTCCTGGAACTTGGAGTTGTAGCCACGCTGCCAGTTCTGGTACTTGTTCTCGAGTCCTCTGCGCAGCCCATCGCGGACATCCGCATCGAGGGTGCTGAACCACTCCGACGTTCGTAGCCCCTCGAGCTCTCCGTTCCAGTCGAGCGCGTCGGGTGGTGCCATCTCTTCAGAGTCGGCCGCATCTGCCGTCTCGACGGAGTCTCCTGTATCGGAGCCTACGTCGGAGGTATCGATTGCCCCGGCGTCGCCGGCGTCGCCTGCGTCACTTACTTCTGCGACATCGGTATCTTCTTCGTGTTCGTACATCATGCGCCTTCCATCTCAGCGGGTACTGGGGAGGGTGCGTCTGACGGAGGAGCGCCGCCCACTGGGGGGCCGCCCATCGCGCCCATGCCTTCGGGCATCGCCTGAGGCTCTCCGCCGCGTGCGGCCAGCATCTCGAGCTGCATCAGGACATCGAAGTCCTCGGCGATCATGTCGGCGAGTTCTTGGGGTGTCTTGCCTGCGGTCTTTTGAATCTGCTGAGCGGCATCGTACAGAGCCTGCGCCCGCTCTTCGGTTGCGCCGAGCGTGTCCATGAGGGGAGCGAGGTCGACTTCGCCTTCCATTCCCTCTTCCATGGCTTCTTCGCCTTCTGCCATCATTTCCTCTTCGGGCATCTCGTCGCCCATAGGCATCTCTTCCTCTACGGCGGCCTCATCCTCGATCATTTCGCCTTCTTCACCTGCGCCGCCTTCGGCCAGGAGAGCGTCGATTCGGTCCATGACCGGTTTGATGTCGCGTTCGGGGTCAACGTTCTTGGGGGTTTCTTCGGCCATGATGTCTCCTATGACAGCGGCAGGGTGTAGAGAATACCACGAGGGTACTAACGGACTTCAGGCAAAGGTGCGCCTGGAATGAGATCGGGGTCGACCAGTTCAAACGTAGCAGATGCGCCCACTGCTTTGATAAACTTATTTGGGAGTGTGCGACGTTCGCCGGTCTCTCGGTCTTCGTAGACCACAGCGTCACGGATGGTGTCGTCTTTCACACGCCGCAGGCTGCGTTGACTTGTACCTGCTTGTCGCTGTGCGTACTCGACGAGCTCAACGTCGGTGAGCCTGCCTCGCATGGATGGGTCGGGCATGTCATTTCCCCTTGGATGATGTCATAGTACCGTCGGCCATTTTGCGGCCCTCGGCTTTAAGCCGCTTGCTGTGTGTGCGGATCTCTTTGACTATCGTGGCATCGAGGCCGCTCTCTTTCTTCTGCTTCCAGCTTCGATGGCGGAGGGCATCCAGTCGCTCTTGCTTCTTACCACCCGACTCACCTTCGATGTGGACCTTCTTGCCTGGGAAGCGTGTCTCGATGGTCTTGACGCACCGGTCATAGTCTTCTTTAGTCTCGGCCTTGCCCAGCACGCCGAAGTCGACTGGCGTGAACGAGCCGTAGCCTTGGCCATGGATAGCGAAGCGCTGGCCGCGGAGGTCTACGGACATGGGCTTGTTGCACTCAGGGCAGTCGTCGGGGCCGTCCTTGCGCTTGTACATCTCCTCGTACTCTTCGTGCCCGCAGTCGTCGCAGATCAGGTCGTTCATCATCCAGCTCATCGGGCACTACTTGGTAGTTCGGTGCGGATCACGTCTCCGGGCTGCAAGTTATTTATGTCTGCATCCGGGCTAACGTAGTACTCCGACCCGTCAGGAAACACGAACACTTCAACTTCAGCCCCGCCAATCGTGCGGGACTCAGCCGCGTATCCTTCAGCAGCGGCGTCCATCTCGTTGAAGCTCTGTAGCGCTGCTTTCTCGGCAAACTCCCGCTGAGCGTCTTCGTCGAGGAGGAAATCTTGCGCGGCGCCGTCGCCATGAGCGTTCCTAACGACGCCCTCTCCTACTTTGACATACTCAGCGACCATCCGATTCTCATACTCTTCCAAGTTCTCGGGCTTCTTGGTTGGTGGTAGCCTGCCGCCCGCGCCCCCGCCGCTGGTACCCGCCGTCGTGGCGCCTCCCGTCGTGGCGCCCCCGTAGGCACCCCCCCGGCTCGAAGAGGTGCTGCCGGGCACATGTGTGGCGGAGCCTCCAGGTCTTGACACGCCCGGAGGCTGTCTTTGCCTCGGTTGGGTCCGTGTACGCTTGTCGACTGCGCCTGCCGGATCAGTTCCCATATTCATGTCGAGATCAGCGAGTTGCTGGTCGCTATCCATGTCAAGGTCGGTATCAAGGTCGACTCCCTGCTGGATAGGCTTCATCTTGCTTGACTGCGTGCCACCTTGAGGTATTCCAGCTCGTAAGTCTTGCATGTGTTGTTCGTAAGTTTTTGCCATGGTTACTCTTGCCTTCCGGCCCAAGAGAAGCACACCCGCATGGACGCGCACTTGAAGTCAAAGGCATCGCAGTAGCCGAGGTCACCGCCCTCAATAGCAGCTTCCGGGTCTGCCTCGTCGCCAAGGCCGAGCTCGATGCATTCGAGTATCTCGGGGCTTTGGTCGAAGAAGGTACAGCCGCCGCAGCGCATGGTCATGATGTTCTCTACGGAGTCGTTGAACTTGTCTGCGTAGGTTTGCCAGAACTCTTGGTTCTCGCCCGTCTCGTCCAGGGCGGGGTTGGCGGGCCCGTAGTTGGCCTCATCGATGGCCTTCTGGCGGTTCTCCATGTTGAGCTGGATGTTGCCAGTGGCAGGGGGGCACGCCTCTTGGGTCTGCGCGCCTCGGCGCATGGTGTCCATCATGTCATCGTATTCAGCCATTACCATTTCTCCTTGTCGGCCCAGTAGGCAGCCGACATTTTACCCTTAGCAATGTTCTTACGATGCCGGGCCTTAAAGCTGTCTCGTTTATTCTTCATCTTGTCAGACTCGCCCTTCTTGGGTTTGCCCGCTGTGCTTGCGCCCTGTTCACCGAATCGGATGAGCTTAGTCTTGTCCCCTTCTTTCGCCAGCACCATGTGGCTCTTCTTGGGGTGGTCGGGCGTACGCTTAGGCTTATTGACACCAGACAGGTGGTGCTCTTTTACCAGTCGTCGGAGTCGGTCACGTTTGTCTTCAGCCACTACGCCTCCGGTGCGCCTTCACGGATGGGGGCACCGCCACCAGCGGCGAGGCTGGCCTCAGGTGCGGCTCCGCCGCCGGGGGCTTCGCCGCCCTCAGCGCCCAACATTGCGGCTATCTCTGGCGGGATACCACCCCCACCGCCGCCTGCGGCTCCACCGAGAGATGCTTGCTGCGCCATCGCGGCCTCTGCCGCCACCTTCTGGGTCACGTCTTCTTCGGGCATGACGATACGTGACGGCAGGCTGAGACCTGCCACGACTTCTTCGGTGAGGCGGCGGGTATCGATGTTGGGGTTCTGCGCCAGGAACGGGAGAAGCTGCAGCAGCGTCTCGGACATCACAGCGGGGTTCTGGCGGATGGGGCTGTAGCTGACCATCTTGAAGTCGACTTCCACTTCACGAATAGTCTTGTGTGTGAGCTCGGCCCACTTACGGTTGCCGGAGATGCGGACCATGCGCGGCTCCTTCATGTACTTCTTGCACAGGTAGAAGCACTTCTTAGCGACATCCTCAATAGCGTCGTTGAGGTGTCCTTCGCGGGTAGCGAGACGCGTCTGCATCTGTGCGTCGATGATGGCCATCTCGGTAGCTGTACGCGCGCCTGTGACTTGACCACGGGCGGCCTCAGCGAGGGCTGAGATGAACGCGGCGTCGTCTTCCTGGCGGGCGATGAACTCTTTGACCCCGACGGGGTTTTGCGGCATTGGCATCTCATAGAAGAGGGTTGCCAGTGTACGGAGTGCTTCGCTGTTTTGTGGTGCGATTCCGACGAAGGCACCAGCGGAGGCTTCGACTGCCTTGTTGAGGTCTTCTTCGGTGATACGCCCTGAGTCGAAGAGGATGCGTGGAATCATCAGATAGGTGATCTGCTTCATGTGCGTCAGCAGGTCATTGACGGTCTCTTGCTGGTGGAGCACAAGCTGGACTTCGCTGAGGCCCAGGCAGTCAACGCCCGACTGGTTCAGCGTGTACATGGAGTAGGGGATGTAGTCGATCTTCTGTTCGAACACGACGGCATCAGCCTGCTTCACGTAGTGCTGCATGATGCCCTTTTCACGGTCGTAGTACTCGTAGACCGTCACCCACTCGAAGACATCGCGCAGATTCTGCGAGCTCTCCTTCTGGTTCGGGTCGAGTAGCCACTTCGGGTATCTGTCAGGGGTCACATCTGAGAGGTTCTCACCCTTGTACTGGCCCGTCTCGACGCGGTTCTTGAACTCGTCATACGAGATGACGGTGGCTTCAATCCAGTAGCGGATGTCGTCGGGGTCTCTGACGGTGAGGTCGAAAAAGATCTGCGACGGGTTCACGGCGCGCACGACGGGGATGTCTCGCTGGGCGTCCCACCCAGTCTTAAAGATGCCGCGCTTACAGAGGACGGCGTCGATGAGGGTTGTGGCTGCCTTACGACGGAAACGGTTGGTCTCGAAGATGTATTCGATGAGCCCTGAGACGCTCACAGCATTTGGCTGAGAGTTGGGGTTACGTGCCACAGCGGCGACGGCGGGGTTGGGCCCCAGCAGTGCGCTTACAGCGGTGTCGGCGATTGCATAGATAAGGTTCTTGCTGCACAGGAAGTTACCGGCGGTACCCGAGCCACTATCTGCCGTTGAATAGAAGTCGCCCCGATAGAACCGACGGGCCTTATCGAAGTTCTTCTTCTCGTTCTGCCGGTAGAACCGGACGTGTTGGTCTATGAGCTTTGACAGCTTAGGCATTGTGAGTCCCTTCTACGCAGCCGAGGCTACTTATTGTCTTTGGCCGGCTTCTTATCTACCTTCTTATCTCCGCTGGCCACAATCGGTTTGACCCGGCTTGACGGTATTTTAGGGTCCTCTCCCGGCATGAACGCATCCAGCGGGCCTCCGGGGGCGCCTGGATCTATTTTGCCGCTGCCCAGCGCCTTCGTCCGTTCTGCCGCCGACATCGCCAATAGCTCGGTCTGCCGCGTCTTGGGCATCTTTGCGAAGTTGGCCTGCTCCGTGGATGACATGGCCTCGATAGCCAGGCGGCGTTCCTTGTCGCCCGCGGCTGCCTTCTTCTGAAGCGCGTGGATGTCGATAGTGTCGAGTGTAAAGGCGGGGGGTGTCTTCTTTTTAGGCATGTCTACATCCAGTTTCGCGAGATAGGTTGGTAGGGTGAGCGCGCGTCGCGCTCTTTCTGTATCTTGTGTTTATCCAGGTCACCAATAGTAACCTGTCCGGGCACACGCTCTGAGACTACCTCACCGGGCGCGCTTGTGAAATGTCGACGTGAGAGGATGTCGGCGGCCATGACGGCAGTTCGCGCCCGGTCGAAGTGGTGGATGGTCCCGTCTTGTCCTCGAACGCGCTTCTTACGGCTTCCGTCGTAGTTCAGTAGCTGGTGGAGTAGGCCGCGGCTTCGAAGCTCCAGGTCTTGCTGGCGGAGCATTTGGACAAGACGGGCCTCAGCTTCTTGCAGCCGCTTGTCGGTGGCGTACCAGCCTGGGTGGTTCCGGTTTGTCCACAGGAGGTTGCGCGCGCCCCCATCTTTCAGGATGGCGATGCACGCGGTAGCGTTGGACTCGACTGCGATCATGGCGTCGAGGTAGCGCTTTTGTATACGCTCGAGCCGGCGGGCGAAGCGGTCGGGTGCTTCCCGGTCTTCCCAGAAGGCGACTTCTCTACGCTCGGTCGCGTCCCACACTGTGAGCGCGCTCTTATCGCCGGTAGAACCGAAGCCGGCGGGGTCGGCAGTGATGAGGTACTTGCGTCCTGGTAGTGGCTTCTCAAACTCGTGGCAGCCGAAGTCGCCGAGCCGTGGCTCAGGAATGGCGGATTCCAGCGCAGGCTTGAGAATCTCGGCCGGCATGATGGGGTTGGTGCTACCCAGCCAGCCGTCGTACGAATCGCTGGGGTACTTGGATGAGAATAGTCGGGGGTCGCCGACGAACTCGGTACCCAGAGCACGGCGACGGAAGGCCATGTTCCCGAGTGACATGCCTTCGTGGCGCTGCTTGTACTCGGCTTCGATGGCGGTTGGGTTGAATCCATCATCGAGCTCACGGCAACTCTCATCTTTCCACCACTCGAGAAACAGTGGGTGGAACCGACTGTTGCCTTCAAGGGCGGAGCGCCACATCTGCTCATGGTGGCTACCCGCGCGGCCTGGTGTGCTCTCCAGAATAACCCTGGCGTGAGGCCGCTTGTTCACAGTCGGGAAGATATTGATGGCTGCTTTACGCTGCCACTGTGCCTCACCGAACTCCGTGATGACCAGCCTATCGATTGAGCGGCCGATAGCAGGAGAGCGCCCGCCAGCGGTGAGCACTTTGATGCCGCCGCCGTGCGCGAAGTGCATCTGCGTTGCCCCGGCCTTTCGCCCTGACTCAAGCGGCATGCGCACGTCTTTAGGCAGGCGGTGGTACGTGAACAGGATGCGCTCGAAGATGTCTTCGGCGGTGTCTTGGCGCTCAGCGATGAGCAGACCCTTCACACCTTGTAGGTACATGCAGTCACGGAGCAGGAGCATGACGCTGATCGTAGTGATCTTGGCCTGCCTGAACTTGTTGACCATAATCCAGCGGTGCTGGTTGTACGTCTCAAGCAACTTGCGCTGCGTGCGGGTGGGCTCCATGAATCCGGTAGACTCGTCTTCTCGGACTATCTGGCACATCGACACGAACGCATCGGGTGTGGAGAACATGGCCCGCATCTTGGTCGGATGAATAGAATCGCAGTCAGCAAACTTGGCGCCACCCAGCGTCTTCTGATTGAGAATCTGCTCCGCGCGTGTTTGTCTGTTGTACGGGTTGGCCATATACACAATAGTATCATGCAGGTGTGGTTTGTGCCCGGAGTAGCTCATGGCAGATAAATGGATTGAGAAGGCGATTAAGAAGCCAGGGGCTCTCCGCAAAGAGATGGGCGTCAAGGCAGGCGAGAAGATACCGACCGAGAAACTGCAGTCAGAAGAGACCCGCCTCCGCAAGAGGGGTGAGGGAGAGAAGAAGCTATCTACCGCTGATCGCAAGAAGCTGAGACGTGTAGTCTTAGCCCAGACACTAAGGGAGCTATAATGCCAACGGGAACCGATGTTCGCGCGACGACGCAGCCAGACCTCCAGGCGTCGCGCGAGCGTGCCAGTAAACGCAAGCGGCTCAGCGGGGTCGTCCAGAGCTACGTTAAAAAGAACGCCAAGCCGAAGCCCGGCAGCACGAAGCTGTATTGACGGGGCAAGAAAAGGGCTAAGGCAACTTGCATACCGCAGCTCCATGGTGTACATAAAATATACGCACCCATCAGGTGTGTCGGGTAGCCATCAAGGTCCGGCATCAAAGCATCGCAGGGCAGGCAGAGACAATCAGTAAACACTTCTCAACTATGGTTGGGGGTTTCGGTTTTGTCCGCCACCCGACCGCGAGGCTAAAATGGCTATCAGCACAGAACTCCTGAACACCACGTTTGCGGATCTCCGCAAGCCCTTGGTGAACTCATTTGTTCGCAGTAACGAACTGTTCGAGTCGCTTGACAAGAAGGCACGGATGCCCATGGAGGGTGGAACGTACATTGAGCGTTCCTTCTCCGGTGGTGCTCCTGCCCGCGGTGTCGGTGTCTACGTCGGTGACGAGCTGTTGAACATGACTCGGCGCCAGCAAATCCGTAAGTTCCAGGTGGAACCACACCGGATCGTTGTTGCTATCAACATTCCCAAGCGGGAACTCAACCAGAACAGTGGCAAGCTTGCCATCATTCGTCTGATCGAGGAATATCCTCAGACCACGATGGACGGTGTCAAGGGCGACCTCAATAAGTACCTTCTCACTGGTGTGAGTCGTGGCTTGGTCTTCCAGTCCTCTGAGCTCAAGGGCTTCCTTACTCTGAACGGTCAGAAGACTGATGGTATCGGAGCTGGTGTTGGTGACGGTCTTCTTGACTTCGTGGCACCGGGCTCTCAGAGCGATACGGTCCAGAGTGTGGCCAAGAGTTCCAGCACCTTCCACTTCAACCAGTATGGTCATATCAGTTCGTGGTCTGCGAACGGTATTACCAAGCTTCGTCAGACGTACAGGCAGTGTGCCCACTACGCTGGCGGTACTGCGAAGGGGCCGGATCTCGTCATCATGGATGACGACACCTACACGAACTTTGAGGACAGCCGGCGCGACAACGTTCGAGTCAGCATCGTTGATGAGAAGATTGACAAGAGCAACACCCTGGGTCTTTCCCTCGGTCTCGCTCAGGTCCATTCTTCCATCGATCTTGCGACCACGAACTTCACTGGTGTAGCCAATGGCGGCGTGACTTACATGCTGAACACTGACTACCTGGAGTTCCCGATGCTCGAGGCTCCGACCATCTCCGAGTTTAAGGAGAGAGTTGGTGACCAGGACGTCGTGACCGCACTGTTCTCCATGCAAGGTAACATCATTTGCACCAAGACTCCGGCCCAAGGCTGTGTGTCTGGTGGTGCGGCTTAGGAGTAAATCATGGCACTTGGAAATCAGTTCACGTCAGCCGCTCTTGACGGCACATCATTCTCGACGGTTTACGACGACGAGCAGTACTCCCTGGGTACGCTTCGACTTGAGTCTGCCGATGATGTTGTTGCTGCAAATAGCACCCACGCAGGTGACCGTGTTTGGATCTTTGTCAAGATCACGACTGCGGTTGTCGCTAACAAAGTAGTATTGCACGATGCTTCTGCGGGCCTGTTCAACGGCCTTATCGCGGGTGCAACGCCTGCGGCCTCTGTGCTTGGTGTGACCAATCATGCGATTGGTACGGGTAAGTACGGTTGGGTCATTCGTCGTGGTTGCGCGGAGGCTACTGCAGATGGCAGCGCCATCACCGCCGAATCTGCGATCATGACCGTCGCATCTGGTGAGGTCACTGACCAAACTGGATCGACTGAGGCTCGTATTATCGGCATGGCGGTTGACGGTGCCACGAGTGCCGTTGGTACCGTGTACCTTACACTGCCGTAGTCAGTCACTGCGTGATACACTTGGGGGGCGGGGCTTTCGGGTCTCGCCCCCCTCGTCTTTGGAGGTCTTGTGAACGTATCCCTTGGTGCCCTTAGAGCTCGACTTCTCGACCTCCGCTCGTGGGATAGCAGCGGTGAGACGCTCAACAATCGTATCCGGGCGGCGTTGAACCTTGCGCTGGACCGCCTTGCTGGCGATGTACCGCAGGCTTTGGTGCCGGACGAAGAGCACATTGTCCTGTACGCGTCTGTGGATTCAGAGACATCTACAGTGGATGCGCGGCTCAAGTTCACAACTGACCGTCGAGTGCTGGAGTTTGTTGACACAGCAGGTGCTGGCATCGCGGCTGCGCCGTCTCTTACGACGTGGCGCCCCACCATCACAGGTGAGTGGGACGGTACCATGCACCTTGAGATCACAGACCCTGATGGTGTCGCGCACCGACGCCAGAGTCTTGAGTGGTGGAAGGACACGTCTGGTAGCCCGACGCGCTACTACGTGAGCCTCGACCGACCGTGGCGGAATGTCACCGACACGCTGATGAAGTTCCGCATTTATCAGCCTGAGTTCTTCGTCCAGGACGACGTGATGGAGCTGTTAGAGCCCGCGCGTATCTGGGACGATTCCAAGCAGCAGGTGTGGGCCGTTGATACTGCGGGCGCGTACCGCCAGGACATGGTGGATTTCCAAGGCAACACTGGCGGCCGTCCCTACCGTATGTGGCGAGGGCGCCATTTTCAGCTGCCAGCTCCGACCGAGCCTCCCCAGGTTGTCGAGGCCTTCGATAACCCGGTGCCTGTGGAGAACCCGAAGTCGCCTCAGCCCAGTGCGGGCGCACCGGAGCAGTTTCCTCAGGTTAGCGGATCGCCTGCGGGAGAGCAGACTTACATGACCAAGCCGGCAGGCGCAGGTGCCACCCCCACCGCCTCTGTTGGGGGAACGGCGCCCGCGGTGGCTCTGGGGACGTTTGGGTCTACGTCAGGTACGCCCGCGGCCGACGCTGCCTACACGTGGCACACAGCCAACACGCTGCGCGCGGGCACTTGGGCGATTCGCTACACGTACGTGTGGGGTCGTCGTGACGAAGAGTGGGAGCAGTCACCACTGGTCACACCTGGCAACAACACCGAGCAGGACAGCTCGTACAAGCTGACGTGGGCGTATGAGCCTGCTCCTTCTGTGATCTCGGGTGTAAACCAGTACTCAGGTGTCCACGATCCTGTGTGGGAGAGTGCCCCCTCGCCAGCGACGGTGGTGCAGCAGACCAGCAGCGGTGCCTTAGTTTTGTCCGCGACCAACATTGACGCGATGCGGGGCTTCGGTGACCAGGCCCAGTTGCGCGCGGGCCGCACAGGGATGCGTATTCGCTACTACGTGGCGCATCTCGGTACAGAGGGCGGCACGGGTGACTTCAACGCTGTAGAGACTAACTACCGCTACCACCTGCTATGCGAGGTCGAGCCGACCTATGACCAAGTCAACGCGTTTACTGTGGCGGGCAGACCCGCGCCGGCCAGCGTCACCGCCCTGGGTGCGGGTGCGCGGAAGGGTGGCCGAGTTGTATGGAATGGCGATCAGCTGTACGACTACCACCGCCCACTGAAGCACAGCACTGGCTACTACGCATGGAAGGTGTACCCAGCGCAGAACGCGAGGTACGAGCTCGACCTCCGCGTATTGCGGTTGCCGAAGAAGTACATCGATGATCAAGACACGGCACCGATTCAGCGTGACGCCGTCCCTGCTTTGATTGAGCTGACGCTACATTACGTGGCCCTTGTTGATGGCAATGACCAGACGGGGGCGCATGCGCACCTTCAGCGATACCAAGAGCTTGCGCGGACATATCGGCAAAAGTATGGTAATCCTGGCGGTATAGTCGAACCGGTATCGATTATGGGTTACAGTGGGCGGAACCGTTACGGTACGTATAGTAGCGTATCTCTCGACGAATAACTTGGGTGGCCCCCGCGCTTCTGTGGGGGGAACAACAACATGAGGTGAAGTAATGGCTGAAGCAAAGAAGTATCCCCGTCTGTTTGCGCTACCGCGTCCTAAGCTGGGTGATCAGATGTACCGACGCACGTTGGTAAACCAGTATGAGGAAGCCATCGTTACCAGTCTCATTGGTAATGAGCCGGGGTCTGAAAACTGGACGGCGACCTTGATGACTAAGAACGGTGTCGAGTTTGTCAGCGGTGA
>TARA_R110002153_G_scaffold14940_7_pt1 | contig 13272 bp, 8 predicted proteins | sample TARA_R110002153 | Tara Oceans TARA_R110002153 (sample SAMEA4398193) | marine metagenome | biome: Polar Biome; feature: [SRF] surface water layer (ENVO:00010504); material: water (ENVO:00002006), including particulate matter (ENVO:01000060) such as... | depth 5 m
ACATCATACTCAGTGTTACTGCGACCACTGGAAACAACACCACAGAATAGCTAGCTTTTTCAGGGCCTATGTCTTTTAACAATACAAAATAACAAGCAAAAGCGATAACCGTACCAAATAGGCTCAAATACAGCAGCGATACAATATAGGGAAGCCTAGTATCTACGTTAAATTCAGAGCCATTAAACAAGGTAAAGATCAATAGAAATAAACTACCGTATAACATGCCCCAAGCGTTGCCCTGCATGATCCCAATACTGTTTTTTGTGTTACGTACACTGGTCATATTACCCAATGAAGCCACGAAGGTACCGCCTAACGACAAGCTTAAACCTATTATCGCTTCACTGGCAAAATCTAAGCTTTTAACATCCTGCCAAAACAGCGCTACAATACCTGCAAGGCCTAAAATAGCCCCTATAAAAATACGCGGGGCGATTGGTTTGCCAAAAAATATTCGGGTATTAATAATGTTCATAACCAATAGTGTTGAGAACGCAATAGAAGTCATAGCTGAGGTTAAATAGTTTTGCGCCCAATACAAAATCAAATAATTAAAACCGAAGTTACAACAAGCTAATACCATAAAGAACAGGTGATTTTTCCGACCGAATTTCATGGGCAACTTTTTAATTAAACAGTACCCCCACATCAGTAACGCAGCAATAGAAAAACGATAAACTAAAGATACTTCTGGCGCTACCACACCTAACTGAAATTCGATGGCAAGCCATGTAGAACCCCAGATAAGTACTGTAACAATATATAAAACTGTGCTTCTCATGATGTTTAACATTCCATTAAATACTAACAGCTAATTTACCTCGCCAACTGGCAACTAAACAGATACAGTTAATTGTAAATAAGACCTATACAGATTGAGCCAACAATAAATCATGAGCATCTGCAGTTTAAAAGAACCAAGTACATACTTGTATCAACAAGTCATCAACTTGATCACCGAAATGCGCAGCAATGGTACTTTGCAAACAGGACAAAAATTACCGTCTTTACGTAATTTATCGGCTTCTCTATCTGTAAGCATCCCCACTGTTAAACAAGCTTACATTGAATTAGAACGACAAGGATTAGTTTTAGCCAAACCAAAATCAGGCTATTTTCTTACACAGCAATATGCATCAGATCAACCTAAAAAGGCACGTTTACCCAATAAACCTATGGCAGTCAGTCGCCAACAGCTTATCGAGGATGTATTTAAGTCTATACATCAACCTCATAACTTAGCCCTTGGCGTTGCTAACCCTGTTGCGGCATTGCCTATAACTAAAACGCTTAATCGCACCATGCGCCGTGTTATGTCTGTGATGGGTGACAAAGCCTTGCACTATGGAGCAGTTGCCGGTTACGAACCACTCAGAAGACAACTTGCCTTTAGTTATATGGAATACGCCCTGCCCTTGGCACCCGATGACATCATTATTACCAACGGTGCTCAAGAAGCACTTAATATAGCATTGCAATGTGTGGCTAAAGCTGGCGATGTGATTGCAGTAGAATCCCCCTGCTATTTTGGTATTTTAGAGTTAATAGAAAACCTTGGCATGTTGGCGTTAGAAGTGCCTATTTGTTCAGAAGACGGGTTAACTCTTCAAGATGTAAAAAAGGCCATAAATAAACACCCAGTCAAAGCCTGTATTTTTTCCAGTACTATCGCAAATCCTATAGGCTGTGAGTTAGCTGATGAAGCCAAACAACAAATAGTTGAGCTTTTAGAAGACAAAAACATTCCCTTAATCGAAGACGATGTTTATGGTGATTTATACTTCACCGAGAAACGCGGTATTCCTGCACAAAAATATAGTAAAAAGGGGTTGGTGATCACCTGTAGTTCTTTTTCTAAAACAGCAGCCCCCGCATATAGAATAGGTTGGATCGCCACACAGAAATTCAGCCAAAGGTGCGCACAGATAAAACGCGCCTTGTCATGTTCATCATCACATATGAATCAAATTACATTATTTGAATTTGTCAGAAGTGGCGACTACGAGCGATACCTCACTCAGTTGCGCAGTGTTTTAATGACCAATAAAGCACGCATGCTCAACAAACTACAACAACTTTTGGGTGACAATACTCGTATCTCCGATCCCAAGGGGGGCTGCGTGTTTTGGTTGGAATTTGATCGTTCGATCAACAGTGCAAACGTATTTCAGTTAGCCTTACAACAAAATATCAGTGTCAGCCCAGGTATGTTGTTCTCCCCCAGCAATCGTTATCAACACTGTATTAGACTAAGTTACGGACTACCTTGGAATGATAGACTTGAAGAAGGGCTTAAAGTATTTGCAGCTATATGTAAGGAAGCAAAAAACACCTAAATTTTATCATGCGGCAGTTTTAACAAAACATTCAAAATCCTGCGTTGGGCAAAGTCAAAAAAGCAGTACTGTAAAAGTACTCCTTGTAAATAATTTAGATGGAGATCTGAATGTAGGATATTGGTTTAGTTTTGCGTTTTATAATCCCACTAAGTATCACGTATATCGATGTTGAATATCCAGCAGTAACTATTTGTAATAATGAATATCCGCGACTCACGGGGTCATTTCATACAAGCCAACCTTCAAAACAACTCCCACCTTAGCCGTCAACTGTATTTCAATCTTCATATTCCCTCTCCCAGATTAAAACATCAGTCGTTAAAAAACAAAAACGAGGCTTATAGCCTCGTTTCAATCAAATAGAATTATTAAACCAATTGGCTTAGATATATTCAACCGCGATAATCTCAAATTCAATCTTACCTTTAGGTGTTTGAATATTGGCTATGTCGTCTAGCGATTTACCAATCAAACCTCGGGCAATAGGCGAGCCAACAGAGATCAGGTTATTCTTAATATCTGCTTCATCTTGGCCTACTATTTTGTAGGTAATTTCTTCATCTGTTTCTACATTAACAATAGTCACAGTGGCACCAAAGATAACTTTGCCATTGTTAGTCATTTTGGTGACATCAATAATCTGAATGTTAGACAGCTTACCTTCAATATCTTGCAAACGTCCTTCACAAAAACTTTGTTGTTCACGAGCAGCATGATACTCGGCGTTTTCTTTCAAATCACCGTGTTCTCTAGCTTCAGCAATAGACTTTACTATTTCTGGTCTTTTAACTGTTTTTAAATATTTCAACTCTTCACGGAGCAATTCTGCTCCTTTAGCTGTCATTGGATATAACGTCATATCAACAACTCTCTTATTTTTGTTATCTAACTTATGAAGTTAATCAATAAGGGCTAAATGTTTATTTTCAACCAAAAACATTCAGACCCTATTTTGATCGTGATTAGTGGATACGCTTGTGTAAATCTTGAACCGATGTGACTCGTGCTCTATCGTCAGCCTTATTAGCATTAACAGTTGCAAAGGCGGCGTTCATAGTAGTGGTGTAAGCGACTTTATTTAACAGCGCTTCTTTACGAATATACACAGAGTCATCAATCGCTTGGCGCCCCTCTGTGGTATTCACAATATAGCAATATTCACCATTTTTGATGGCATCCACAATATTCGGTCGGCCTTCGCTAAGTTTATTGACTACGCTACATTCAACACCCGCTTTATTCAATACGGTTGCTGTACCTTTGGTAGCCTCTAACGTAAATCCTTTAGATACCATGGCTTGCCCAAGTTCAATTACGCGGTTTTTGTCATTCAAACGAACGGACAACAGTGCTTTACCACCAACTGGGATAGGCTGACTGGCACCTAAATTAGCTTTTGCATAAGCTTCTTCAAAAGTATCGCCAATGCCCATAACCTCACCGGTTGAACGCATTTCTGGGCCTAGTAATGGATCAACACCTTGGAACTTAGCAAAAGGTAGCACCACTTCTTTAACTGAGTAAAAGGGTGGGATAATTTCTTTGGTAATGCCCTGTGAAGCCAGTGATTGGCCAGCCATGACTCGAGCACCAATTTTGGCTATTGGCATTCCTGTAGCTTTTGATACAAAAGGCACAGTACGCGCAGCACGTGGGTTGACTTCAATCAAATACACTTGACCGTCTTTCACAGCAAATTGGGTATTCATTAAACCTACAACACCCAATTCTAGTGCCATGGCTTTTACTTGTTGACGCATCACATCTTGCACTTCTGCGCTAAGAGAGTAAGGCGGTAATGAACAGGCCGAATCACCAGAGTGTACCCCTGCTTGTTCGATATGCTCCATAATGCCGCCAATGACTACGTCTGTGCCGTCACAAATAGCATCAACATCAACTTCAATAGCATCGTCTAAGAAACGGTCTAACAATACAGGTGAATCATTTGATACTTTAACTGCATTGTTTAAGTAACGTTTAAGATCGTTAATGTCATAAACAATTTCCATGGCACGGCCACCTAAAACATAGGAAGGACGTACAACCAATGGGAAACCAATTTTATCTGCAGCAACTAAGGCTTGCTCCAAATTTCTAACCGTTGCATTAGCAGGCTGTTTAAGATTAAGTTTATTAACCATTTTTTGAAAACGTTCGCGGTCTTCTGCTTTATCGATCGCATCTGGCGAAGTACCAATGATGGGGACTCCTGCGGCTTCTAATTCACGGGCTAATTTAAGTGGGGTTTGCCCACCGTATTGCACAATCACGCCTTTAGGTTTTTCGATACGTACAATTTCTAATACGTCTTCTAAGGTCACTGATTCAAAATACAAACGGTCGGATGTATCATAATCGGTAGATACTGTCTCTGGATTACAGTTGACCATAATGGTTTCATAGCCGTCTTCACGCAATGCAAGTGCGGCATGAACACAACAATAATCAAACTCGATGCCCTGCCCGATACGGTTTGGACCACCGCCCAACACCATGATTTTATCATTGTCAGTTGGGTTAGCTTCACACTCTTCATCATAAGTGGAATACATATAAGCTGTATCAGAGGAGAATTCAGCGGCACAAGTATCTACACGTTTGTAAACAGGATGAATATCAAAACCACGACGTACTTCGCGAACGTCAGCTTCATCGACGCCGGTTAACTCAGCAATTCTAGAATCAGCAAAACCTTTACGTTTGAGTATTTTCATCAAGTCTTCATCAATTGAAGATAACCCAGACTCATGTATTTGTTGTTCAAGAATAATCAATTCTTCAATCTGTACCAAATACCATCTATCGATATTGGTTAATTCAAATATTTCATCCACTGACATGCCCATACGCATGGCGTCAGCAATATACCAAATACGTTCTGCACCAGGCTCCCGCAATTCTCGAATGATAGTAACTTTTGCGTCTGGCGCATTTATATCGATAATAGAATCTAGGCCATTGACGCCAACTTCTAGTCCGCGCAAGGCTTTTTGTAATGACTCTTGTTGGTTACGACCAATAGCCATTACCTCGCCAACTGATTTCATTTGAGTAGTTAGGCGGTCATTCGCGCCAGCAAACTTTTCAAAGTTAAAGCGTGGTATTTTTGTGACTACATAATCGATAGTAGGCTCGAATGAAGCTGGCGTTAAGCCACCTGTAATATCATTGGCCAATTCATCTAGGGTATAACCTATGGCTAATTTAGCCGCCACTTTCGCGATGGGAAAACCAGTCGCTTTTGAGGCCAATGCAGAAGAGCGAGATACTCTTGGGTTCATCTCAATAATAACTAAACGGCCAGTTTTAGGATCCACACCAAACTGTACGTTAGAACCACCAGTTTCAACTCCAATTTCACGTAAGACCGCAATAGCAGCGTTACGCATGATCTGGAATTCTTTGTCAGTCAACGTTTGTGCTGGTGCTACAGTAATAGAGTCGCCTGTATGCACCCCCATAGGGTCGATGTTTTCGATGGTACATACAATAATGCAGTTGTCAGCTTTATCTCTGACCACTTCCATTTCGTATTCTTTCCAGCCAATTAACGACTCGTCAATCAACAATTCACTAGTGGGTGATAAGTCTAATCCGCGACGACATATTTCTTCAAATTCTTGTTTATTGTAAGCAATACCGCCACCTGAGCCACCCATAGTAAAAGAGGGTCGAATAATACAGGGGAAGCCAATACGTGTACTAACATCAAAAGCTTCTTCTATAGTATGCGCTATTTCAGCATTTGGGCATTCAAGCCCAATAGATTTCATGGCTTTATCAAAACGCTCTCGGTCTTCTGCTTTATCAATCGCATCCGCCGTGGCACCGATCATTTCAACGCCAAACTCTTCCAATACCCCGTATTTATTCAAATCAAGGGCACAGTTTAATGCCGTTTGTCCGCCCATAGTGGGTAATACGGCATCAGGACGTTCTTTTTCAATGATCTTTTTTACCACTTCCCAGTGAATAGGCTCAATGTAAGTGGCATCGGCCATTTCTGGATCGGTCATTATAGTGGCTGGGTTTGAGTTAACCAAGATCACCCGGTAACCTTCTTCGCGCAGTGCTTTACAAGCTTGTGCACCTGAATAGTCAAATTCACAAGCTTGGCCTATTACTATAGGGCCAGCGCCTAAAATTAAGATGCTTTTTATGTCGGTACGTTTTGGCATGTCACTAATTACTCTACTAATTTCTTGTACTTTAAAGGGTGCGTGCTTTATTTACTTTGCTGCATCAACTCTATGAAATGGTCAAACAATGGCGCTGCATCATGTGGTCCAGGGCTTGCTTCTGGATGCCCTTGGAAACTAAAAGCAGGTTTGTCTGTACGATGAATACCTTGTAAAGATTTATCGAATAACGACACATGAGTCACCTCTAAGGTATTCGGCAAATTATTTTCATCTACCGCAAATCCATGATTCTGACTGGTGATCATAACGCGCTGACCTTTAATATCTTTAACAGGATGGTTAGCACCGTGATGACCGAATTTCATTTTAACTGTTTTTGCACCACTAGCTAAGGCTAACAACTGATGACCTAAACAAATACCGAAAATAGGAATATTCGTTTCTAATAATTGTTTGATGGCGGTAATAGCGTAATCACAAGGTTCAGGATCACCCGGACCATTTGATAAAAACACCCCATCAGGTTTTAACGCTAGAACTTCATCAGCCGTTGTTTTGGCTGGCACAACAGTCAATTTGCAGCCACGGTCGGCTAACATACGTAAAATATTGCGTTTCACACCAAAATCATAGGCAACCACGTGAAACTTAGGGTTATCTAAGTTTGTTTGGTAACCTTCGCCTAACACCCAGCTTCCATCTGTCCACTGGTAAGACTTATCACAAGTCACTTCCTTGGCTAGATCCAAACCTTTAAGACCAGAAAAAGCTTGTGCTTTAGCTAAGGCTACAGATTCATCTAGTGGAATATCGTCAAGAGTGTTACTGGCAATGATGCAACCATTTTGTGCACCTTTATCCCGTAAAATTCGAGTTAATCTACGGGTATCGATGTCTGCAATACCTAGAATGTTATTCTCTTCTAGATAATCAGATAAACTTTGTTCACTACGGAAATTACTTAACAGTAAGGGTAAGTCACGAATTATCAGGCCTTTAGCCCAAATTTTATTAGATTCACAATCTTCAGAATTTATCCCCGTATTACCAATATGCGGGTAAGTAAGAGTGACAATTTGTTCTGCATAAGACGGGTCAGTTAGAATTTCCTGATAACCTGTCATTGAGGTATTAAACACAACCTCGCCAACCGACACACCAGAAGCTCCAATTGCAGTACCTTTAAAGACAGAACCATCTTCAAGTACTAAAAGGGCAGAAATAGCCAAATCAACCTCCAGGTTAGATATTAAACAGTTTTAACCTAGGACTCTGACTATTTAAGACAATAAGCAGAGCCCGTAGATACCCATATAAACACATGATTTACATGAATATTTAGTCAATTTGCGAATTATAATGAAGTGAAACCTAAACGATCTCACTGAATTTTGGCAAATTCGCAATATTATACATATAAGGGGGTTTCAGGTCTATTCACAATTACAAAAAATGCATAAATAACCGTTTAACCATACTTTTAATACATAAGGGTTAAAAACAGTGATTCTCTAATTAATAACTTGATCTATTTAAACCCTAATACGTCTTCCATATCGTACAAACCGGCTGGTTTGTCGATAACCCAACTTGCCGCTTTTACCGCACCCTTAGCAAAGGTCAAACGACTCGATGCCTTATGGGTGATTTCCAACCTTTCACCTATATCGGCAAACAATGCTGTGTGTTCGCCTACTACATCGCCAGCCCTCACTGTGGCAAACCCTATAGTTTTATGGTCTCGCTCACCTGTTTCACCTTCTCGTCCGTAAACGGCACATTCAGCTAAGTCACGACCAATTTCATCAGCAATAGCCTCTCCAATCGCCATTGCCGTACCTGAAGGTGCATCCTTTTTAAATCTATGGTGAGCTTCCAAAATCTCTATATCAGCGGTATCGGCCATCACTGCGGCAGCTTTTCTAACTAAATTCAGCATTAAATTGAGACCCACACTATAGTTAGCAGCAAACACAATAGGGATGAGTTTGGCTGCAGAATCTAACGCTGCTTTTTGCTCGGTATTTAAACCGGTTGTGCCAATAATGATAGGTTTTTTGTGCACCACACAAAAAGCCAGATTGTCTATAAGCGCCGCTGGTAAGGTGAAATCTATTAACACATCAATTTGTTCGATATTTGTTGATAGATCAGAGCTCACCATTAGACCTTTTTTACCTATGCCCGCAAGCTCTCCCACATCTAACCCTACTAAAGATGATGTAGCTCTTACGCTAGCTGCAGTTAAATTATCATCAACACTTTGTTCCACAGCCTCTATTAAGACACGACCCATACGGCCATTGGCACCGAAAATAGCAATATTACTCATAGTGATTTATTCATTTTTATTAGCAATCTATGTAGCGATTGTGCCTCAATTAACACTTTGATGCAGTAAAGGCGACGCTAACATTTTTGAATAACTAACCTCAGCTTCTTATAAGGAAGCTAAGCAGAGAAGCATTAACCTCAAAAGTCAGATAGTATTAAGTTTTACATCTAAAATACCTCATTGTTATCACTCTTTTTTGGAATATCATGTTAGAAAGTAATTTCACCAATGCAACCGTCCCTATTGAGCAGTTACCGGCAATATTGAACCTAAATAAACAATCATTATCTGAGAAATATGCACCGTTAAATCGTCTACTTAACTTAGGCTTAACCCTCCTTATTTGTGTGATTGCCATGGCACTTTATTTTCAGCCTTTTTTCGATTTACCCAAGAATTTTCTAAATTTTTTGCCCTTTGTCATTTTTGCAGTCGCTATATTAGGCTTTTTGATTACCTGGTTCACTTATGCTCGGGACCAAGTTAAATCCTATACCCTAAGAGAATTAGATTTACATTATACAAGTGGCTTATTTTTTCGAAAAGTTGTGAGCCAACCCATTACCCGTATTCAGCATATTGAACTTAAACGCGGTCCCATCGAACGTAAAGCCGGATTGGCCACATTACAAGTCTTTAGCGCTGGAGGTGAAATGCATACTTTCGAAATTCCTGGTTTACCTGTAGATACAGCCCAACAACTACGTCAATTTATATTGCAGCATAAAGATGTGGTCAAACATGGATAACCAGACAAGTTCATCCACTTTAGATAGCGGAGATCTTGCTGCTCCTTTAAAAATTAAAGACGACTGGCAAGTTTTATCGCCTGTCGCTATTTTGTATTTTGCGGTTAGCGTATTCAAACATCTATTTAGCAACATTATCTATCTTATACCCGCAATTGCAGTGAGTTATAAAAGTGTGCTCGAACACCCTTTTATCTGGTTACCCGCTATTTTAGCGGCGTTTACGCTGTTAACACTTTTTGCTTTTGTTAGCTTCAAAGTGTATCGCTATCGATTAACTGAGGATAATATCGAGATCCGTTCAGGAATATTCAGTAAAAAACATTTAAACCTGCCTTTTTCCCGAGTACAAAATGTCAAAATAGAACAACCTATTTATTATCGTTTTACAGGCCATGCGTGTTTACAGTTGGATACCGCTGGTTCGGCTAAAAACGAAGCTAAATTGGTGGCTATCAAACTAGATTTTGCGCAACAGTTAAAGGCGCGTATTCAAAACCAAGTTCAAAAAGACGAAGGTGATACCAATCTAGAAAACCTGTCTGCAGATCCAGCTGCCTCCATAAGTGGATCAGAAAGTAACAAAGCGCACCAAGAAATAGTGCTTAACCAACGGAATTTATCTGATTTAGTAATCCATGGCATTACCAGCAATAGAATATGGATTTTTCTGGGTGGGTTAGCCCCCTTTTATAACAACATATTCGACTCGATTGGCGAATGGATAACTAGCTTAGGAATTGATTTAACAGAATTATTTAGTCTACAAACCCATTCGTTACTCGAAGTGGGTTTGTATGCATTATCACTAGCAATGTTAGTCATGCTTGTAATGGTGAGTTTTTCGGTAATTGGCGCTATTATCAGTTTTTACGGTTACACCCTCAGTAAACTGGATGACAAATACATCAGGCGCAGCGGATTATTCACTAAACACGAAGTCAGTATGGGTTTAAGTCGTTTACAAATGGTAGTACAAAAACAAGACTGGCTAGATGTGTTATTAAAGCGTATTAACCTCAAGTTTGAACAAAGTAATTCCTTTAGTAAAAACCTCAGTGCATCGGCATCTAGCAGCAAGATCATTGTGCCATCCATCAAACCTCATGAATGCCAAGCACTGATAGATGATGCATACCCAGATAATTCCTTAAATGCTTTAGTCGGCAATGATGCATTTGCACCTATTAGTAAGCGTTTTATTTTTCGCAATATCGTGTATGTCTTAATGCCTCTTTGGTTAATAATAACTAGCAGCACACTGATGAATGGCAAATTTATGATATCAGCACTGTTAAGTGTTTTGTTTGTCGGCTTATGTGGTTTAGTGGTTTTACGTTGGAAGCGTTGGGGGATCGCTAGAGACCAAAATTTTGTGTATCTAAGGAAAGGTTTAATTGGTGTAGACTACTATTGTTTCCCTACTTACAAGTTGCAGCAAACTCAGTTCAAACAAAATTTACTGATGAGGAGACGTCAATTAGCCACAGTAAAATTTGTACTAGCGTCCGGTTCTTTAACTGTGCCAATGATCCATGAAAAATTAGCTTATGAGTTTATTGATAAAGGCCTCTATCAGGTAGAGTCCAGTCAGAAGTCTTGGATGTAATAAAAAGCCGCTAAAATTAAGCGGCTTTTTATATATTCTAACGATTTATCAATTAGTTAAATCATCAAAGAACTTCTTAACACCATCAAAAAAACCACTTTCTTTAGGACGGTTTTTAGCAACATCTTTACCTTTGCCCATGGAATCTTCCAATTCATCAAGCAACTCTTTTTGACGAGTACTTAGATTAACCGGTGTTTCGATGACCACTTTACAAATTAGATCACCGACACTGCCACTACGCACTGACTTAACGCCTTTGTTACGCAAGCGGAACATTTTTCCGGTTTGGGTTTCAGCGGTCACTTTTAACTTAACTTTGCCTTCTAAAGTAGGTACTTCAATCTCACCGCCTAAGGCTGCACGAGTGAAACTTAAGGGTACTTCACAATACAAGTTATTACCTTCACGGGTAAATATTTTGTGATCTCGCACATGTACTTGTACATACAAGTCGCCTGCTGGCGCACCCATTTCACCGGCTTCACCTTCACCTGACAAACGAATTCTATCACCGGTATCAACACCGGCTGGTACTTTAACCGATAAGGTTTTAGTTTTTTCTACGCGGCCTTGACCATGACAAGGTTTACATGGGTCAGAGATGATTTTACCTCTACCAGAACAAGTCGGACAGGTTTGCTGTACTGCAAAGAAACCTTGACGCATTTGCACTTGTCCTTGACCATGACAAGTTGGACAAGTAGTTGGGCTTGAACCTTTTTTCGCACCAGAGCCGTCACAGCTTTCGCAGCCGACTAGTGTGGGTACACGAATTTCGACACTTTTGCCTCTTACCGCTTCCTCAAGGGAAAGCTCTAAGTTGTAACGCAGATCAGAACCTTGACGAGCACGAGATTGACGACCACCGCCACCACGTCCACCGCCAAAAATATCACCGAATACGTCACCAAAAATATCGCCAAAGTCTCCGCCTTGACCGCCACCGCCGCCGCGATTAGGATCAACGCCGGCATGACCATATTGATCATAAGCCGCACGTTTTTGCGAATCGGTTAACATTTCGTGAGCTTCTTGCACTTCTTTGAATTTTTCTTCCATAGCTTTATCACCCTGTGTTCTATCTGGGTGATATTTCATCGCTAGGCGCTTATAAGCCTTTTTTATCTCGCGTTCGGTGGCACTTTTATCCACACCTAACACTTCATAATAATCTCGCTTCGACATCTCGATTCGGTATCCTGCGGTCTTTGGTTCTTATTCTAAACAACAAAATATTGTTATTCTTTTTTGTAAATTCTTAAAACAAACAAGGCGCAGTCAGTGTGACCTGCTGCGCCGAGTTAAATTATTGAGTCTTATCAACAATTAATTTGTCTGACGAAATTTACTTTTTGTCGTCTTCTTTTACTTCTTCAAACTCAGCATCAACTACATCATCATCTTGTGATTTTGCGCCTGCATCTGTCGGCTCTGCGCCGTCTTGAGCAGCACCTTCAGCCGCAGCTTTAGCTTGAGCCACTTCCATCAACTTAGCTGAAGCTTGAATGAGCTCTTGAGTTTTGGCTTCCATCGCTTCTTTGTCGCCTTCTTTAACCGCTTCTTCAAGGGCTACAACGGCAGTTTCAATTTCAGCTTTGTCTTCTTCACTCAACGCATCGCCAGCTTCTTCTACTTGCTTACGTGTACTGTGGATCATGCCATCGGCTTGGTTACGCGCTTGAACAACTTCTTCAAATTTTGCATCCGCTTCTTTATTCGCTTCTGCATCTTGAACCATTTGTTCTACTTCTTCATCACTCAAACCAGAAGACGCTTTAATGGTGATTTTTTGCTCTTTACCTGTGTCTTTATCTTTAGCTGACACATGTAAAATACCATCAGCATCAATATCAAATGTTACTTCAATTTGAGGTGCACCACGTTGTGCTGCACGAATGCCTTCAAGATTAAACTGCCCAAGAGATTTATTTCCAGAGGCTTGCTTACGCTCACCTTGCAAACAATGGATAGTAACTGCCGCTTGATTATCTTCAGCTGTTGAGAATGTCTGAGATTTCTTAGTAGGTACAGTAGTGTTTTTTTCGATTAGAGTAGTCATTACACCACCCATAGTTTCGATACCTAAAGA
>TARA_R110002153_G_scaffold31309_1_pt1 | contig 13242 bp, 12 predicted proteins | sample TARA_R110002153 | Tara Oceans TARA_R110002153 (sample SAMEA4398193) | marine metagenome | biome: Polar Biome; feature: [SRF] surface water layer (ENVO:00010504); material: water (ENVO:00002006), including particulate matter (ENVO:01000060) such as... | depth 5 m
GTAAGTGCTAGTGTTAAAGCAGAGGCACAAGGAACTGGTGACGGTGTTCGTCGTCCTGCAAAGCATGAATTACCTGGATCTATTCACCAAAAAGGTGGGATGGATGGCTTACAAGATTTGAATGCATTACCAGAAGAAGAATTTCTTAAGCACCAAAATGACATACAACAGTTGTTATTAGAAGATGACTTCTTAAACACATTATCTCCTTCCTTGCAGAAAGAAATTACTGAAGATATATTGCTTCCCAAAGCATTAGGAGAAAAAAGTACACAATCAAAGTTAATATATGAAGAAGGTAATAAAGTTTATGATTTTGAACAAGAACTAAGAGATACCTTGTTAGGCAAAGATAGTCCAACAAAACGATCATTCCAAAAGTTTGATGATAGATTTATACAAGGAAAGTCTAGTGCAAACGATCCTATAAATACAACACCATTAAGGACAATTCCTCCGAGCCTTAAAGGACAGCCTAAAGCAATTCAACAAAGATTTTTAGATCAGAATAAACAGTCACTATCTCAATTAAATAATTTTAAACGTGGGATAGCAGAAGCAAAAAGACAAGCAAAAAATACAAATGATGTTAGCCCATTAAAAGCACAAATAGATAGACTAACTAAATCCGCTCCTGAGAAAACACCTAGAGCTAACTTAGAAGGTCCACGAAGAGAGATACCAGCAGAGAATGCATTACTAATGATTCTTAGAGAGTTACAACAAGGAAAATAACATGGCTGATCAGTTACCAGACATCCCACCAGAAGTTAATGCATTAGTTGATGAGTCATTAGGTGATGCTAGGCCCCAACGCAAAAGTAGACGTAAAGTACAGCCCAGTTATAAAGTAGTAGGTAATAGTAAAATACCTGTTGCTAAAGTAACTGGTAGTGTATGGAAATCTCGGGTTAGTCAATCTAATGTACAGACTAAAGAAGTCCGAGAATCGTGGCGAGAGGCTATTCGTTATTATGATAACGATCAATTAGAGCATAGATCAGAAGAACACGGAACCAGTGGAAATACTATTGGCAACCAAAAACTTAATGATAACATTACAGAAACAGAGAATGTTGTTTTTGCTAACGTCACTACAATGGTTCCTGCTTTGTATGCAAGAAATCCAGAAGCAGAATTTACTAGTAATATTGAATCCAAGAAACGACAAGCAACTATTCTAGAAAGACTTGTAAACGCTCTTGGAAGTCGTAAAGCAAGTCCTGGAATCAATCTCAAACCTAAAGCAAAAAGATGTGTTGTTACATGTTTACTTACTAATAGAGCATGGATGAAAATTGGTTATACACATAAAGAAGAGAGTAGTGAACAAGCATTAGCTGATTTAGCAACTTTATCTACTCAATTAGAGAAAGCAAAAAACAGTAAAGAAATTGCTGAGATAGAAGGTAAGCTGCAAGCATTAGAAGAGTCTATTGACATCTTACAACCTTCTGGCCCTTTCGCTACTGTTAAGTCTCCATTTGAATTAATGGTAGATCCTAATAGTAAAGAAATAGATGGTAGTGATGCTAAATGGATGATTGAAGAAGATATGTTACCCACTGAATTTCTCTTAGCTAAATATGCTGAGAAAAAGAAAGGTAGTACAGAATATAATTCTATTTATCAACCATCTCATGTGATGAAAGCAACCTTAGAAGGGGATGAAACACAAGACAATTCCGCTGATAATTTTAGCTTATATGACGAAGACAATGATAAACAGAAAGCAAAAGATTTTGGCTTTACAAGTGACGAGTCATTTGAAAAAGCTAAGATGACTAAAGTATATTTTGTTTGGGATAAGACTACTCGTAGGGTACTTATGTTTAATAGTAAAGATTGGACATGGCCTATATGGGTATGGGATGATCCTTTACAACTAGATACATTCTTTCCTTTTTATCCATTGACATTTTTTGAGTCTCCTAATGGACCATTAACTAAAGGAGAAGTATCTTATTACTTAGACCAACAAGATGCCATCAATGAAATAACAGATGAAACACGTAGGGTCCGTAGATGGGCAAGACGTAATATCTTTTATAACTCTAATGTATTGTCACAAGCTGATGCTACAGCAGTTCTTAATGGAGATGATGGCACTGCGCGGGGATTGAATGTTCCTGTAGATACAAGACTAAATGAAGTTATTGGTTCTATTCCTCCTCCATCTATTCAATATGATAAAATGTTTGATAAAGAAGCATTGTATCAAGCAATTGATCGAATCTCTTCTGTTGGTACAGTTATGAGAGGAGAGCAATTTAAAACTAATACTAATAAAGCTGCTGTGAATGCTAACACAGGGGCAGCTAATATGAGAGTAGATGAAAAGTCAGATCAAATTGAAGATTGGATTGGTGCTATCTACTGGGGTATTGCTCAACTGTGTCTTATGAATATGCCACAAGAACAAGTAATAAATCTTATTGGAGAAGAAGGTGCTGATTGGGAAAATATTGGTGCTGAAGAAGTAGGACAATTATCTTTACAAGTTGTTGGAGGCTCTACTAAGAAACCTACAAGTGCAGCAAAAAAAGCAGAAGCATTAGAGTTTGGTCAAGTACTAGGTCAATTTGTTAATGCAGCACCAGGACCAACATTAAAGATTATGTTACAAGTTATGGAGAAAGCATTTGATGAAGTTACAATGAGAGAAGAGGATTGGACTGAATTAAAAAATGCTGTAGAACAACAAGCACAAGGCCAACAACAAGGACAAGGTGGGCCACAACAGCCGCCACAACCACAAGGACCAGAAAGTGATATAGCATCAGCTAGTCCTGAACAGTTACAAGAAGTATTAACTAAGTTACCTCCAGAAGTTAAACAACAAGTGCAGAGTGCTATACAATCTGGAGTACCACCACAAAAAGCTCTGCAATCTGCAATTCAGCAGTTATCACAACAACAACCACCACCTCAACAGTAAAACATCTTAGGGGATGAATTATGCCTGATACAGAATTAAATACAGACGAAGCAATCTTAGATAGTATGGGAGAGCTTGATGAACAGACTGCAAATGAAGAGACACAAGATGAAAGTTTTGAATCGTCAGAGGAGATTGCAGACGAAACACCAACAACCAGTAATCAACAAAGTACTGACGGAAGCACTAATGAAGAGCAACAAATTTCTTCTCGTGGTCCCCAAGACTTAATGGATGCACAAGGTAATCTTATTGCTGCTGGAGGAAAAGAACGACGTTTTTACGAAACTGCTCAACGTGAAAAACAACGATCAGAATCTTTAACAAAAGAATTAGATAATGCTAAAATGCAATTAGATGCTATTAGTACTGCTGGAAATCTTGGTACACAGTATAGTCTTTCTCCAGAAGAATTAACTACTGGAGCACAGATTATTTCTGCTTATAAAGAAAATCCTGTAGAAACATTACAATATATGTTGACACAGGCACAAGCAGCTGGGCATAATATAAGTGAAATCGGCATGGGTGGGTCAGTAGACACACAAGCTATCAAACAAATGATAGACAATGCTGTTAAACCTTTAGTTAGTGAACAACAATATAAACAAGAAACTGAACAGACAAATCAGGAAGCAGAACAAGAATACAATAGTTTTGTTAGTAAGTATCCAGATGCACCTGTTCATGAACAAGCGTTAACCCGACTTCTACAAGACGATTCTACATTGTCTCCAGAAGCTGCGTATTTAAAACTCCAGAACTTCTATTTACAGAAGGGTCTTGATTGGAATAAACCATTAGATCAGTTGCAACAAGAGCATGATGCTCAGAAAGCAGCAGGTCCAATGCCAAATACACAGCAACAGTTGCCTAATGGTAATGTTAATGCAAGTAATGCAACAGATACCAGTAGTGTAGCTAATCATAATACTTCTACGAGTGACATCATTCGTGATGCCATGAGAGAAGCTGGATTACAAATTTAGGAGAGTTAAATGGCTAGTACACCAATTGCTACCGTACTCAACTCAACACTAACAAAGTCTCGTAAGAAACTTATTATGGCTTCTATTAAGTCTAATGCTCTTATGGCATGGGCTTTTGCTAATAATCGTGTTGAATTTGAAGACGGTGGTCACGAAATTACGAACCCGCTTACGTTGGGACGTAACCCGAATATTTCATCTTATGAATACTATGACGAACAGCCTATTGCACAAACCAATGAGTTCGATACTGTAACTTATAATTGGGCGCGTGTTGCTGGTTCAGTAGTTATTAGTGATCAAGAAGAAGACGAAAACCAAGGTAGTGCTCAAATCTTTAAGCTAATGAAAGCTAAGATTGACGTACTAGAAGAAAGTATTAAAGAGAAGTTCTCTGAGTACTTGTATGCTTCTGGTGCTGGTACTGATCCTCAAGGTCTTCAGCTTCTTATTCCTGATGATCCTACGACAGGTACTCTTGGTAACATCAATCGTGCTAATGAAACCCAATGGCGTACCTCTGCTTATGACTTTAATGGTAACTTAGATTCTACGAATATTGAAGAAGCATTCGATGATATTCTTATGGACCTAACACTTAAAGGTGATAAGCCAGATGTTATTCTTGTTGGTCGTAACATCTATCGTCAATATCGTACAGCAGTCCGTGATAAAGTTGTCATTAACTTGTCAGAATCTAATTCTGGACAGAAGATGATGGACTTGGGCTTTTCTGGTGTTAAGCACCAAAATATTCCAATGATGTATGATGAAGACTGTCCTGTTAATAAAGCATACTTTATTAATAGTAAGTTTATGCGCTTACATATTCTTAAGCACGTAAACATGAAAGTCAAAGAGCTAGTATCTCCTTGGACAATTGATGCCCAAGGTCGTAGAGTTGTTTGGCAAGGTCAGTGGTGCATGTGGAAAGCGTTTAGAACACATGCAGTTTTAATTAACTCGTAGTAAAGAAAGGTAAGGGGATGAATACGAATATTAAACCACGATTCGAAGTACATAAAATGGATGGAGAAGCTGAAAGGACTGTAGTAACACCTAAAGTAGATAAAGATGGCAAATTGTTAGGAGGATTTAAAACCTCTAAAGTAAAACAAGATGCTGGCTGGATGGTTTACTTTCCTAGTGGCTCCTCTATCCACATTTGGACTGCAGAAGAAATGGAACGACAAGGATTCTTGAGTGATCCTGAGTTAGTAAATATGGAGTCTGGAGATGTAATGGGAACAGTTTCTCAAACCAGCCTACGATCTAAATCAGAACAAGTATCTAATCGAACTAGAAATTCTAAAGTCGCACAAGTATAAGGAAATAAGTTATGTCGAAAGTTATTGCAGACAATTATCCACGTACTATTAGTCAGTATGTTCCACTAATGGAATATGCTTCTGATGTCGTAGGCAATGCTGTTATTATTAATCTTGGTGCTCCTGCTGCTATTGATGCAGATGGCATTTGGGATGGAGTAAGTGCTACTAACTCAGCAACAAGTTATACTTCTGCTGATTTCAAAAATACTTTTGATGGTAGTTCTACTAGTTTAACTTCTACTTCTGGCATGATTGATGCTACATTTGGTCGTACGCTTTCTTGCACTGGTAGTGCTGGGTCTGATCATGTGTTATCAATTACTGGTAGAGATTATCTAGGTCAAATTATGTCAGAAAGTTTTACACTTTCAGGCACAGGAGTAATTGCTGGTAAAAAAGCCTTTAAGTATGTTGATAGTATGGCTATTGCTACTGGAGCAGCTTCCGATACTGTTGATGTAGGTTGGGCAGATAAACTTGGTATTCCTTATGCAGGAACAAGTTTGCTTAGTGATACGGAAGATGGAGTTGTTGCTGCTGGAGTATTAACAGCAGCTATTACTACTGATCCACAAACAGCTACTACGGGTGATCCTCGTGGCACATTTGATGCTGCATCCGCTAGTGATGGTTCGATTGTTAGTGAGATTCGTTATCTTTGTAACACTGCTAATCTTCATGGTGTAGCTCACTTCGCTAGCTAATCAGAAGATAGACGGGGCCACTTCTCCTCCCCTTCGTGGCCCCGTCATTTTCTAAGGATTATTATGGCAACATTATCATCACTAGTTAACAGAATTGCTAATAGATTATCTATGGTGTCTGGCACAGGTGTTCAGATTTATGCTGAAGATCGTATTGCTGAAATGATTCAACATAAGTTTGATGTTATGTTTTCTGAGGTCTTTTGGCCTCAATTTCTTACTTGGGAAACTATTACACTTGATGGTACATTAGGGGTTGCTACAGCAAACTTTACTAATTCTATCAAACGATTTGAAGACATTAGAGTTGTATTCATACCTAATAGTAATACTGCATTAACAAAGTTATCCGCACTAACTACTAATCCACTTGCATTAGCTGGTACTACTCCTATTCATTATGAAGCATTAGGGCCAGGAGCTACGAATAAAATTCAAAAAGTATTTAATGTTTGGCCTAAAACTAGTACAGGCACTCTTGATATACAGTATCGTACTAAGCCTGATACTTTTGTTCCTACTGATGAAATAGACTTTGATGATCAAGCACTAATACTTGGTGCTACATTTGATTACTTAGAGGATGATGGCACTAATCCTAATGCTACACAGAAATTCCAATTACTGTTTGAAGCTAGAGTAAAACAATTAAAGAATGAGTTTAATTCTGCTCCTATTAGTCTTGATCCAGTATCATCTATTAACCAGCAGTTTACTTTTACTAGTTTATAGGAAGTATTATGGCTAATCCAGATTTAGTTAGAAAAGCATTGATGGCACTTATGGGAGCCAAAAAGAATAATGCAGTTGCTACAGGAAAAGCTCAGCCTACAATAGCTAGTCCAGCAGTACAAGCAGCCCAACAAAATCCTCCAATAGCTTCTAATCAACTTCGTAATGCAAGACAAAATGCTCAACAAGTACAAGGTACTGATCCATTAGCACAGCCTATTGGTCCTAGTAGAATACCAAATGATCCTCCATCTATTCCTGGTAGATTTAGTGATGAAGCACCTACTAATAGAGCTTTTGAACAAGATAGACTTGAACAGTCAGGAGGACCAAATCACCAGACAGAAGCAGATTTTAATGATGCTAAATTAGAATTATTAATGAATACTATATCAGATGAAGCAGCAAAAGCTGGTACTGAAGGTGTAAATCCTAATCTAATTCGTATGTTATCAGCGCGTGACCCTGAAGCTGCTAAAGAGCTAATGCAAAGTCTTCGTAACCAAGAGTTCAATCCAATGATGGATGATATACCGTTCTAATGGCTGATACATTTCTTTTTCCACAAGGGCCACGAGGCAGATCACAACAAGTATCACGACGATCTGTGATGCTAAATGCTACTATACGTGATTTTTCTGGTGGATGGAACTCTTCAGACAATGATCTTAATTTATCAAGTAAATATGCAGTTAAGTTAGAAAATATACAAAACAGTATTGATAACACTAATTCTATTCGTCCAGGAACAAGAAAGTTTGCTGATACTAGCGAATACTTAGATGATATTATTAATGTTATTTATTATAATACATTTCTTATTGCTGTTGGTGCTAATGGCAAAGTAGTTAAAGTAGATGCTAATGGCATTGTTTCGTTAATTTGGGACGATAATATAGCTAGTTCATTAGCTGGCTCACCTCTTGGTTGGGCTACCACTTCTTTTGTTTCATTTGCAATCTTTAATGGCGATTTGATTATTTGTAATGGAATCAATAAGCCATTGATTGTTGACAATAATTTACAATGTTCATTCTTAAAAGATTTAGCAGACAATTCAAATGCCAATACGCCTATTGCTAGGTTTGTACTTTCTGTTGGACGTTACCTTATTATGGCAGGATCACTTGTTGCTGGAGAAGAAGATCTTTTATATATCTCTGCTACTGATACAAGTGGTACTTGGCTTGGAGATTCTGGCCCTAATGACGCTGTTAATCTTAACTTAGGATCACGAGTTCCTAGTGGAGATTCTACTATAAAAGGATTAGGTCGTTTCAGAGATAATGTAATGATTATGTTTGATAATGCTATTCTTCCAGGAACATTAGGAAATTTTGTTGGTAGTGACCATGTTCCTCAATTTAATGATGCTATTGAAAATGTAGGTTCTATTTCACATAGATCAATACAAACAATTAGTGAAGATATGATGTTTGCTGATTCATCTGGTGTTGGTTCTACTAATAGAGCATTATTTACTGGTAGTGTTACTAGTACAAGAGCTTCTCAACTTATTGATCCTGATTACAGACAACAAATTGGTCTTGTAAGTTCTATTGTAGCATTAGAAGATCGTGCTTGGTCTTTGTGGGACAATCATTCAGACAATTACATGTTGTTTCTGCCTAATGGAAATACGAAAGAAACTACTACAGAGACTAGATGTTTCGTATATAAAAACAATAGAGCACTAAAGAAAGCCGTATGGTCTGATTGGCGTAATTGGAACTTTAGTTCTGGTTGTGTATCTACATTAAAAAGAGTATTTTTTACAGAAGATGCTCTTATATACATTCTTGGAGAAGAACACGAAGGCGATAATATATACAAAGACTATGAACTCGACCAAGAAATGTTTGATGATAATACTCCATACGATGATTATACTGGATTTACTCCACACAGTAACAATTCTGATAGTGGGGTTCCGATTCCATTTGATTGGGAATTTCCTTGGTCTGACAACAACCAACGATTCTTAACAAAAAATAGCAGATACATTAATTTTGATACTGTAGGAGAGAACAAGTTTACTTCTCAGATGTTTATTGATAATATTTATTTTGATCGTGCAGATCGAGGAGAAGACTTTGTTGAGGATGTATTAAAGTTTGATGATGATTTAGGCTGGGATGTAGATGTTCTTGATCCAACACTAGAATTAGATTTTGAAGGCGGGACTGCTCCTGGATATGGTAATGATGGTTTTGGAGACACGTTTGGAGGAGGACGGCCTACAAGACTAGAACAGTTATATGCCTGGAACTCTTCATATAAGTTAAATAAGTTTCGGTTATCTGGTGATGGAACAAAAGAATTAAAGTTTGTTTCTATTTCATATGGGTATTTAACTGGATCAATTAGGAGATAATAATGACAAGTAATTTAGATGTAAATTTTCCTGTAGATAATGTAAAAGTTAGTAAGGCGACACAACGCGCACAGAACACTATTATCTACAATGAACTTTCTGCATTACAAACTGTTACTGGTGTAGCAAGTGAAGAAGCGTTTTCCGACACTGCATCATTAAGCCAAGTACGAACAGAGATATTAAAAAATGCTCAAAAGAGTTCGTTACCACAAGACATTGCATATGGCAATGTTGTTTTATAATATAGGAGAATAAGATGTCGAATAAAATTGGAGTTCTTGGTCAGGCTTCTACTCTAACTGCTGCTACAACTGCTGTTTATACAGTACCATCAGCTAAAGCTGCAAAGTGTAAGATTTTCTATATAGTCCAAGGCAATAGTGATGCTTCTACTGATTTTAAAATTACAGTTAATGGCATTGTAGTAGCAGACCACACTAATATTACTGCTAGTAATTTTTTGTTTAGTAGTCCTAACGCAATGAAAGAAGGGCCACTTGCTGCATTACCTACTGGAGTAGATGGAGATACTACAGGAGCACCTGCTCCTAGTGAATATTATCTTTCTGCTGCTGATATTGTATCATATACCCTAGCTGGATCAAATGCTCTTGTTTGTAGTGTACAAGTAGTGGGAACAGAGATTGACGTATAAGGTAATAAGTTATGGCTAATACAAACAACTTTAACTTTAATCTAATTGATTTTAATAAGATTCCTTGGAATGAGGATGAAAATGATAACTGGAGAAGTGTAGATGCTGTATTAGCTAGATTTGTTTCTATCTTAAACTTTAAAGGTACGTGGCAGAATGCTACTGCTGTTGTAATTGGCGACAGATATGTTGATCCAGAGTTATTTACAATTTGGGAAGTAATTACTGCACATACAACTCCTAGTACGGGAACCTTTGCAGCAGATAGAACAGCGAATAGCACTAGATGGATCTCATTTTCTACTGAGTTTATTAATTCTGGAGCATTTGTTGCTGATACTGCTTATACTGTAAATACATTTATAGTAGATGCTAATAGATATGGAGTGACTCTTAGTGGATTTACTTCTACTGATACATATGATTTAGATGTTGCTGCTGGTAATATTTTAACTCTTATTGATCTGTCTATTCCATTAGCTGCTGCTAATGTAAGTGCTGATGCCGCTGCTGCGAGTGCTGTAGCTAGTGCTGCTTCTGCTTCTAGTACAAACTTACCTGATACTATTACAGCTAATGCTTTTCTTCGTGCTAATGCAGGAGCTACAGAATATGAATCAATACTTTCTGGAGCATTACTTACTGCAATAGGTGGAGCATCTTTAGGAGCTAACACTGACATTACATCTTTAGGTGGGCTAACTACTGATCTTACAATAGCACAAGGAGGTACTGGAAGTAGTACTGCTGGTGCTGCTAGAACTGCATTAGGTGTTGGAACAGGTAACTCTCCACAATTTACTGCTGTTAATGTTGGTGCAGCTACAGACACGACAGTAACAAGAGTGTCGGCTGGCGTAATTGCTGTTGAAGGAGCAACATTAGCTACTTTATCAGCAGATAATGTATGGACAGGAGCACAACGTCCCACAGTGACTAACTTAACATCTAGTTCCAATTCAATAGCGATTACACTTGGTGCAAGTAACGACTTCAAACATACGTTTACAGAAGCTACTACGTTAGCAAACCCTAGTGATACAGCTATTCCAGGACAAAGTGGTTCTATCTATCTTACTCAACATGCTAGTAGTCCTAAAACTCTTGCATTTGGTAGTGAGTATGACTTTGCAGGAGGAACAGCACCAACAATTTCAGCAGTTAATGATGCCCGTGATAGGCTAGATTATGTTGTACAATTAGATGGTAAGATTCAAGTTACAGCCGTTCTGGCATTTAGTTAGGAGATTGAGATGTTTTGTATTTACAGAGATGGGGCTGTTCAAAAAGTATTTCGTGGGGAACTAAAGATAGAACGAGGAGGTACTTATCCTGCTGCTTGGCTACGAGTACGAGAAAGCAGGGAAACTTTAGACGTTTATATGTTTGAAGATCAGTCTAAAAATGGAACAAATGAGTTTTACTCAATGGGTTCTGTCACTGATGCAGCCCCTAATAGCGATGGAATTGTAATCAGGACTACTGCTAAAGTTGCCAAAAGTGTAGACATTGCTAAGAAAGTTATCGTTAGTAAAATTAAAGACATGAGAACTTCAGTTGCAAGAGCTGGAGTTATCTATGATAGCAAGAACTTTAGTACAGATGCTAGTTCTGTAGAGAATATAAACCTGTTGGAAAGCAAAGGTTTTGATAGCGATACTATTGCATGGGAAACAATGGATACTCCTAAAGTTGCAAGTACAGTATACACGGCTGATGAAGCTAAGTTTTCTGCACTAAGAACTGTTATAGCTACTCACTTTAAGTCATGCACTAATAATGCACAGGCACACATAACTGCTGTAAATGATTTAACAGACTTTGATGATGTTGTTGCTTATGACTTCACAGGCAACTGGCCTTCTAATCCTGACGCGAGTCCTGAATAATGGCAGCTACACTTAACCGACAACGAGCATCAGGTTCTGGAGCGCAAGGTGGTGGGGGCGGTTATGTAATCGAAAATTCATTACGTTTTAATGAGTTAGATAGCGCACAATTAAATTTTACAAATAGTAGTGCGCCAACAGACGCATCTAAAGCAATTATAGGAGCTTGGATAAAACGTGGCTCGATTACTCATGGAACTAATGTAACGATAATTGCAGGTGGTTCTGGGGAAAGCAACGTCATACACTTTAGTACTGGTGACCTGCTAATTTGGCGCGACGATGGGGTAACTGGAGTAATCACTTCTCAGATGTTTCGTGACCCAACGGCCTGGTTTCATATGCTGTGGTCTTACGATAGTGATGAAGGCACCGCTGCTAATAGGCTAAAATTAATAATTAATGGAATCGAGGTGACTTCCTTCTCGACTGATAGCAGAACTAATATAGCGTCTGGTGAGGCTTTAGGGATAACCGAAAATGGGCAAGAGATAACTTGGGGTGATGGCCCAAATGCCAATACAGATTTTGACGGATACATGGCCCAAGCCTTTATCATTGATGGTCTAAGTATCCAAAATGGAGACTACGCTGTATCAGATTTCATAGATACAGATTCCAACGGCAATGTACTCCCAGTTGATCTTGAAGGTGCAGAAATAACTTGGGGGAACAACGGGAGTCTTTTAGATTTCGCCATAGCCCCTGGCACAGGAAATGGCGCTGGTGAAGATGTTAGTGGTAATGGTAATCACTTTTCAGAATCTGGGCTTGCTGCAAATGACAAAATGTCCGACTCTCCTGCTGACGATGCTGATAATTATATTGGGAATTATTGTACTTTAAATCCTATATCTCCAGTATCTTTAGGAGGGTCTAGCCCGCTTCGTAATGGCAATTTAGATATGAGGGCTACAGGTGGCGGTGAAGATAGCAAAATAGGCACTATTGGCGTAAGTTCAGGCAAGTATTATTGGGAATGTGTAGCAACAGATACAAATGTCACATTTGGTGTTGCTTCTCAGGGAACAGTAAATAGTGGGGACATGAAAAGTACGTCATTCACATCGGGGTTTCTTTACGGTACAGGGTCAGAGGCGTATGGTTACAACGGCAACACTGGAAACAAAATTGATGATGATAATAGCACTTCCTATGGCAATGCATACACTACAGAAATAATAGGTGTCGCACTTGATTTAGATAACGGGGCTATTTGGTTTTCAAAAGCAGGAGCATGGCAGGATGCAACAACGGATAGCGCAACAACATTGGCTGAAATTGTTGCAGGAACAACTACTGATGCAGCTTTTTCAGATTTAACTTCTGGAGAAGTATTTTATCCTCTTATCGCTGTTATTAATATAAACCAAACATATTCAATAAACTTTGGGCAACAAGCTTTTAACACAGCAGCCCCAACAGGATTCAAAGCTCTTAACACTGCCAATCTCCCTGCCCCTGCCGTTAAAGACGCTAGTTCAAGTTTTACAACTCACGGATACACAGGAACAGGATCGGCGCATGACGAGATATTCAGCAATAATACGTCGATGGATCCTGATTTAGTTGTTATTAAAAACAGAGATACTACAGATGCTTGGAATTGGGTGGACAGTGTTCGAGG
>TARA_R110002153_G_scaffold158511_1_pt1 | contig 13224 bp, 7 predicted proteins | sample TARA_R110002153 | Tara Oceans TARA_R110002153 (sample SAMEA4398193) | marine metagenome | biome: Polar Biome; feature: [SRF] surface water layer (ENVO:00010504); material: water (ENVO:00002006), including particulate matter (ENVO:01000060) such as... | depth 5 m
TAAGTTGAATGCGGAGTCTGCCCTGTCATCATTTGTAAATCCTGCGTCATTATTTAAAGCATTAGTATTTATGCCACTTAATACAATCTTATTAGCAGTAATAGTACCTGTACTAATACTACCTCCGTGTATGGTAGTAGAACCTGAAGTACTTAAAGCATTAAACGTAACAAGCCCTGTGAAAGCGAGACCGATATATGCAGCGCTAAAGGTTAGGGAGCCTCCTGTTCCTGAAGTATTTCCTGTCCCTGACCCGTTTGTTACCCCCTCCTGAGCATCCACGGTAGCGTACCAGTAGTTACTAGTACTAACCCCGGCTACTGCAGTGGGCGCTGTAGTGCTCCATCCGCTCGTTAGCCCAGTGAACGTACTGTTGGCAAAAGTGTATAGAGACGCAGAAGGATTACCTGGAGAGCTTGCAGATCCTGCACTGTGATATATGATGAAGGTATTAACTCTCGGACCCGAATCCCCTGGCTCGCCTGCTACCCCTGGCTGGGAAACTAGAGCAGCACCCGACCACTCACTATCAGGTATAATATCAGTGGGGCCTGTACCAATTGCGGCTGCGGTTTTCTTATATATATAAGGAGTAGAGGTACTAAGACTAGGTAATGTTAAGGACCAGCCATTAGCATTTGCAAAACTTGTAGCCCCCGTTGCGAAAGTGTAAGTTGTATTACCTATCGGTTTAGTAGAATCACCTCCCCCAGTAGCGGAAGCCTTATAAATTTCTACTGTCTTCGAGCTAAAGCCATCCGTACCCGAAAACTGTGTAGGAGGGGACGTCCACTCATTATAAGGTATAGTATCTGAGGTACCAGTACTATTTCCTGTTGCTGCTACTATCCATAGTTTTTCTCCAGCTCCGGGGGTTTGTGGAGTTTTATACCAGCCTTCTCCTATCAAAGTAGAGGTAGGGATAGTAATGGTTCCTCCTCCTGTACCCGATAGAGCAACAGTTACAGTTGGAAATGAACTACTAGGACTGGAGGGAACAGAAGCGCTAGACTTGTATAAGTAAACTAAAGCTGAGGCGGCTCCTGCCTCCCCTTCTTTAATCTTACCGATACTATGTACAATAGTTCTCTGTTTAGAAGTATTATCAGGATCTAGTGCTTCTCTTACTTTAACTGTAAAATCAATACTAGTATTACTAAATGCTATAGCTGAGTTATTAGTATGTACAGTTTTTGTTAGTGTACCGTTAGTAGCTGCCGTAAATGAAGTTGCAAGCTCTGTAAGTGTGTTTACTTGACTAAATCCTGCTCCTGTTACATTTACTTCGGGGGATGAAAAGCCAGGGGTTGATATAGTAAGTTGTATATCACTATAAGAAGTATTTTGAGTATTATCGGACTGATAAGACAGTAACGGTACGTTAGAAGTTACCAGTAAAGCTCTAGTGACATCTTCTAGATCAGGAGTTATATCTAAGTAAGACATCGACCCTACGCCACCACCTAACTTATAAGTTCCCGCACCACTAGAATCATAGCTAACTGAAGCTATTAAAAAGTCTTTTCGGAAGTCTACTTCTAACTCTTGCTTACTGAGCGTCTGAGAGGAGGCACTCGCAGCAGTCCAAGGCCTATCTAGGTACATCAAAGTATCACTAACTATATGTGCAATTTTACCTGCAAAAGCACTGCCTACAGTTACAACCTGAGGTATCTTTAAAGCTAAGAATCCTGAACCTACTATCTGTGAGGAGCCTTGAGTTACACTTGCAGAAGTTGTAACACTTGTCCAAATATTTGAGGCGTTAGCAACATATTTTGTTACATCGTACCAGTAGTCAATAGTGCTACCAAAAGTAGTGGAGTCAATCTTTCTGGTTATAACTTTAAGTGCGTTAGCATTAGGGGCTGTTAGATCCAGAGCACTAAAATCCATAAATATATAAGCTATTGCTCCGGCGGGATACGCTGAATTTGCTAAAGCCGTACAAGAAACAGCATAAGTGTCTGGGTCAGAGACTGTGTTCTCTTTAGCACTTTGTATAGAAGTAAAAGGAGCTGCAACATATGAAGTACCTGAAAACTTAACTGTTCCTTTCTGTGACCCAGTATTTATAGGGCGGTCTATATCTCTAGTGGAGTATCCCCCCTTTACTATTCCTCCTATTCTTTCATGGTTGCCTTCAAATATATCATCTACTGTTATATTAAAAAGAGCTTGAGTAGACCTTCTACCTTTATTACTAATGGTAGTTACTCCAAAGACCTGAGGTCCTTGAGGTACCTTTGTAAAAGGAACGGATCTCGAATCCCTAGAAACCCTTGTCCCTGTTAACAGACCAGAATCATCACCTAGACTATGCTGTATTTCAAACTCTCCTAAGTGTTCGTATTCTGTAAAAGCTGCTTGAATATCTGTATCTGTCGACTGTACTGCAGGAGGATCCCATTCAAGAGTTAGCTCTTCACCAGGAGAAGTATCTATAGGAGTTCTGAGTACTCTTAAGTTAAGAGGCTTAGGCACTTCAACAGTTGCGCTTTCTCGCTGGTATAAAACATCAGGAGTTGCTAAGTTAAAATCTTGTTCTATTAAGTCAAATTTACTATTATAATGCTCAACTGCTGTTATATGGTACTCTGTTTTCCCCGATTCTTTGATATCTAATATTTTATAAGGCTTGTAAGAAGCAATAGTAGGCACGCCCGTAGTACTTGTTTCTTTTATAGCCCACACGTCTCCATTAGTAGGAAGAACACTGAAAGCACCGCCTAAATCTATAGTATTCTTCCCGTCTACAGTAGAAATGCTACTAATATTTAAGGCTCTCTCTTCCACAAGAGTTTCCTCTATATACTGTAAATTTACAGAGTTGCCACTACTATCCACAGCACTTACTAAGTTTCTATTAGTAGTATCCTCACTAGCATTTAAAAGTTGTATGGTAGAATTTCCAACTGTAGCATGGGTTACTTCGTCACCCCTACTGAACGTAGTAGTAGTCCCTCCAGAATTACTTATGGTTGCTGTACCTTGGTTAAGGACTATTGTCTTTTTAGGTAGAATGGCACATATAGTATAATCAAACGAGCCTGAAAGATGACTAGAAATATCTCTATCAATAGTAATGGTTGAATTTGTACAAGAACTTACTCGCCCACTAAAAGGCACTCTATAGTCAGTCTCGTCCTGTATATTTACTATATCTCCGGGGGAGAGAAAGGCAGCATTTATTCCTGTCTTAAAAGATACTATCTCTGTCTGGTTAACTGCAGTCCAAAGTTTCCATCTTCCATACCGTATTGCTTGGCCTTCAGAGGTACACCCAAAAGCTACTGCCTTCTCGCTTTTTATAGATTTTGTTTTAAGTATATTTTCTCTGTCCTCAATTATAAGAGGCTCTAATTTGTACTCATTTTCTGGGTTATTCCAGCTAACAACAATTTGATTAGCTCGAGTCTTACTACCAGTTGACTGATAGTCAAAACTGCCACCAATAACATTAGATCGGCTGAACGTATATATAGGCTCTTTTGGCTCGTCCATGGATGCAAAAAACTGAGAGTTAGACCAGTATAAAATACCCCTAAATACAGTAGCAAAGTCTTTTAGTATCTTATACGCATCTGTAGACTTAGTAAGGTATATGTTGGATCTAAATCTAGGCTCAGTACCTCCCTTACCATTAGACACGAGTTCATCACAGTATTTTGCTACTTTGTATAAAGAAAACTTATCAATATCACTTTCTTTCAGATGGTCACCAAGACCATACCTATCGTTAGTACATATATCATAAAAAACCCATGCTGGATTATCTGTGTACTGTTTTTCTGGTCTAAAATTACCGTCCCACAGAACCGGAGAAGTCATCGCACTTGCAGTACTGGTCTCGCTATTCCTAGTGTACTTTGCGTTGAACCCATCATTTTCCTCTCTAGTTATGTAATTTGAAGGGACTTTTACTTTCATACCAAAGCATTCATATGATCTAGTCGGACTTTGCTGAAAAGTTTTTGAGCTAAATACCGTATTTGCATATGCGGTATACGGAAAAGTTAACTTCTCTTTTATAACCCCAAGTGCTTGGGTTAATGTAGAAGTATAAACTCCAGTAATATGCTTCTCTTCTCCACCGCTTGCCTGATCAGCCGATCCGCCTTCAGAACTTGCTAAGTCGGAGCCTATACCACCGCCCCCTTTCGAAGGCGAGCCAAATCGTGCTTCTGAGGTATAGTCGTCACTCTTATCTTTAGTTAACCTAGCTATTCTAAACTTAAACGCGATAAAAGGCTTTAACGCTTCTAAGTTAATTTTTATTTCTTGTGAAAAAGCTGATTTTCTTCGTTGTTTAGTTGTCCATACAGGAGTATCTGTTGTACCGTCTCCATTGCTGTCAAACATAGCGGATGAAGTTCCTCCAGCCGGTTCTACAACTTTGAATGCTCCGAAGCCCGACCCTTCATTTAGTGCCATTTCTATTCGATATGCAACTCCTGCTGAATAAATTGAGCCTGATCTATCTACCTGTAGGTAGCACCCCTGAGGGTAATTGATTATAAACTTTACTTCATCAATTAAGGCTGCTTGTGCGCCAGCACCTGTGACAGTTGTATAACTTGGGCTACTAGAATCAAACTTTTCCAAAGATGAATTAAGTATAGGAAGAGAAGTGGAGCTTGTGCCTACTCCTTCCAATGTAGTTAGTGCTCTTTGCTCTAAAGTTCCTGGATTAAACCTAACCCCTGACTTAGTAAACTTATTCCTGTAATTAAACAAACCTGTTCTACTAGTAGAAAAATAATCAGGAGCCGTAACCAAAAACTTAAAAACGCCTGATATAGGAGAGTTGTTTTTAAGAGTAACTGAATTCGTTCCTACAGAATCTAGTTCTAGAAATATATCAGAAGTTAAAGTATTAATTATAGGGTTACTTGCATCTGTAGTTACATCAGACTCTTGAAATACAGCGCCTCCAAGTGCACCATACATCAATTGCGCAGTTTGATTAGGTATATCAAGAGCCTGGCAGCTTATATTAAAAAAGTTTAAACCTCCAGAGCTGCGAAAATTAAAAAGTCTTTTTCCGTCACTAGCTTTTAGACTTAGCCTATCTGAGTTAAAAGAACTATCAAAGCTAAACCCACTTAGTCTTGTAATATTACCCATCCATACAGCGCCGATATAATTAGGACGGGTAAAACTAGTTAGTTTTACAGATGTAGAAGTTGCGTCATAAACTAATAAAAAACGAGCCCCCTCATCCCCTATAGTTGGAGTAAATTCTTGACCATTTTTCGTAACGGTAGCGGTTTTACTCCCTGCAGTAAGAGTGATTTCAGTAACGGAATTACTATAAACAGCCTCATCATTTGAGTCTATCGGATCATTGTTTAAAAATACACTTGCAGTTCCGTTTACCAGACCTTCTATGGGCCCTTCTGAGATTATATCAGTTACAAGTATAGTTTGCTCTGTTGAAACAGAGACAGCGTTACCTACTATATCGTTCTGTGAGGAAAATACTCGTCTGTCTAGTGCACTAATCGATTGTTGTGGCATTATCCCGCGCTCCCTATCTGAGACGCTCCGTCTCTAGTCATATATGCAGTTCTGTATACATTACTTTGAACTCCTGCAACCTCAAAGTTAACGGGCTGCCCAGGCACACGAAGTCTTCCGTATAAAACAGGAACAGGGTCTCCTTCTACTATGTTTTGCTGGTTGCCATTAAAAAGATAGTTTTGCTCTTGGTCTCCATCAGTAGCTGGGTCTGGTGCCATCATTTGCATAATCCCCGCCATACCTAAGTTTACAGCAAGAGCTCCAAGGCCTAGTTGAATGCTACCGGCTGACAGGCCCATGAAAGTACCAACATAACTTGTCCCAACTGTTGCGGCGCTGGCCCCTACACCTCCACCTAGAGTTACTGAACCTGTAGTGGTTAGTAGGGCAGGCATAGCTACAGCAAGAGCAATCAATGCGATTGCTGCAAGTATCTTTCCGCCTCCTGATTTTGAGCCTGCGGGTAGAGGAGTAATTGTAACATCCCCGTCCTGTAGATTCATCAGTAGCTCTTCTACGTAGTCTATCTTACTGTTTGCTATGTCAACCTCGAAACCTATATTCTCCTCGTGGCACTTAATTAAGTACTGCTTAAAAGAAGGATGATTGCAATCTATGCACCTTAGTACATCTGACACTTTAGGAGCATTTACTTGGAAACCTGTCCCAAATTTTTCTCCCATTTCTCCTTCTAAATACACATTACGCATCATATCGATAAGCTCCTTCTAAATATCTGCACCACAGAGGGTATAGGCTCTCTCTACAGGAAAGCCTGTTTATTGCATGGTGGTAAAAACAGTCATTGCCGACATATACGCCACAATGGTTCCCAACCGATGCTTTTACATTAAATACTAGAACATCGTTTTCTCGTAACTCTGATAGAGGTACAGGTACATGATTCCATTCTACTATTAGTTCTGGGGTAAAATACTCTATACCCTTTTCCCACCAGTCGTCTTCAAAAGGCGCTCTAGTAGGTATGTTAATATTTCTGGAGGCTAAGTAGTCACGGGCAGCCTCAAAACAATCTCTTACTCCGAACTCGTACTCTCTTCCATATAGCTCAATTACGTTTTTTATAGGCTCAACTATATTTAACTCCATATCCGGATAGCTGTAGATATGATAGGGCACTCCTAAAGCATTACAATATTTTAGATCTGCCTCACTTGGCTCTGCCGAAGCATCCGGATGGTTATGTACAATTGCTACTATATCTGTTGTTCTTTTTAACTTAAGATACTCTTGAGAATCTATTATAAAGTCTTCTTCATCTTCTGCAATATTAGTACAAGGAAACCATCTTTTTTTGCCTTTTACTATGGCAATTACACCACAGCCTTCTCTAGGGTACTCGTCTGCAAAATGCTGCTGTATGTCATCAAGCATTATCTAAACTTTTTACTTCCTGGAAAGCCTCCAAAAGGTAGTCCGATGGCACTATTAGTGTCTAAATGAGGTACGCCATCTACGTCGTAAGCAGCTCCTTCTATTTTTGGTAAGCCTTGATACCTTATCTTACAAGAATTAAGGAGCTTACCACAAGCATCTCCTCGTACCCATACTCTACTATTATTACCGGGCTGTATATTTGTGTTTGGTGCTATTGCTCTCCAGATAGTATTACCGTGTTTTACATAAGGATTTTGGCGCGGGTCAATAGAATGTAGCGTGTAGGCAGTGCTATTCGACCATTCAGTATAAGTTCTAACTAGCTGCCACTTTGGATTTTGTGGACTAGGTGTTGATCCTTGCACTGCAGTTTCTGCACGATAGATAAAGTTGGGGCTATAAAAAGTAATCGTATTCCCATCTGGTATGCTTTGGGCGCTGCTTAGCTTAATGTAAGTACCCGAAGTCTGTACTACAGTTACGTTACTAGGGGATCCGCTCCATACAGCTGTAAAACCCAGCTCTATATTACTATTTGTATCTTTTGGGTCTAGTATGACATTAACGGAGTTAACAACTGCACCATTTACATCTGCCGTATACTGAGTTTTAGAAGATACATACTCTCCTGCTGCGTATGATACACTGCCATTATAAACAGCCTTCCACATAGCGTTTGTCGAACTGCCTGGAAAGTAACTAGCGAGTACCAGAGGCTCGTCATCAAAGGTAAAATAAAAGCTGTAGGATAAACCATCTTTGGTAAATTGATTATTCTTTGACCAACTGCAGGCACTTTGTGTTACTGAACCTTCTGCTCCTTGATAGACCCAAGGACAGTATTTTCCTATAACTTGCCTGTTTGGTACTCGTACGCCTCCGATGTCTGCTGGCGAGGCAAGCTCTAACTCAACAAAAATAGGATTCTTAGACGCAACTCTATCAATTACAAAAGTTTCTGTATCAAACTCTACAGCAGCAACTCCACTCCCTGTATATTTCTCTAAAGTTCTTCGTCTTGTTAGCCTTTGCCCTATTAGATCGTCCAAAGTAAACCCAGTAGCAGTTACTAGTTCTTCATCTACTGTACCGTCCCAGGATCCGTCCTCCATCTGAGTTTTGAAGGCACTTCCTGTCTTAAGTATACTTTCAACATTAGCAATAGTAAGTTTAGGGCGATTCATTGCTCCGCCTGTTTTTTTCTCGATATCATCTAGCTCTATAGGCAAAGTAGTATAAGTATTGCCATCAAATATTATGTCTTTATTCGCAGTAGCGGCATCCAAGTCCTTAGCTGCATGAAAGTACAGCACATTCTCAGGGTCACTAGCGTCTACTGTAGTACCTATTGTCATCTCAAATAGATCAATTAAAGGACTTGCAATTTCTAAGTCTTGCGCATCAGATACTATTACATTTTCATATGTCATGGTTCATAAACTCTATTAAAGGTTGCGGTAACACTCGAGCCTAGTAACTCTGTGTATGTTTGTTGCCAAGTAGCGCATACTACTTTTACTGTTTTTTCGTTTGGATTGGTAAAAGTTAGTGCAGTACCTGTAGTAAAGTTTTTTGCTCCACTTAGTTCAAGAGTTGTTCCTACTATACTAACCACACTTACAGATTGGCCCAATACAGTAGCTCCAGGAGTTATATTTAGATTATTTGTGGAAGAAGTTAAAGATATTGTAGTAGTAGAGCCAGGAGCCCCTGTAGTAGTGGCAGTTGCACTACTAGTCGAATTAGTATCCGGCAGTGTAAAATTAAAAGAAGTTACTCCTTTATTTGCAGTGAAAAAAGAAATAATATCATCTGCTACAGACTTTCCTCTATTTGCAAAACTAACAGAGTAACTCTCTGCTATGGAGTTAAGCCCATCTGCAACTCTTTGCTGGTACCCATCCCCAAACTGTGCAGTTTTTACCGCAGGCGTAGAAGACCTAGATAAACTTTTATCGGGGAGAACTTTTGAATTAGTTATAGCTGGTACTATGAATCCTAATGACATTATGCTACTCCATACGGATTCAATATACCGCCTGATCTCTTTTGGTACTGCAACTCTTCTTGTACGGCTGCTGCCACCATCTCTCCAAGCCGTTTTGCTTTTTCACCATTTGAAGAAGTTTCCTGTGATGCTCCGCCTTGGTTATCCATAGCAACATTTACAGTTACCATGTTATTCTGGCCACCCTGACCCCCTAAGTCTACCGGTATAGAGCGATTATTAGGAAGAGGTACTACTGCTTCTGTCCCGTGAAGTATTGCAGGATAGCCAGCGTCTCTACCGCTAGCGATTCCTCCGCCTCCATACCTATTTTTTGTGATTCCTCCGTACCTTCTTGAGGGGGGACTAAGTATTCCTCCATCTTTAGCCCCTGCAATCCCTAGGAAGTCTCCGAAGGCACTGCCTCCGAGAGCTTTCTTTAAAAGAGCTGCTACTAATAACTCTGCAATAAGCTTGGCTATCATACTTAACATACTTCTTGCCATGTCAGCAAAAGCTGTTTTAGCATCTTTAGCTCCAGTAATTATAGCATCGAAAGCAGTGACCATAGAGCTTTCGAAACTAGCACCTATCTTTAATCCCATTTGTTTTACATCATCCATTTTTGCTTCCGCGTCTGTCACAGTCGCGCTCATTACGTCTTTGTTAGCTTTAGCGGCCGCAACAGCATCCTCCAGTCTGGAAATGTCAGCGTCAGTAGAACTGCTAAGATCTGCAGCGTCAAGAGCGTTCTGGGCTATCCCAATATCAAGTATGGCTTGTCGTACATTTAATTTAGCTACGTCTAGAGCATTTTGCTCTTGAGCATCTTTAAGGGAAGACCCAGAAAGGTTCCTGTTGTTTTCCATACTCTCTATACTAGTTGCACTCTTTCCTGCAATTATATCCGCTCGTTCTTTAATCATTTTCTTTAAGTTTTCTTTATACTCGGAAATATTTAGTTTACCATCCTTCATACCAAACATAGCTTCTAGCTGCTCTAAATGAGGGTTTGTATGTGTTGGATCCTTAGCTAAGGTTTCATCAAATACTCTTTGTGTGTTTTCTAACGTACCTATCATATCTCTGGCTTGGTACAGGTCTTTCCCTGCTAAACCCTCAGTGATGGCTGTAATAGCATCTCTACTATCTTTTATATTATCTAACCATTTTTTAGAAGATGCTTCTGCTGTCTTATATATTGCTTGTACTTGTTCTACGGTCATATCCCCATCAAACATTTGCGAGTATAAATCACCATATAGTTTTTGAAACTTTCCACCGTCTTTATCTAGTTCTTTTTTTAACCCAGTTAAAAATTTGGCGTTAGCTACCTTAGCTGCGTCCTCATAATCAGCATCACCTTTAGTAAGGCCTTCTGTAGACTTACCAACTCCTAGCCTTCCTTCCTCTAACATACTTCCTACATTTGAAGTGGTTAGAGCTTTTGCTTTAATCTGAGCTGCTTTTAGTTGGTTTTTAGCTATAGCGGCGGCATCAAGATCGTTGCCATTTTCATCTTTACCGGATACTAAGTTACCATAGGCTTTTGCGGTTGCTCTTAAGTCTTTTCGCAAATCTGCAGAAGCGTCCATAATATCCTCTAATGTATTTGTGATAGCATCTGCTCTAATGTTTTTTTGTTGCTGCGCTAGTGCAGCTTGCCCCACCGAGGAGGCTGCTACATATTCCTTAGCGTTTGCTATATCGTCTTCAGTAATTTTAAACTCTTCTGAAATTCCACTTGTAGCATCAAGATTAATGCCTGGTATCATATTAGCAATACTTTTTAAACCTTTAATTGCTGCATCTATAAGGTTCATAAAAGTTTGAGCGGAGCGCATAGCAAATTCAGTAATACCCATTAAGACGTCAAAAGGCATATTCATAAGACCCTCCATAGTTTTCTGAAGAGTTATAAATAAGCCAATAAAAGGAAGTTTTTTAGCTACACTATTTGCTACTTTTCCTATTTTTTTCAAAGACCTGCCAGTTCTTTTAGCCATTCTAGCACTAGCCATCTCCATTTTTAGCATGGATTTTTTCCAGATACGGCCTGCACCCCTTACTGATCCTGTAATAACTCTGCCAACTTTTTTAAACGCTTTGGTTGACCCTTTTATAAACTTATTTTCTTTCTTCATCATTTTTTCTATATCGCTGATGAACTGCTTCCGCTTCTTCTCACTTAATTTTTTATACTCTCCAGTATTATTTTTGGCAGACTTTAACATAGCACCCAACTGCCTCTTACTAGGAGTCCCTCCTGACTGTAGCAGTCCTAGCCCTCCTCTTCCTTTTAAAGGCCCTCCTGGAGCATCTGGGTCATTAACAATAGAACCAGCACTACCCTTAGCTTTAGATTGATTTTCCTTTTCAGTTTGCTCTAAGTCTTGTAATGCCTTATCCGTAGCTTTTAGTTTATCTATATAGGAGTCATAATCATGTTCCATATTGATAAGTCCTTCTTCTGTCTCATCGGCCCACGAATTGAATTTATTAGCAGCTCCATCAAATATTGGAAAAGTTTTTAATATACTTAACCCCATAGAGGTAAAAAATACTAAGGCGATACCTGCGTTATCCGCAATTAGATTTGCAAATAGATTAAAAGCAGGAAGAAGCCCTTGTGTTATTTTATCAATAAGTTCTTCAAAAGTTTTAGCTAATTTTGCGTAGGGGTTTTCCGCTCCGTCAATAGCGCCATACTGATCATCTAATTGTTTTTGTACTTCTAAGTATACTGCCATGCTTCTCTGGGAAGCTGTTAGCTCATCTTTTTGAAGCCCTAATTGTTTGGCGTAATTTTTGGAGGCTGTTTCCAGTCTAAGAGTGATACCTAGTTCGTCGAGTAATTCGGGCTCTGCTTTAGAAACACCTCTTACTAGTCTATCAAAAGCATCTGCAAAGTCTCTACCTAAAGCTTTTGATGCTTTAGTTGCTCCAATAGCTAGTTTTTCCATCATTTCAGGACTAAAGCCCTTTGCACTACCTATAGCAGCTGCCTCGGCGGCCTCTCTAAATCCTAACATGCCATTACTGGCTTCTTTTAATTTTGAGGTAATTTGAGTCATGCCTTGACCCGTACTGGCGGCAAATTCCATCTGGCTTTGTTTTAACTCTGTTAAGTCTGCAGCTCTTTTTAAGAAACCGAAAGCAGCAGTAACGGCAAATATGTTTGCGGCTAAAATAGCATAGGCAGGAACAATCCCTGAGGTAATCCCCTGAGCCATTTTTGAGAAGTTCTTCCCCCCAGCAGAGGCAGTTTGGGCAACTCCTTTAACATTTTTCTGTGCAGTTCTTGACGATTTGGCAGTCTTATCCAGGCTGTCGCCAAGACCCTTAGCCGCAACAGATGCTTTTTTAGTGCTACCGTTGTCGTTGACTTCTACATCAATTTCAATCTTATCTTTAGCCATTATCCCTGCACATTATGGGTGTACTGTTTTCCACCGCCGGCGCTTCTACGCTCCTTTGCTTTCTGCTTTCTGTCGGACTCTTCTGCTCTTGTTTTAATAATTAAAGAATCATACAGTTGCATAAAAAATAAAACTTGTTTGGGGTCTTCTATTTTATGGTGTTTGAACAAAAGAAATGCTTCGGCCCAGTTTTTCCCCATATAAGAGCCACTCATGCCTTCCCATTTTTCAGAAACCTGATCATATACAAAAAATGCCACTTGAACTTCATCTGGAAATGCAGATGCTTCAAGTGGCATTCTTTCGGGATCCGGCTCTTCCCCTAATTGCTCGCAAATAAGTAAGTATTTTTCATAGTCTATAGAAGAACTGCGGTCTAGTATAAACCGTTCAAGTAGCTTCTGTATCTCTGCTACTTGTTCCCAGTAAAATTTTCTAGGTCACCTACTGTTTCTGATACCCATGAATCAAAATCTGTTGCATTCTTCATAAGTAGTTTTGCGTTATCTTGCGTGTAAGGCAAGCAATCATCGGGGTTAAATTGTGATACATCCACCAAAAGAAGCTCTTCTAAGTATGAATATTTTAAACCTTTCCACCCTTTTATAACTGCTTTAGTGTATTCGTCAATAAACTTTTCGTCATCTAGTACCTCTTCGGGTTGACGAGACTTTTTATTCCATTTATTGCTTACACACTTCTTTCTAATCTTTAGAAGCTCTTCTCTTGCAAGGTGGCACAAAGAAACTTGCATGCCCTCACATTCTGGATATTCTATTTGCACAGTCTTACTTGGAGTCATTAGACTTGCTAGAGATACGGGTTCTTTTGTTGTTGCTGTTGTTGTAGAATCAACCATGATTATTAAATCCTTATTTTTAAAAGTAAATTATACGG
>TARA_R110002153_G_scaffold82566_2_pt1 | contig 13194 bp, 25 predicted proteins | sample TARA_R110002153 | Tara Oceans TARA_R110002153 (sample SAMEA4398193) | marine metagenome | biome: Polar Biome; feature: [SRF] surface water layer (ENVO:00010504); material: water (ENVO:00002006), including particulate matter (ENVO:01000060) such as... | depth 5 m
AGATATGTCTGCTGAAAATAATACTTGGCTTAAAGGTAGACTTCATAATTGGAGTCATGCTTTTGGTATTGTGCATTTCTATAAAAATGGTAATTTTCAAGTAGAAGTTATAGATATTATTGATGGTAAGGCTTGTGTATGGGGAACTGAACTCAGCTAATGCCCCAAATTTCCAATAACTTTTCAACATCAGCTACTGAGTAGGCTAAACCAACAACTCCGCCAGAAGCCTCAATTTGGGCTATTCTATTCTTTTGAACCTTACTTAAAATGCCTTTAGGTGTTTCTGTCTTAGGTTTTTTAACTTCAATCCCATAGAACTGCCCTTTATATATAAGAGTAATGTCAGGGATGCCCGATTTAACACCTTCTGCTTTAAGTTTCCTAGCAGTACCTATGTTCCTACGCCCACCATTTGGAACTGCCCACCAACACAATCTCCTTAAATCTAAGTATTGTGCTATAGCTACTTGTATTTGGTGTTCTACATCATTCATAAGTTAACCTAAGGTTTCTAGTTTAATAACCTAAGGTTCTTGAGTTAATAACCTAAGGTTTACAGTTAAATAACCATAGGTTTATATGTTACAGAATTTATTTTAATAAAAGACTTGACTTATACGAACTAAGGGCGTAAGATGTTGTTCATAGGGTTACATAACCTATATAACTTAAAACTAAATAAGGAAATAAAAATGAATATTAAATATAACGAAGAAATAACAATAGGTGGAATCGAAGTTACTATGTCAGATACTTACAACTGGCATTTAAGTTTAAACGGGTACACAGCAGAGGAACTGCAAATACATATAGACAGACCCGAAGTTATGGCTCTTAGATTAGGAATTGCAGTTACTAAACATAAGCAAGAAATAACTGTTAGAAAAAACCTAAAATTTGAACAGTATTTTGTTTATCAAGGTATGTTATGTAAAGCGTTTCATCAAAAGCGTGGTTCTGATGTTACTAAAGGTATTCATATTGACATTCTTGAAAAACACAATTTTCCAAATAATAAATAATTTAACAGGGGGAGAAATCCCCCAAACCAAAAAGGAGAAACACATGCAAATATTTAATTTTGACAATTTAAAAAAAGGCGACAAAGTAGGCGATTTTCATTCTGACCATTACACAGGTGCAGTTTATTATGATGAAGCTAACAATGATTGGGTACATATTGAATTTGGTTTTTTAAGAATAAGATATGCTCAACATGCTGGTGGTGCTGACCAATACAAACATCACGAAGTTCTTGACCCAAAAGCATATGGCTGTGAAGCTGTTTGTTTTTGTGAGGGCGAATTTGATGGTTGGGATGTTGTCAAAGAAGAAAGAACAAAAAGATGGGAATGGTCTTTTGTTTGTACTGATAAATTTTTTGAAAAAAACAAAGATTCTATTTTAAGCCATGAAGTTAAAAGAATTGACAATGATGACAATAGGTCAGTTGAAGAAAAAATGGCTGACTTTGATTACATGGAAAAAATAAGAAAGGTTGCAACTCATGTCTAATTCTAAAAAAACTGCTGACTTATTGCAAGGGGGTAAACAAAACTCTCTTGCAAGAAAAGAAAGAAGAAAAAACGAAAGACAAAAATTAAAATTATTAAGGAGCAAAAAATGAATACAAATATTAAAGTCACATTAAATGACCAACAGCGTAACCATATTAAAAACTTAATAGATGGTAAGCCTTCATCAAAAATGGCAAGTAGGCAGGAAGTTAGCCACCTTGTAGAGATGTTTGTGGAGCAACTTGTTGAAAGCAAAATGACTGAAGCAAAACCAATTATACAAAAAGCTGTTACAAAGGTTAATGGCTACAAATTTTATGCTAAAGGTCAAGAGATAGATTATGACAAGTGGATAAATATTCCTTGCGATGATTGTGGCTGTATGGTTTCAGTTGCAGAAGCAATAATTAATCAATCAAATACGAATTGAAAGCGTATAATTTAATTTAAATAGTTTTCCTTACCACCTTGCCATGTGGAAAAACTGGCACACTTTAAGGAGATATTATGGATATGAATTTGTATAGTGAAAGTGAATTGAACGAATTAGCATATGAAGAATTTGTTAAAGAAGTACACGAAAGTGTTATTACTTTTGAACACTTAGTTGACAAAGATACTGGCATGATTCGTTTTAATGAAAAGAATGTTGATTTACTTATTGAAGCAATACAAGAATTAAAAGATTTAGCTAAAGACTTTCATCCTTATCATGGTGGCAATGACATAGGTACATCTTATGACTTTACAGAAAATTTATGGGATGAAATTTGGAATTGTTGGGGTAAGTAAATATATAATGAATCTATTTATGGAGATTTATTATGGCTAACGAAGAAATGATTTTTATACCCGAAGGTGACCACTATGTTACTGTTCCTATAAACGAAGCAGATGGCAAAGCCTTGCAAGATATAGCAGGGGGTTACAGAGGTTCGTTTGAATGGAATTTGTTAAGCCACGATGGTGTAACAAATGTAACACTTTATTTTATTAATGAAAAGGATGTAGAGCAAGATGAAAATATCAAATATGACGGGTAGTGAGATTAGAGAACTACGAACATCTAACAATTTAAGACAAAAGGATTGTGCAGAAATTGTTGGGGTGGGTATTAGGCAATGGCAGAAGTATGAGCAAGGCTACCCAATTAAGGAATTATATTTAAAGATTTTAATTAATGAATTAGCGACACCTACGCCCTAAGTTCATGTAGTATTGTTTTGCAGTAAATTAAGTAAAAAACTAAAAAAAGGAAAAAAAATGACACAAAAAGATTCATTTATTGTTTACAGAAGTTTTTACATTGGATTAAAAGCATTAACAAATAAAGACAGATTACAATTGTATGATGCTATTTTTGAGTACGGATTAAACTCTACTGAAATTGATTTAAAACCTTTACCAAAGGCTATGTTTCTTATGATAAAGCCACAACTACAGGCTAATCATAGAAAATTTTTGAATGGTGCAAAGGGTGGTAGACCAGTTAACCCAAACTCACAAAGACAACAATCTAAACAAAGCGAAGCAGAACCTAATCATAACCTAGACATAACCAAAGCAGAACCCAATGTAAATGATAATGTTAATGACAATGTTAATGATAATAATAATGTTAAATGTAAAGTAGTAATGCCACTTAAAAGTGGAGAAGAATATAGAATAGATAATTTGTTGATGGATGAACTAAACAAAACTTATCCTAACTTAGATATTGATAATGAACTTCAGAAAATGAGGACATGGTTAATATCTAATCCTGATAAACAAAAAACAGCAAGAGGAACACCACGCTTTGTTAGTAACTGGTTAGGTAAAGTTAAACCTGCACCACAAGTTACTGACAGTTATGCTGATATTCATAAAGCTGTAATGGATGCAAGAAATGTACGCAAATAACGATATAGACAACAAGCAGATGGATTGCATACAGATTGCTACTGAAATTTCCTATTGGTGTGAAAGAAACTATGGGTATTTTATTAGAAGTAAGTCTGACAAGATTAAAGCTATTACAGACTTGTCTGAGCAATTAGCTAGGTTATCAGTTCACCAACAAAACACTTGGCACATTGCTCTTAACCAGCATTACGACATGGGTTTGGCACATCCACCGTTACCTGCACAGATAATTAAAACAATGAGAGGTTTAGCACCTACTAACAATGAGGAGATTAGAAAATTGGCACATAATTTAGATGTACAAACGGATTGGTACGGACAATGGAAATCATCAGACCATGAAGCAAAAATGAGTTTTTTTAAAGACCACAAGCCTCAAGGTCTTGGATGGACTGACATACCTTCTTACATACAATATGAAGCTAGAAAGTATTATGTTGCTGAAGCAGGGATGAGTATTAAAGAAGCTAACTTATGGATAAAAGAAAAATGACAGATAAAATAAACCCACCCCACTACAAGCAGGGAAAAATAGAAGTAATAGATTTTATACTTGACCAGAAGATGGATTATCTTACTGCCTCGGCTATGAAATATATTTGTAGACACTCTCACAAGCATGGACAAGAAGGAGATGGTCAAATAGATGATTTACGCAAAGCAAGGTGGTTCATTGAAAAATTAATTGAACACAAGCTAGGTCAAAACAAATGAAAATAACTTTACAAAAATTTGAAGCTGAAGGTGCTAGTCATGGAATATTAGTTCCAGCAGATGAACAGTCAGCAAAATTTGTTGGAAAACTAATCAAGAATGATGTAGTTACTTCAGATTTTGTTAAGCCTAGAAATTACAGATTCCATAGAAAATGGTTTGCACTTGTAAAGTTTGCTTATGAACATTGGCAACCTTCTCATTTACAAGATGCAAAATGGAAAGATGTAGTACCTAAAAAATCATTTGACAGGTTTCGTAAAGATTTAATTATTATGAGTGGAAGATATGATGCGGTTTATCGTGTTGATGGTTCTGTCAGAATTGAAGCCAAGTCAATATCTTTTGCAAGTATGGATGAAGAACAATTTAAAGAATTATGGAATGCTACAAGCAAAGTTATTTTAGATAAAATTTTAGTTAATTACACCGCAGATGACTTAAATCAAGTTGTTTTAAAGTTGGAGCAATTCGATTGACCAAAAAAGAACGCAAAGCTAGGTTTGAATCTTTATCAGAATATGGTTGCATAATTTGTATGCGACCTACTGAAATACACCACTTGATTGGACACCCTTATTCAAGCATGGGTAAGAAGGCTGACGATAAGAACACTATCCCTTTATGCGTAGAACATCATAGAGGTGGGCAAGGTATTCATCATATGGGAGTTAAGGCATGGGAGAGCGTTTATGGAACTCAAGAGCAGTTACTAAATATTATTAATAAAAAGTTGCATTATATGACTTAAAGGCGTATTATGTTCTATGTAAGGTAATTAAATCTTACAGTTTTTAACCAAAACAAGGAGATACAAATGATTAGAACTATAAAACATTTCTTATGGAAGCATGGACTTATTCAAAGTGAGTTTAGACGAAATCAAATTCCTCATCAAAAATTTAAAAAATCTACAAAACAAGGTAGGTACTTTGTCTTAGGATTTTGTATTGGATTAACACCGTATGTTGTACACATGCAAGGGTGGTTAAGATGAAGGGAAGCAGAGATGTTATCGCTATGGAAGAAGATGGTGATATTTTGTTTAATGAAAACACAGGATGCTACGAGCCTACTTCTCAAGAATGGTTAGAACATCCATTTGTTGATGAAGAAAAAGAAAGACTAGCAGGATTTGACAAATTTACAGGAGAACAAAAATGATAACTAATCAAAAAGTAATAATTGAAAAATGGTTACATGACCATGGGTCAATAACTCACAAACAAGCTGATAGAGAGTGTGGAGTTTCTAGGCTTAGTGCTGTAATATTTGAGTTAAGAAAACGAGGCTTAGATATTGAAACAAACACTTTGGCTGTTAAAAACAGATATGGCAAAACATCTTATGTTGCTCAGTACCAGATAAAAGGACATGATAAATCACCACCAAGTTGGATGGAAGATTTTAATGGGATTGTAAAACGAGCAATGAGTAAATACAGGAGCGTGTAATGACTAAACTAACTTTATCAGAAGCCTTGCTGAAATTTAAGGCAACAGAAATAAAGGTTGTAAAAGATTCTAAAAATTCTTTTTATGCCAATTCAGAATATGCTGACATCAATAATGTATTAAGAACAATACAGCCAACCCTTAATGACTTAGGTATTGTGATTGTGCAAAGTGTAGCAATTAACGAACTTGGTAATGATGTGTTAAATACTAAAATCTTTATGTCGCATGATTCAAAAGATTGCATGGAAAGTAGTGTTAGATTGATTATGCCACAGGGCAAAGAAAACATGCAAACGCTAGGGGCAGCTGTGACCTACGCAAGGCGTTACGGAATTATATCAATGTTTTCGTTAGAAGCTATTGGTCAAGATGCAGATGATGATGGCAACAGGGCGGTAGGTCGAAACAACAACAAAAACGAATCAAAAGCGTATAATAAACCCTTAACACCAGCACAACAATTTGGTGCTAAAGTAGTAGCAATGAAGAAAGATTTGGATATGGCTAGAGCAGAAGGTGACATAGACAAAGCTACAAGGATTTATGAAGAAGCTGGAGATAAAGGATTGATACAAGTGCAAGATTATCATGCTAGATTGTTTGAAAATCCAGTTGCTACATTGTAAGAATTACCGTAACCCATGCGGTATTCGGGGTGTTAAATAAGGTCATCATTCCTTATCTCCTCACCTCGTTAGGTTTAAGTGGGGGATTAGTTACCCTAAGTAACTACTAAATTATGGAGAAAGAAGTGAATGTATTACCTATACAAAACTATGAAACTAAAACTTGGATAATGAATAGACATTATGCAAAGCGTATGCCATCTATATCTTATGCATTTGGTTTATTTGATAATAGTGAAATGATTGGTATTTGCACTTTTGGCTCTCCACCAAGTCCTGCATTATGTGTTGGAGTTTGTGGTGTAAAGCATAAAAATAAAGTTGTTGAATTAAACAGATTAATTTTGGAAACTGACAAACCGAATAGTGCATCTTTTCTTGTAAGTCAATCACTAAACCTTTTGCCAAAACCATCTATTGTTGTCAGTTATGCAGACACAAAACAAGGGCATGTAGGATATATTTATCAAGCAACTAATTTTTTGTACACAGGATTATCAGAGCCAAGATTAGATTGGGCAATTAAAGGATTAGAGCATAAACATTCAAAAACAATTTCTGATGGAATGACTTTAGAAGATATGAAAGAAAAATATGGAGATAGGTTTTATCATGTGCAAAGAGATAGAAAACACAGGTATATATTTTTTACAGGTTCAAGATTGCAAAAGAAAAGGTTAATGAAATTATTAAAATACAAAATTTCAACTTACCCTAAAGGTGAATCAAAAAAATATGATGCTTCGGGTTATGTTGAAACACAATATGCAATGGAGTTTTAAATGATTACTTATGAACAATTTTTGGAGCATTTACAAGACCCATCTTTAATTCCTAAAAATAGGTTTACTAACAAAATTGAGTTACTAAGATTAAAAAACGAGATGGGTTGGACAATTGCCCATGCTCAATCAAGAAGGGGGTGGATAACAGATAACAAAGATATTTTAAAATGGAAAACTATACAAGGCTATTCAGTAGCACATTGTCAAGCGTTCCATGGAAATGTGTTTACAACACAAGAAATTAATAAAATTTCAACCAAAAAAGGGTGGCTACCAGCAAGTCCAAAATCAGATAGCCAAGCTAAAATAACGGTTGAACAACTAGGGAGTCTTGTTACTAAAGGCTATACATATATATCTAAATCAAGAAGGAGAAAGAAATGAGTCAATTTGACAATACAAATACAGCAATTGCTTATGTAGAAAATGGATTATTTGCTAAAGCAGGTGTTGAAAACTTACAAGCACAAAGAAAACCAATACTTAAACTTAAAGTTAATGTAGATGGTAAAGATGTAGAAATAGCATTGTATTTTAAAATGGTGTATGACGAAGCTACAGGTAGTTTTACTGACCAGTACAAAGTTACAAGCACAGGTTCAAAAATGCTAAGTGGTAAAGTGTTGCCACCTTATGTTGCACAAATTGCTAATGCAGTTGATTCTGTAGATTCAAGTAGACTTCAAGACATGGGTAGAGATGAACCTGAAGATGAGATTCCCTTTTAGTCGCTATAGTAGTACAATGTCAACATTATAACTTAACAAAACTTAACAAGAATGAAATTATCTAACGATGAATTTTGGGGTGGACTGAGAGAGAGTGCTGGTTTATATGCTAGGGCAGTCAGACTATTCAAAAAAGAATATGATGTTGACATTACAAGAATTGCTGTAAGAGATAGAGCTTTGAAAGATAAAGACCAATTGCAAGATATAAGAGAGGAAAGTTTAGACATTGCAGAAGAAGGCTTACATTCGCTTATGGCAACAACTAATGAAACAGTTAAGTTACGAGCAATTGATTTGTTTTTAAAGACTCAGGGCAAAGGTCGTGGCTATGTAGAACGACAAGAGGTAGATGTTGACGGTGATTTTTCTGTTAAGGTAGAGTTTGTTAAGTCTAAATGATTTCAACAATAAAGATTCCTGATGCGTTTGAGGGATTACTAGAACCAGCACCAATAAAGTGTTACTACGGTGGAAGGGGTGGGGGAAAGTCCACTTCTTTTGCTTTAGCTTTGTTAGTTATAGGCATGAAATCAAGAAAAAGAATACTATGTACTCGTGAAGTGCAAGGTTCTATCAGGGATTCAGTCCACAAACTACTGTCTACTTGTATTGAGAAGAACAACTTAGAAGCCTTTTATACAGTTTATCGTGATTCAATCAGAGGTAAGAACGGTACTGAGTTTATCTTTCATGGATTAAAGCATGACCCTATGCAGATTAAATCTCTTGAAGGTGTTGACATTACATGGGCAGAAGAATGCCAAACTATCCCTGCTAAGTCTTGGTCAATACTTACACCGACTGTTTTAAGGGCAAAAGGCTCAGAGTTGTGGTTATCACTTAACCCAAACTTAGAAACAGACCCTACCTATCAGCAGTTTATTGTTAATCAACGACCTAATCAAATTACAGTTAAAGTTAATTGGGATTCTAACCCTTATTTCACAGATGAATTAATGGCTGAGTTAAAGTATCAAAAAGAAGTAGATTACGAAGATTATTTGCACATTTGGGAAGGTGAATGTAGAAGGGCAACAGAAGCACAGATTTTTAAGAACAAATCACAGGTTATGGACTTTACTGCTCCAAGCGATGCTACCTTTTATTACGGTTTAGATTGGGGTTTTTCACAAGACCCAACAGTTATATTAAGATGTTATATTTATGACAATTGTTTGTATATTGACCATGAAGCTGGTGGTAGACAAGTAGAACTAGACCACACCTACAAACTAATAGATGAGATTCCAATGTCAAAACAGCATATAATAAGAGCAGATAGTGCTAGACCTGAGTCCATAAGCTATATTAGAAGGCAAGGATATAGGATTGAGTCAGTCCACAAATGGGGTGGCAGTATTGAAGATGGTATAGAATTTATAAGAAGTTTTAGGATGGTTTATATTCATAGTAGGTGCATGGAAACTGCAAGTGAATTTTTAAAATATAGTTACAAAGTTGACAGGTTGACTGAAGATATTTTACCCACTATAGTTGATTCTAATAATCACTATATTGATGCTTTAAGATATGCTCTACAGCCAATGATTAAAAGAAAAGGGCAACCAAAATTAGCTAAAGTTATAGGAGTTTAGAATGGGAATTGAGAGCAAACATCCTTTATATCAAGACACAGAAAATAAATGGACAAGGGTCAGAGATTCTTTTTTAGGTTCAGATGCAGTCAAAGTTAAAGGTGAAGTTTACTTACCAAAATTAAGCAGTCAAGATAAAGACCAGTACGCTTCTTATGTAATGAGGGCGATGTATGTCAACGCTATTAAGAACACAGTACAAGGATTAGTTGGTGCTGTTATGCGTATTGACCCGATTATTAATGCTCCTGACAGGATTCTTGAACTGGCTGATGATATTACTGGTACTGGTGTTACTCTTAATGATTTTATTTCTAACATGCTGTCCGAGCAACTTCTAATGGGCAGACAGGGAGTATTAATCGACAGAACAACTGAGAGAGCCTATTTATCAGGTTATACGACAGAACAAATGACAAACTGGATGGATGGAGTTATTGTTCTTAAAGAGTCTTATGTTTCTCATGATATAAACGACCCATATGACATGGATTATGAAGTTCAGTACAGAGAACTAATGATTGATGAAGATGGCAAATATTTAGTTAGAATTTGGCGAGAGTATGAAGGTTGGAGTATATGGAATGAGATATACCCTACGAAAGTTGGTCAAGCATTAGATAGAATTCCTTTTGTTGCTCTTAGTGGCAATGAATTAAATCTTAACCCTACACAGCCACCGTTAATGTCTTTGGTTGATACAAACCTTTCAATGTACAGAACAAGTGCAGACTTAGAGCATGGCAGACATTTCACAGCATTGCCTACTCCGTATGTAACTGGCATTGATGGTGATAGTGAACTTAGAATTGGTTCAGGCACAGCTTGGATATTACCCGACTCATCAAGCAAGGCAGGTTATTTAGAATTTACTGGTCAAGGACTACAAGCATTAGAAAAAGCTATTGACGAAAAGCGTGGCATTATGGCAAGTCTTGGTGCTAGTCTTTTGCAAACGCAAAAATCAGGCGTGGAATCAGCAGATGCTGTAAGACTTAGACAAAACTCTGAGGCATCCGTGTTGGTAGGTGCTGTATTGTCAGTTCAAGAGGGTATTGCAAAAGCATTATCTATAATGGCTGAATGGGAAGGCGTTTCTGGAGATATTGAGGTTAGTCTTAATACTGACTTTACTGATACTAAGATAAACGCACAAGACTTAACAGCGTTAATGGGAGCATGGCAATCAGGCGGTATCAGCCATGAAACATTCTTACATAACATGAAGAAGGGAGAAGTAATACCCGATGATGTTTCTGTTGAAGATGAAAAAAGCAGAATAGACATGCAGAACCCTATGAATCTTGATTAGCGTAAGCTGATGATAGAAAAAGAAGAAGAAAGACATCCACCTATGCCACCAATGTCACCATTTGGGTAGGTGAAGCATGAATGTCAATGAAAAAATACTTGATACAATTATTGGTGATGCAGTAGACATACAACGGTATGAAGCAACTGTACAACGACAAATACTCAAACAACTTAAAGACCTTGAAGGTCAAATAGTTACGGAACTTAAAAATTCTAATGTAATAACTGCTGTCAGGAAGCAAACACAAGACAAAAGACTAACAGCCTTGTTAAAAAAAACAAGAAACTCAATAGGCACAGCTTATAAAGCAATATCTAAATCACAAACAGTTATCTTGAGTGAAGTTGCTGAGTTATCTGAACTGCAAACTGTAAACGCAATCAACAAGTCTATTAAAGCTGATTTAGCTAGTTCTAGCATGAGTAGAAACACTCTAAATGCGATTGCATCTAATACGCTTATAGAAGGCTCACCAACTAAGCAATGGTGGTCAAGAAAAGCCATACAGTTCCAAAACAAGTTTGAAGATACAGTTAGAATGGGCATGATGCAAGGTCAGACGACAGATAACATTGTCCGTAGCCTGATTGGAACAAAAGTAAACAAATATAAGGATGGTGCTTTAACTCCACAATACAGAGGTGCAGAAGCTGTAACTAGAAGTTCAATACAGACTGTTGCCAATACTGCTAGGTTAGATACATACCAAAACAACTCAGACATCATTAAAGGCATTGAATGGTCATCTACCTTTGACAATAGAACATCTCAGATATGTATGGCTTTAGATGGATTGCAATGGGATATGAACTATAACCCAATTGGACACAGTAAAGCCTTTGTAGGTTCTACTGCACATTGGAATTGTAGGAGTACCCAAGTACCAATCACTAAGAGTTGGGAAGAATTAGGCTCTAAAGTAAAGGTTGAAGTTCCAGTAAGCACTCGTGCCAGTATGGATGGTCAGGTTGCAGGTGGCAAGAACTACGAGCAATGGTTAGGTACTAAATCAAAAGCATTCCAAGTAGAAGTGTTAGGTGTTGAAAAGCAAAAGCTATGGAAGGCAGGGAAGATTGGATTTACTGACTTAGTTAATCAAAGAGGAAACCCACTAACATTAGCAGAGTTGCAGAACAAAATTAAGAAACCTGTTAAGGTCGTTAAACTACAGCCTGTTGTTAAGCCTATTCCAAAGCCAAAGCCAAAATTAGTTACAACTAAAGATATACAAACTTCTTTAACAATTCAATTAGCTAAAAATGCTAAAGATTCCAGATATATTTTAGATGAAGATGGAGTGCCATTAACAAGATACAGAGCAAGAAGAAAAAAGAAAGGATTAAGTCATGCTGAATCAAAAAGAGCAGATTTTAAAGCACAATTAGATGGTTTGACAAATGAAGCAGCAGAATTAATTAAAATTTCTATTGATGAAGCAACAGCAATTGTTAATAAATTAGGCATACAAGGAATTAGGGGAGTTGTTCCAAATATTAAAGCTGGTAATTCTATAGCTTCAATGGGTGATGGAGTTATGTCTTTTAGCAAGAAATGGTTTAACAAGGTATCAAGTACAGCAACTATAAAAGAGTTAGAAGGACAAATAAAAAATATAATAAAACAAAAAGATGCACTTAAAGCTGAAATGGTTTTAAAACGAGCAAAATACGAAAAACTAAGAAATATTCCTAATAGAACAGTTGGCGAACAATTAGATATGCAAAAAGCTATAAAAGAATACAATGCCACAGTTGCATCTTTTAATAAATTAGCAGATACTAATGTTACTGAAATTCTTGCATTAAAAAAACAAAAAATATCTAAATGGAAATTTGGAGATGATATTGATGCAAGACCTTGGACTGTCAATGGATATGTCAGTAATTCAGGATTAGACCAAATGAGAACTATTGTTTTTCACGAGTTTGGACATCATGTACACAATAATTTTTTAGTAAATTCTATTAAGTCTTTTAAAAAACCACCTTTAGAAGGGGTTTTAGAATCACTTTGGTATAATAAAGATTTAACAAAATCTCTTTCTTCTAAATATCAAAAAACAAATTCAAAAGAATGGTTTGCAGAAAACTTTGCTATATACAATATGGGGAGAAAAGATTTAGTTGACCCTATATTAAAGGATTTGATTGACAAAATAACAGCATCTTCATTTAAAAACGAAGATGATTTATATAAATGGTTAAAAGATTTCTCTGGTAAAAAACCATTTTTTGATGAAAGGGGGTTTTAATGGCTAAAGAATTTCATACTATTGCATTTGACGAAATAATAAGGTTGTCTGAAATAAAACCTATGACAGAAAAACTTTTAAAAGAAATATTAGACCTATCAGAACACATAATAACTGAAGAACAGTATGATTTTGCGTGGGTAATGGAAGGCGTTATGCTTCAATTAGATGAATTAAAGTAAAAAAGACTTGACAGTACGAATTAAAAACCTGTGCTAAAATGCGTATCGACAGAGTCATTTTTTTAGTATTACGGAGTAATATATGAGCGAAGAAGTAGAAGCAGTAACATATT
>TARA_R110002153_G_scaffold2161_5_pt1 | contig 13174 bp, 10 predicted proteins | sample TARA_R110002153 | Tara Oceans TARA_R110002153 (sample SAMEA4398193) | marine metagenome | biome: Polar Biome; feature: [SRF] surface water layer (ENVO:00010504); material: water (ENVO:00002006), including particulate matter (ENVO:01000060) such as... | depth 5 m
GTACCATAAGCTGCTTGTTCCCACGATTCTAATATATTTTTATTAGTTATATCTACCCCGGAGGACATTCTAATAGTACATTGTCTGTTTGCAGTGTAATTAAAAAATGCTCCTTTATTTGTGCCTAATTGAGTTAATGTATCAGGCCATGTTTGCCCTAACACTGATGTATTAAAATCTCTAAATCTACCCCCCTGTCCATCCTTACCATTAGTCATTCCTACTAGCTCTTGTCTAATTGATAGTTGTTTCCTTATATATTCAGGAAAGTTTTCTAAAAGAATGGGCATTATCTGTCTTTATTTAAGTTATGGAACTTTTCAATTATGGTTTGAATCCCTACGGGGATTCTAACAACTGTCCCTGGTTTTATAAAGAAAGAGTCTCTTCTTATTCTATCAGGATTAGCTTGGGTAATTACCCACCATAAATCTATATCATTGTAGAATTCAAGAGCCAAATTATCTATACGATCTCCTGATCTAGCTATTAAATACTCATCCTCTGATGTTATGGGTATAGGGGGATATAATAAATTTCTATAATATCTTCCTGTGTGTTGTTGTTTTACAATTTTTAAATCTCTATATCTATCCATTACTAATCAAAAATGTTAAAAGTATCACTTAATTCTTCTCCTAACTGATTTATATCATCCATAAAACTACCATTATAATACTCATCAAAATTAGGACTACCATTTGGGTACTCTGTGTCGTCAGATCCTATTTCTGCACTCATATTGCTCCATTTTTGTCCCGATCTTAAAGTACCATTATTCTCATGAGGTAAAATAAAAGGTGATGATTTGATTGATTTTCTTGGTAGGAAGTTATGAATTGGTGTATATGCACATTGTACATCTAGTACGTGGGGGAGGACTACCATACTAGCATCTTTCCCCCCTTCTTTATCATCTAATACTATTTCATAAGGGTAATTTGTTAACCAAGATAAATTAACAGCTGTAAAGAAGCCTGGTATTCTATCCATATGGCTTCCTATAGTTAATCTCATTAAAGGACTTCTCATTCTTAAGTTTCCTTCCCCACCATAATCAGGAGCTAAATTAGATATTAAGAAATTTAGTTTGTGAAAAAGGGGTTTCATCTCTGCTCTACTTTGAGCGGCTATTTTAAATGAGAAATTTATTTTTCTATCAAAACTATTATAGGTATAAAAACTTTCTCCCCTACCATTATACTTATATTGATTCCAGTTAGCTTGAAAATTATCGTTCCACCCCTCTAAAAAGGCCCTAAAAAACATAGTATCAGAAACATTAGGAGAATCTGTTTGTATAGCTTCTATTCTAAATCTGATTAGGTCTTTATATTTGTGGTGGGAGAATGCCCCATCTGTTACTGTTTGGATGGGTAATTTATTAAGTTGGTCATGACCTATATCATAAGTGTCGGATGATGAATAGTCATAGCTTTTTCCTAGATGTCCAGGATTTCCTATTCTTATTCTACTTTCTAAATCATATGAATTTTCGGGGTCATTTGGTTTTATTCCTAATCCTCCACTACCAAATTTTGGTTCCTTATCAAAAGGTTTATAAACATTATTTGTTATACTTTCTATTGAAGGAATAGTTTTTCTAAAATGGATATGGTTTCTTAAGGGGGTATCAGGAGATGTTAAAGATAACATAGGTACTTTAACTGTTATTTTATTTCCCTTATTATCTTGGGTATATCTTTTTATAATAGTAGGGCTTACTCCATCTTTAGAAGAAGGACCACCACCATAGAGTAATAAAACATTAGGGTCTATAGTTACTCCTGTTTCCTTATACTCTTTACTACTTAATATATCTGCAGTGAAATCAAAAGCACTCTCAATTTGGTTGCTTAAAAAGTCTCCTGCTCCACTTTGTCCAAAATAGTCAAATACCCCTTCAACTAAATCCCCCAAATAATCACCCGCTGTTTCTAATATGGTAGAAGCACCATCTAATATATCTACATCTATTGTTCCTTTCCATGTTTTTTGTTGATAAAGTTGTAATAATCTATTACTAACATCAACGTTTTGAAAAAACAATTGTTGTCCTACACTAGAATCATTTTTATATTCTCCAAAATTCCATACATCAAATTCTGCTTTTTTTCTTACTTGATGTTCATATTTAGTAGGGTTATTTGGGTTATAATTATACCCTTCTTCAACCCCATATGAGTCAATATCCGCCCCTGCTCTATTAACAAATACCCCTAAAACATTACCTAATGCATTGTATGAGAGATTATTTACCCCTACAGTGTCTTCTTGAAGGGGGTTAAAAAACCTACTTGTCCCCCCATAAAATGTAGGATTATCATCCCCTAATTGTAATTTTGTTTCCTCTGTTAGAGGATTCATGTTTTGGAGGATTACTTGCTTTCTTAAAAAATTGGCACCATTAGGAGTTATAAAATACTCTTTTAATCTTAAAAAATCTATTTTAGCCCTTTCAGTTGCTGTTGTTATCCCCCCCCTTATTATACCATCTTCAGTACTGTAGTTTATTTGGACTTCTGAAGGAGGGATTAAACCTCCATTAAAATCTGTTGTTATAAGTGGGGTTGATATGGTATTACCATACCCAAAAGATCTTTGATTAAACGCTTTAGTATCAAATATAGAAGTAGAAGTACCTACACTACTCCCTCCATCATTATATTTATTATGATAGGAATAGTCAGATAATCCCGAATGTAAATCTGATGTTAATTTTCTTAATCCCATGGTTTATTTTAAAAGTGAGATCCTAATTCAGGAGCATTATCTACATATTTAGAAGGTGTTTTACCATCGAAATCATAAAACCCCCCCGGATTTACATCTGTTGAGCTGATATTATGTGTAGGTACGTTTCTATTTCCTTGTAGTATTATTGCTGATGAATTACCGTGTTTGTAAGTGTATGTATTTTCTAATAAAGATACATGTAGGTCTTCTCCCCTATGTTGTTTTCCTTGGTAAGCTGAGGGGGTGTTGACTCCATGAAAGTAACCATTTCCTCCATCTTCTCCATTTAAATCTTGATATTCTGAATCTTTAGGTACTGGTCCTGCAATTCCTAATGTACCTCCATGACTATATAAGTACCTATTTACTAAAGAAGTTTTGTCATGTAAAGGTGAGTCTTTTCCCTTATCAAATTTTCTTCCTTCTTTCCCGTCAAGATCCAAATCCTCCGAATGTGATCTATAATCCCTTAATAAGGAATCTGTGTGTGCTTTAGAAGCTAAATCTCCAGGCCTTTGGAAGGGGGGTCCATCTAATCCATTTAAATCATTAAAGGGGGATGATGAATCTCCTCCGGGTACGGGTCCTGTGAATTCTATTGATTCTCCATATTGGTATTTGTACTTTTCTAACAATGAATCTTGTTGAATTGTTGAGTCTTTTCCCTTATCCCATATATGTGGAGCTATTTCAGACATTTGTCCTACTGGCGCATCATGAGTAACTAAATCATGTAATGATTTTTTATTTAATAATCCCATATCTTTTTATTTTTTATATTCTTTCTAAGTTTCCTAAATTTAAATTATTATTAGCATGATTAAAAGCACCTGTGTTTTCAAACATCCCTATCTGTGCTGTAATATTAGCCATTGACATTCCTTGTTGTATAGCAGATACAATAGCTGAACTATCTGTTCCTCCCCCTTTTGTGCTTTTATCAGCGTCTCCAAATTCTTGTCGTGTCATCGCCATATACACATCTTTGGGGTCTGTTTCAATTATTCTACCATTTTCTGTAACTATACCTGATCCTATTCTTGTGGGCATTCCGTTTCTTCCTGTTGTAGCTGAAGATACCATATCTGTTCCAGATGACGCTAAGTCTGCCATCCAATCTAATACTCCTGAGCTTTCTAATACAGCTACTGCGTCTGTAAGTAGTGATTTCATTTTATCTAAAGCTAAATTGAATTTTTGTTGTGCTGATAGTTGTTCTAATCTTTGTAACGTTTCTTCATCCCCCTCTGCTCTTGCTTGTTGTTGTAAAGATAATATATTTTCTCTATTAATTAATATATCTGATAACTGATCTGCATTATAGCCTAAAGCTTTAGCATATGCCTCTTGTTGAAGTGTATTTAATTTAGTGTATTCATATAAACTACCTGCTTCTCTAGATATTTCTGAGGCTAAGGTTTTATAATCTCCTGTTAATGCCGCTAGTCTTGCTTTTTCTAAGTTAAGTTGTTTACCTGTTAATAATTCTGCTTCTAGTTCTGCTGATATACTTGATTCAAAATCTAATAAGGTTTTACCTGCTGCTGCTACACTATTTAATTCCATACCTAGTAGTTTAGCTGATGCTACTGCTTTTGCTATAAGTCCGGGATTAGCTCCTAATTGTGCTTGTATTTGTTTTCCTACTTTAGCTGTGTCTTCTAATACCTGTTTGATATCTAACCTTGTTCCAAATTCAGCTTCTGCTGATTTAACTGCTCCTATTTGAGATATTAGATTATCTTTTAAGTTTCCTCCTGTTGCTTGGGTTAATTTTACTAAATTAGATGTTGCCGCTCCCGTCATTCCCATTTTTTCAACCATTTGGGTAGCTGTGACTAATAAATCGCTTTTAAAAACAGTGGCTGCAAGACCAAATGCTTGATTAAGAGCTGTAAAAGCTTTTAGAAGTTTTTCTGTAGTAACTGCTACATCCCTAGTTGCTCCAGCTACTCTCACCATATTTTGTCGCATACTCCTGGCCTTATCTTGTGATACACCTAATCCCTTACCTAAGGCGGTTATTTGGTTGTTTGTGGCAACCATCGATTTAAATATTGATGTTCCTATAGCTAGAAAAATTCCTAAAATACCACCTTTCCCCATAGTTTTCATTAACCCCCCCATCATTTTTCCAAATCCTGCTCCTTGAGCTCCCATTCCTCTTAGGGCTTTACTACTTTTTGATAGTTGTGGGGTTAGTTTTTCAAAACCTAACTTCTTTGAAATTTTAGCTGCTGAGTCTAAGCCCTTTACAAATCTTGTATTTCCTCTTTGAGCTGTTTTATGAGCGAATTCTGCTCTTTTTCCGAATTTCTGTGCTTCACCTACTTGGCCCTTCATAGATGAAAGAGCTTTTTCGTCTAAATTTCCACTCTTTAACATAAATTCATACTGTTTTTCTAAGGCCTTAACCTTTTTATTTGCAGAATCTAAAGCTGATTTAGTATGGTCTTGGTTTGATTCCCCTTTATATACGGCTTCTAGTAAGTCTGATTGCTTATCATATTCTTTAGTTATGTCTCTAACCGCTCCTAGATATGCTCTAGCTTGTTCTGAATTTGCATTTAAAAAAGAAGAATTTTCTTTTAAATAACCAGTCATTATTCTAGTCATATCAGCTGATCTAGATAAATTTTCGTAATATTTATCTGATTTAGCTAATGATTCATTGGTAATAAAATCGTGTTCTTTTTTAGGATCAGCCATAATGTATTATTATTCATGTATAAATATGAAAGGAATAAAAATAGCTATACTCCTTATTCAGCGTTATAATTAAATATGTCAGATGGGGGTAAATTAGGACCTTTATCTGGGATATTTGAGTTTTGTTTGCTTTGTCTATCTATTTCTTCTTGGTGATTTTGGTGGTGTTGGTTTATTTCATGAATATGAAATCTTCTTAACCATATAGGTAAATTATACACATCTGAGTATGTAAAACCACCTTTACCAAAATATAATAAATCGTGAATCTCTTTAAATAAAGTACTTCTATATATTGGCGTCAGGCCAAAAAAAGTTTACCCCCAGGGGTAATTCGCTCTCCTCAGCAAAACCATCAGAGTATTCATATTGGATATTAAGATCTACATCGGGGGATATTTTCTGGATGTATTTTCTTAGCGCTCTTGAATCTATAGCTAATAAACGAGTATCTACGAATTCTCTGATGTCTTTATTTTCGTAGTTACTATCGATTGAAATGATGGTATGTTTTAATCGAGTCGTTAATTCTGCGCTTTGTTTTCCTATTTTTTTAAGGCCTTTTAATTCTTGTTCTAATGCTTTTTCATCTCCATGAGTTAAAATCTTAAAAGTAAGACGTTTGTTAGAGGTAGGTAAAGTAAATTCGAATTCATTTTTACCTTCTAGTATTAATGATTCATCTAATTCTTTATCTACTAAAGCAGTTATATCATATGTGATTTCTTCTGCTTCCCCCGTTTCAGGGTGTTTAGCTTTCCATGTATAATTGGATCCATATCCTAAAATACGGGAAGCTATCATAATTGCGTTTTTATCTCCTACTAATAAATCATTGTAGTCAATTTTAGTTACAATAAGAGATTGAAGTAATTTATCTAATACAGTACCATTTTTTATTAAATTAGCATTAGTAAGAATGTCTTCTTCCTTTGCAGTCATGTATTTCATTTCTATTATACCGTTTTTTATATTTGACTCTGGTGGGTATAATAATCCTTTAGATGGTAAGGTTACTTCTTCTGTTGGGAAATCTGTGTTTTTTTGCATAACATTTATTTTTTATAACTTATTTTCAGATATACATATATAGGGAAAATAAAAAAGCGCCAAAATAGGCGCTTTCTTTTTATTTATTTTGTTACTACTAGTAATTTAATATAGCATAATCCATTCTAATAGTCATAGTAATATTCATTGGTTGATCTACTGCCCAATCTGCCGTACCAAAGTTGGTTTGAGTAGGGAATGCTCCTTTTAGGATCCATTCTTCAACTACATCTCCTACAGGACCTAATGCATTAAACCTAATATCCTTTTTATAGAAATCAGAATAACCATCTCTACCTGTAACTGATTCATGCGCTAAACGTATCCATTCCATACATGCTTGTGCTCCTGAGGGAGTTACAGGATCGTAAAGTTCACATTGAACATCATTCCATACTGCTTTACCTTTTATCTTTCTTTTGATATTAATGTGTTCTAAAGTAACATCCCCAAAAGTAACAGAAGGTCTATCGAACTTTCTTATTATAAATGAAGGGATTCCGTCTATAGACATCATAAATCTATTTTGGAGTTTTGGCTCGTAAGCCGTGTAGAACATGTCGTTTGTATTTAAAATAGCCATCTTGTGTTTTTTTTATTCAGTTATAAATATAGTTAGTTTTTCTTTTTATGCATCAAATGTTGCTCCTGTTGGTAGTACTGTAAAATCTAATACTATAAATTCAGCTGTTTTAGTTGGTTGTAAAAATATTTGACCAACTAATTGATTTCTATCAATAACATCTGGTGTGTTGTTTGATTCATCCATTTGTACTCTAAACGCATATAGTCCTTGTCTTGATTGTACTGATTCTAAATATGGATTAACAATGTTTAAGAATCTGTTTCTTGTTTGAAAAGTATTTTGTTCAAACACTAAGTACCTTGATGAACTTGCAATAAATTTCTTAAGAGCAATCATTAATCTTCTAACATTAATTCTATCAAGAGCTGTTGTTCTTTGTTGTAATGTTTTCTGACCCCATATACAAACTCCTGTTTGAGGGAAGGTTGCTATTGGGTTAATTTTATCTTCATATAATCTATCTCTATTTGCTTGGCTTAGTCTTTGTCTAGCTTCTAATACATTTCCTAGTACTCCTCTATTTAAACCCGCTGGTGCAAACCATTCTGCTGAAATTCTATCGGATGCCGCTATTGCTCCTGGAACCACTACTGATGGTGGGACATATACTGGTTTGTTTGCTGCTGGGTCTAATACTTTAACCCATGGGAAGTAAACTGCTGCATAATTTGTATCTAGTCCTGCAACATCTGCCACCGCCGTAGCTACTGAAGCTTCTTGTATTGATAAATCCATTACATAGAATGTATCTCCTCTTGATTCGCATAAATCTATACCCGCATTTGTAACAGATGAGTGTAAACTTTTAATTGCTCCTGGTATAACTAACATGTTAATATCATATTCATCTTGGTTTGAAAGAATATCTAATGCTTTTTTATACCCTTTATAACCTGCAGTTCCTGTTGAACTTAAATCAAAACCAAATGCATTACCCGCTTCTAAATATTGGCCTGTTTTAATAATAGTTGATGGTGATATACCGTCTAATCCCCCTTGGAAAGGAACACTAAATTGTAATTGTTGTGATGTAGGTCCATTTTGTCCTGTTGTGTCAATTGATGCACTTAAACTTCCCCCCCAACTTGAACTTGCATGACCTAAATAACTATCTACATTAAAGTCCCCACAAACATTTATTTCTAAGGTACTTGGTAGGGGTTTTAAGAAATTAATATTATCTCTATTCTCATCATCAAATTTCCATCCTAAATATGCTTTTTGGTTATAAACACCCCCCAATGTTTGGGTTGATTTTATGGAAGCTGATGGAAATGCTACATTTACACTAAAAGATGATGTTGGGATTGGGTTATATACCCCTCTAAATCCTTTAGGTGATAATTTTGGAGAATGTGATTTTTCTTCTACTCCTTGAGCTACTTCTATTCTACAATAATCTGATATATTGGGGAAATTTCCTTTATATTCTACTACACCTAAAGCTTCATTATACTGTCCAAATCTATCTCCTACTCTTCTTGAAATATAATTAGGACTATCTGGGTCTAAAGTTAGATTATTATATTGTTCTAATATAATAGGTGTTTTATCCTTATCTCCATATTTTCTAACTAATAATGAAAAGGTTGAATATTGTTCTTCATTATCTATATCTGATGGTTCTCTTAAATTTGTAACAGATATTTTATAATCTGTGTTTGTTGAATCTCCGTCTACTAAAGTATGTACTTTTATTAGATTTTTACTTGTTCCACTTTGTAATTGGGAAGTAATCCAAGGAGTTACTGCATGGTCATATCCTTCTGAGAATGAACTTGTATAGGTAATGTCTGCAGATTGTGTGATTAATATTATTTCTCTATCTGAATGAATTCCTCCATATCCCTCTACTTCTACTCCTTGTATAGTGGTTGCAGCTGAAGCTGTTGTTGAGGGGAATGTAGTAGATAGATCTAAAACATTACCTGCTTCCGCTGTAGTAATTGTTACAACATTTAAAGCAGCAGTAGCTGTGAAACCTGCTACAGCTGTTATTGTATTTGCAGTTGCAGTTGCTAATTGAGCTCCTGAAGCTGATATTGCAGCTCCCATAGCAGGTAAATTAATTTGAGTTAATGAACCTGATATACCTGTTGCTGCAGCAGCCTGGCCGTCTGTATTAAATGCAAAAGTATGTGCAACACCGTCAGATGTTTTAAGGTAAAATGAACCAGAAGCTCCTAATGCTGCATCTTGTAAACTTGCAGTTGTAATACCTGATCCTGCTGCAAATGTTGGGAAAGTAATTGTAGCTACTTCTTGTGTCGCTGCGGCTGCTATGCTAGTTTGTAATGATTTAAAGTTAGTATGAAGAAATGCTGAAGCTTCATAATCATTAACTCCTGTTTTACTATTGTTGGGGCTGGTTCCTACTACTTTTTCAATGTAGTCGATATTAGATGGACTTAAAGACGCTGAGAATTTTTTAGATGTTGCAAATCCCGTACCATTAAAATCTAAAGCAAAACTAGACATTAATGCGTTGGGAGTGGACATTGATAATGTTGTCGTAGATAAATCTATAGTTGAGGAAGCATTTTTAGAAGGAAAAAATGCAGATAATAATACATTACCACTTGCTCCGCTAACCGCTAATCCTACTATCTCATTAGTACCATTGGTGAATTTATACCCCCCTCCTGCTAATACTCTTGTTATTGTTACTGAGCCTGCATTCTTTAGGTATTCTCTTACTGTTTGTGGGACATATGTTTCTTTAGATAAAGGTCCGAATTTTCTTTCAAATTCAGCAAAACTTTTAACTAATGTGGGCACAAATGCAGGACCTTTTACAGTTGGTCCTACTATTGCTGCCCCTATTTGTGCTATACCTGCGGGTAAATAAGAAAGATCATTTTCTCTCGCAAATACACCAGGTGATACTATTACAGTTTCTGCCATCTTTTTTTAGTTTTAATATTGTTATTCCTATATAAATATGAAATTATTTCATAAACCTATATAAGGGATTAATTGATTAATTTAACCAATAATAAATATAAAAAAAAGAATTAAGAAATTTACTCTTCAGTAGTAGTTGGGGTAAAAGTACCTGAATCTAAATCTAAAGATCCTGCTCCGTATTTTGTATTTAAATCTTTTGCTATTTTATCTTCATCAGATCTTGCTTCCTCTAACTTTGATAGGATTAAGGTTTTTTGTCTTTTTACCCCCTCAAGTGATAAATTTACTTGACCAAATTTATATACTAATTCATTGTAAGATTTTTGAAGATCTTGGATTTTATTTAATTCTTCTTTTGAGAATTTTACTTGTTCTGCCATAACTTAAATTTTATTTTTTTATTGTTAATTATTTATTAGTCGGATATACATATATGTGGAGGATAAAAACCGATAAAATTACCATCTTGCTGTTATTATTAGTCTACAGCAATTGAGAATGATTGGAATTCTTGTCTTCCATTTGAAAGGTTGACAGTCAATGCAATAACTAATTGAGTTCCTGTATGTGTTAGGTCTGAAATCACGACACCTTTCACCCCTTTAACTGTTGATGTAACTGCAGGAAATGTTGATGTTGTTTTAGCATCATTTGTAGTTACTCGAGTTGAAAAAGACCCTGATGCTACTTTTAAGATTTTTATATCTCCAGCATATGAACCTGATGCTAATGTTCCTATATTAGTTTCATCAATTATATCATCAATTTTTTTAGATAAATATTGAAGTGCATCATCGTAAGGATTATCATTATGGGTGGTATCGTCAAACCTTTCATCAATATTTTCTGATTTAGATGTTGTTTTACTTTTTGTATACTTTGAATTTGATTCGTTTGATCTATCGTCTGTTTTTCTAATTGGCATTATTGTATTCTTTTATAATATATAGTATATGTTCCATTTACATCTTGATTGGTATTTGTTGCTTTTAATCTAGGATATAGAAATTGACTTTCACTTACTATAGAATTTATTGCTACTGAAGCTGTCATTGCTGCATATCTAGATTCTCCAACATTAGATATTATAGTACCTAATACTGTTAATGCTATAGATGAATTTCCTTGTGCACCATCTTCGGGACTTCCAACTAATAATGATGCTGTAGTTGTTAATGAATAACCACTAGCTGCATTTTGAGCATTATGACCATAGAAATGTATTTTAGTTATTTCCATTTTATAGGGTACCCTCCAACCTGAATTTAAAAATCTTTCATTAGGTGCTGAACTCCAATCTAAAGTTTGGACTGCTGTGTCATTTCCAAAATCTTTATTCCAATAATAATATGTAGGACCTTGTCTGTTTGGTCCAAACCAATTAACACTTGTTTGATCTGATTGGAATGTCCAAGATATAGCTTCTTCATTGTTAGAATAAATATTTCCACTTGCACTTATATGATTTGATGCAGTTACATCACCTACAAAACTAATTATATCAGCTGTTGATTCTATTTTTTCTGTTGTAAATGAAATTTTAGTGTCTGTATCTCCTGTGTGAAATATATCATTAGCTATTTCTATATCGTCAGTTGATTTGATATGTTCTGCTTGTACTGTGCCAAGTGAAGTCACAACACCACTAATATTCATACTACCCGTTATATATAGTCCCGATGCATCAATTCTTAACCTCTCTGTTGGTGGTTCTTCTGTAGCTCCTGGAAGGGCGAATACTATATTTCCGACTACTCCATTTTCATCAGCTTCTAATACATCACTGAATATTTTTGCTGCCGTTCCCCCCCTTTGCTCTATACGTTTATTATTTGATGCTACTTGTCTACCTGCAAGAGATCCTGATTCTACTGTCCATCTTATTTGTCCCAAACGTGATCCTACTGCGGGTAGACGTTCTTCTCCAAAAGATCCACTTGTATACACCATAATAAGTTCACTACCTGTTGAGGATGCTGCTCCATAAGCCTTTGTTTTGAAAAACCCCCCAGTGTCAAACTCCATTTCTCTTAAACCATCTTTACTTCTAACTTTAAAACTATCTGCTTTAATGTCTACTTCGTTTTTTGGGGTTGTTGTTCCAATTCCAAATTTTCCCGAAGATGAAAAATATATTTTTGCTATACCAGAACCAGTTATCATAAAACTATTTTTTCCCGGTATATCCGTAGTATCGTGTTGGAATATTACGGATGCTGATTCTAGTGGGGTTGCTTCTCCATCACTATCTCCTAATTCTCTATATTCTATGGAGTGAGAAACTGGTTTTTCTCCCCCCAAATTATAAATTGTACTTCCTGATACAAAGGTATGTGGAGCTAATGAAGAGGTTTGAAAATTCTCTAAACTTGATGATAAAAATATAGCTGTGGAAGATGTAGTGACACTTATATTATTTTGAGATCTTATTATTGCTGCTCCTAAATTGGTTATACTAGATGCTAAAGTAGAACCTGTTACAAAAAAATAAGTATGTTGTGAAGGTATATCTTTAGGATGTTTTCCTAAATAAGTTGATCCCGTGAGAGAGTGATAGTTACTAGGTATACTTTCCCCATTAGGGCCTATTACACTTGATGTTACATAATTAGAGGGTATAGGAGTAGCAATAAAGCTACTAGTATACCTAAAGGACCTTATTGAAAAATTATCAAAAGCTGAAATGGATGTAATAGTTATAGATCCTGTATTACCTGTAGGAGCATGTGATTGTGAAAAATATTCTGAAGCTACTAGTTTTAACGATCCTGATGGGATCATATATGTTATCCCTTGTTGGGTTACTATTGCGTCGGATTTTGATTTTCCATTGCTATCGTATGATAAAAAACTCATATTATGTTATTTTTTTTAAGGTTACAAATCCACCATATATTCTAAACTTATGTACTTTAGAATTGGGGTATGATTTACAATTAGGTACATTACGAAAATTAATTGTTAATCTAGTATATGAGTGATCATAAGCAGGATGACCTAATAACCCACTATAATCCCCTTGAAGATCAAATTGGTCATTACCCCCACCATTTGTTGCACCATACCACCCTCCTGAAGGTCTAAAAGTTGAGTTAGCAGTAGAATGAGCTGAGGAACTTGCAATAGCAGTTGATCCGTAAGAAGTACATGTTGGTGATGGGTTGTCTCCATCTCCTGTTAAAGAAA
>TARA_R110002153_G_scaffold5020_3_pt1 | contig 13170 bp, 24 predicted proteins | sample TARA_R110002153 | Tara Oceans TARA_R110002153 (sample SAMEA4398193) | marine metagenome | biome: Polar Biome; feature: [SRF] surface water layer (ENVO:00010504); material: water (ENVO:00002006), including particulate matter (ENVO:01000060) such as... | depth 5 m
TACATTACCAGTGACATCTCCAGTTAAATCCCCAGTCACGTTTCCAGTTAAATTACCAGTTACGTTTCCAGTTAAATTACCAGTTACGTTTCCTGTTACATTTCCTGTTACGTTTCCTGTTACATTTCCTGTTACATCGCCCTCTAAATTAGCAACTAAAGTTCCAACAGTATATCCGCTAGCTGATGTATCAACAGTTGTTGTTGGCTCAGTAGAAGTGCCTATAAATAGCTTAAACTTGTCATCGCTAGCGTCATTAAATAAACCTTTGTATTTATTGCCAGTAGCAACGTATTTGCCAAATAAACCAATATCTAGTGTATTTGCTGTGTTGTCTTTAGCTAATTTAATTAAAGGATCTTCAACGGCCAAATCTTGTACATTTAAGTAAGTCAGTGTACCGTTTACAGTTAAGTTGCCAGATATTATAAGATTGCCGCCAATTTTAGCGTTTCCTGTTGTATGTAATTGATAAGATGGTGTAATTCCAATTCCGAGTTGTGCTGTGCTTAAATATAAAGGTGAATTATTGCCTAAACCATCTGTAACAATTTTAGCAGTTCCAGTTAAGTTTTGATTGTCGCTTAATTTTAAAAGTGCATCGTATGTGTTCTGAACTCTCTTGCCTGTTAATGTGGTACCCATATATTCGTTTTTTACAAATTTAAGGTTTTTCTATTATCTACGTTTGCCTTGCCCTATATACTTTTTTTTATAACCGGTTTGGCCCTTAGATGCGTTTTTAGAGTGTTTTCCCGGACGTTTGCGCTTGTTATTGTAAACGTAATTGGATAAAATTTTATTAGCCATTTATTTGCTCTTAAAAATGCTAGTTGCTTTTTCGGTTGTACGTCCGCCAAAATAAGCTAACACAACACTCATCATAACTTTTTCAAATGTATCATTCCAAGTAGCGCCTATGTGAAAAGGTATGCTTTCAATACTGTCAAGGATCCCGGCGATAGAAAACACTACAATACACCATACTAAAACAAGCGGACGCACATTTTTACTCAGCCAAGAATCAGATAATGAATCAGCTTTCCATCTAGAGGTTACGGCTTGAATCTCTTGATTTTGTTGTTCGTAAATCATCTGTTGTAATTTTATTTTATCGTCATTACTTATTTTTGATTTACCAATTTCAGCTAAAGCTTCTTGTGGAGAACTTACACCGCTTAATATTTTGCCTAAAGTTGGATTTATCATTGTTGCGGCCCCAAATAATAATTTGCCAACAGTAGTTTCTTTGAATTTCTTTTTATCGCTCATTGTTAAAAAATTTAAAATGTAAAATTATAAATAAAATGTAAATATTAAATTCGGAATAATCATCGTCATTTAACATTGGATAGTATTTAAAACCTAACAAAAAACCGTCATAGTTAAATACTAAAGCAAATTCCATTTATGTAATATCAATGTATTTTGTTTTCCCGTTTTCTTTATAAGCTTTTAAACATCTTTTTCTGTTAGAATCTCCATCTACATAACTAACATGTACCCAATCAGGATTTTCATCTGTGCCAAACTCCCAAATAAGTTGGTCAAAATCAAGATTATTTTTGATGTAATTATACATAAAAGAATTTGAAGCATAATCGTATATATCATCAATATCAATAGCACGTCCTTGACAATGCTGTGACCGACTACTGCCACCGATTTTTTTATTAAGTTCTTCACTTCTATAAAATGAATTTATTTTAATTGGGCCGTTAACTGCTTTTCTAAGCGGTTCAAACACCTTTTCCGCAATCAATTCCATATTTTGAAGCTCGTAGTCACCCGGCTTGTTATCTATGCCTAAACGCAAAGCAGTAATGCTTCTTGTTCCTTCTTTGTATGAAATATGTTTGCTAATCATCTAATTTTATTAATTACATTTTGTATCTCCATATTTGACGCTTTTATTTTAAAAGACAAGTCAGCTACATATTGCATTCTAACTCGACCGGTTTTGTCAATTATAACTATCACTGGTACAGCGCCAATACTTTTTTGAACTTCCTTCGGTTGATCTTTTAAATAACTAAATTTAACAATTACACCATTTAATTCACTTAAATCGTAATTATTTTTTTCATTCCATTTAGCATTTATTTGTAACACCGTTACATCTTGACTAAATACAGATCCCGCAACCAATACACATATCGCACATAATATTTTTTTCATTTACTTATTATTTCAAACAACTTTTCGTCAATGTTTTTTAAAGCTTCGCTATTTTCTTCAACTTTTTCTCCAGTGTTCATTATAGTTTCTCTAATTAATTGATCTTTTAAATCATATTCTGTTCTGCTAATTTCTGGCTCTGGCAATAGTTTAGCTTCTTCAATATCTGCTTGTAAAGCAAACCACATACCGATTAAAGTTGATAAACCAACACCAAAAGCTATTAATGTTTTTATACTGATATTAAAACTAGTATCTTCATTTAATTCCTTAGACATTTTTATTTTTTTTTATTTTTTGTACTGTGTATATAATAGTTGCTAACAATAAAATTATTCTTAATGATATTTCAATATTACTTAATGATATGCCTATTGCAAATGTGTTTAAAGCGTATAATTTCATGCTTGTAGTTTCCATTTAATTTAATTGTTCAACCCTTGTGGCAAGTTCAATTACTCCTATAACGTATGTGTGATCTTTTTTATCAATCTGCTCGTATGTAACACCGTCGCTTACATTGATATACACATTAAAATTATTAGAGCTTAAATCAAAATAACCACTGGCTCTTGTTCTAAGTAAAGTTAACACTTCTGATACTAATGTGTTACAATCTAGATCCCCGCCTATGTCTGAGTCAAATCTTGTAATACATTCAATTCTTGTTATACATTCTAAACAATAATTTTGGGCGTTTTGATCTACTTCGTTTGTAGATCCCGAGTACACCCAGACGTATGGTGGTTCAGCGTTTCTTGGCACCCGGTTATATACGTTTACAACGCTATTATTAATGTTTGGAATATTGCCGTTTAAAGCAGTATAAATTTTTTGTCTGATAAATTGTATGGCTTCTCTCATAATTCCTTTTTAAGTAGTTTTAAAATGCGATTTGTCATCAATTTTATCTCTAGTTTAGCGTTATCGAAAAAATAAGGTTGTGCTTTTTGATATTTTGTTCCGTATTCTAAATAAGGCGCATATTTTGCCTCAGCTCTAACAAACACTTTTTCGTCTTTTCCCCAATTTATCGTAGATCTTAAAAACCCGGTTTTATATGGCGCATCTGTTTTTGCCCTCTTTGATATTTGTGAAGCAGTGTAACCGAATATTTTATCAGTATCATCTGTGCTAAATTTTTTAATATTATCAAATTTTTTTAGCAATTTATTAATATCGTTTTTATGTACTTCAATTTTTATCATATCGGTTCGTAAGTTCCAGTGATTTTAATGTAATCTTTTTCGACAATTACATAATGTTCGTTCATTCTATATTTACCGGCCCCGTCAATGTTAAATACAGCGCCAGATAAACTCACTGTATCAAAATCTTTTTTTCTTACTATAACTTCTGACACTCTGTTATATTTTCTAGATCCTTGACTTTGTTCTATGTTTCCGCTGATTTCAGTTGCTAATCCCCATATTGTTGCTGAGGACGTAAACGAAGACAATGTTGTTCCACCGTACCCGTCTGCTGTTTTAGAAGGTATAAAAAATTCAATTCTATTGTTAAATCTACCGGGATTCATTATATGAACATATTTTTGTAACTGTTTAATATCGCTTTGCTTGATGAAGGCACTTCGTTTATATTTCCAACTTGATAATCGTGTCTATTATCATATAAAGTTGTAGCATATTGTAAAATTGCTTGTTCTAATAATTTATCAGATAAACCTGTTGTAACATAAACAACTTTAACTTCATCAGCCGGGCCGTCAAGATCAATGCTTTCATTATCTAGACCGGGTGTTGTATAGTCAGTGTAAGCTTCGCCGTCAACATGTATTGACGTAATACTAGCTACAGGACCGAAAGGCAAATCAAAAATTCCAACTGTGTCCGGCAAATAATATGTTCTATTTTTAGCAACAATATCTCTTGATATGTAGTTTTCGCACCAGATCCTAGCTTGTACAATGATATTAGCTATTAAAGTGTCATCTGATGAATTACTTATTCTTGCGTAATCCTTAAATTCACTTGTGGTAACTATTTCACTGCCTGTTGTAGAATTAATCTTTATTTGTCTCATTTTTAGTTTCTTTAGCAATTTTAAATTCTTTGGTTTCTTTTTTTGCCTTGACTTCTTTTTTTACTAATTCACCCCAACCTTTTTCAATCCATTTATTTACGGACAATTCATTGATATTAATAATTTCACCAGCAGCAATTTCTTTGCCGTCGACTACCATTGATGTATTTAATTTTATTTTCATAATTAAAAATTTACTGTAAAGATAAAAAAAAAGTGCCACTGTATTTTAACCAGTGACACTCTAAAGATAATTTATGAAATCAGTGCAAAGTTATTAAAATTTTCTTTATACTTGTTAGTTATTGAAACTCTTATTGATGTTTGCCCTAAATTTTTAATTATAAAGAAACCTTTGTATTCTTCACTCCAGAGGGCAAAGTAGTCAACATATTTTTTATCATAACTTGGTTCACCGGTCCTTTTTAAAGTTATTTGTGTACTGCCTCTGTGTTTGTATCTGTTTTCGCCTAAGTATTTAATTTGTATTTTAAATAAGGATCCTTTTTTTTCAATGATACAATCGTATGAACTAGAATCAAGTAATGGCATTGAAACATTAAACCCGTTCTTCATAGCTGTCGCTGAAAAATGATATTCAGCATAACAACCTTTTTGATTTGCGTTCATGCCACATAATATATAGAAAAAAAGCCAGTTATCGCTAACCGGCTTTTCAACAACTAAAACAAAACAAAACAAAATTATTCTTATCGGTTTTTATTATGCCAGTTTAACAGTACTGATAATCCTAATATAGTAAAAACAGCAGTTGTTAAAAAGTCATCTATTAAATAGCAAGATCTTATAGCTAAAACAAGCAGAAACATGGATATTAGCAACGATCCATCATTTTTAGTGTTATTGTACATCTTTTATAAATTTTGCCCATTCTAGCATCTTATTTTGCTTTTCAAGGTCGGTTAAATTATTTGATTCAAGTTTATAATTAGTAATCCATTGAGCTTTTCGGATCCTTCGTTTAACTTTTATGTTATGCTCAAATCTAGATCTTGCGCTCATAGTAAAGTTTTAAATATTTCGTCAATCTGATCTTTACACAAATAAAAATTTTCTTGAGTTTCGTGTTCTTTCAACAAATCCGCTAATAACGTACTGTTAATTGAGCTTAAATCATAACCGGCATTAACAGCAAGCTCGATCGAACCATTTAAACTAGAGTCATTTTCTTTTAAGTATTTCATAGCGTCATGATAATAAATAGTTTCAGATCTAAAACAGTAATTATCGTCCAACCACATTTGAAGCTCGTCGGCATCAGTAAAATGCATATCATCGTTAAATTCTTCTTCAGTTAAAAAATCAGGCAAGTAAAAATCCATTTCTAATTCTAATAGCTGGCATATATTATCGTATATGGAAGCTTTTGGGTTTATTTTAAAAGTTATCATTGTTAAATTTTTATAGTTAGTAAAATTGTAATAATAAGTGCCATTGCGTAAAAAGCAATTAACCATTTCCAGTTTCCCGGATCCTGAGCCAAGAATTTTCTATGTGCCTCAATGATACCGGTTTCTTCTTTAAGATCTAAAGCTTTTAAATTCCACTCATACTTGTCGATCATATCGTCACAAGTACCGCATTGTATAGCTGACCAAGAAAAATGGTAAACTCTTGATGGGGCGTTACATTTCGGACAGAATATTTTTTTGCCGTGTCCATTGGCTCTGGTGTTTTTATTTACTTTCATTTTACAATTTTAAGGTTAAGTTGCTCAGCAACGTAGTTAATGTGTCTTGTGGTAGTTTGTGAATAATAACCGTGCGAAAGTAATTTGTCGCCTTTGATAGTAGCTACACAGGTTGTGTAACTCCATACTTTGTTGCCTATTACAGCGAGATTTTTTTTGTTGAGTTTCATAATTATCTTATTTATTCGGGTAAGTTATTTTTACAACTCCCCATTTAGTTCGGATTATACTGCTAACTTTGTTTTTTTTGATTTTCATAATTATAGTTTTATTGACCGTATCTAGTGTTAAATCCTCGTTCACTTGGAGTAGATTCGTATTTTTTTCTTTTTATAATAAGTTCAATTAATTTGTCGTTTTTACCTTTTTCACTAACTGGAAATCCGTGCTCAGACAAACCTTCACCGTAAATTCTAGCATATAAAGTACCAGACGATTTTCTGTATTGTCTTTGTTTATCCATACTGTCAACTGCTAAAATTAACGCATCAGCGAAATTAGTGACAGGCACGTCTAATTCTTCACTGCTAAAAAACATGTAAGAATTTTCGTGTACACATACTTTAAAATTTTTCATTGTATTTTTCATATTTATCGTTTTAGTTAGTACGAATATATAAAAAAATATTTTACTATTAAAAGAATTTTTTAATTTATTTTTTAATTATTTTTTTAGCTCAGTGAGGATTTTACGCTAATAAACGAAAAGAAATTTTGAATGTATAAATACCTTAGAGAGTGGAAAGTTGCTTAAACGACAAAAAAAGCCATAAAAAAAGGGGATTAAAAACCCCCTTAATTTAAAAACATAATAATATATTATTACGGCGTTTCTAGAGCAGTGATACCAGCAGCAAATGTTCCGTTTACGAAAGCGTTTGGCAAGTAGTTGCTTAAAGCAATTCTTTCCATACATCTCACAGTAACAAATCCATCTCTAACATTGGTTCCATCTTCTCTAAAGAATTCAACTGATACATTATCTCTAATCCATAGTTGAGTTCCTGATGAAAAATTACCTAATAAGTAAGATCCAGCAGCGATAGCAGTGTTAAGAATAACAGGTACTCCATTGAATACAGGTTGTAATCCTTTAAACACTTGATCTTTTAAGTAAGACAAATTACTGTCTTTTAATAATAAGATCTTGTGAAAATCAGTTGGGTGCATAATAATCTTGTCAGCAACATAATTGCTTATAGATAATTGGTTTAAAGCAGCGATGATAACATCAAACTGATTTGCTCCGTTAACTGATTGATAAAAAGCTCCACCCGATGAAACATCAAAATCAGCAGCGTCAGTGATTATACCAGATAAATTTGGCGCACTTCCATCTCCGTTTAATAATTGATTGTCCTCAGCAGTTAAAAGTTTTGAAGGAACTCTGTTTGAAATATAGCTAGTTAACTGTGGTGTGTCAGCAAGCATTTCTTCCGAAATTCTTAAATAAGCACCTAACTTTTCTACATTTACAGAGCTAGCAGTCATATCAAAATCTGATTGACCTAGTGTTGCCCCTTCTGCTTTCATAGCAGATCCATCACTGTAACCAGATTCTTTAACAAATCTTATTACATCTGAATTAGTTGACCCTTGTGAAATTAACTCTCTAACATGTTGAGGTCTTGCAGGATCAAATTTATAACCAGCCACTCTTTGAGCCGGGATAACTTCACCTGTAAAATCAGCACCAGTAGTCATGTCAGCTTTTATTTCAAAAGATGCACTTCTTGAGTTTCCGTCTCTAAGTGAGTTTAAAGCACCATCACTGATACTTTTTATTAAACCGCCTTTAAATGATTTGTCAGCTTTTTTGCCTTCAACCATTTCAAGGTGTTTTTTGTTCGCAACTTCCATTGCGTCCATTCTTTCATTGAATGAATTAGTCAGGTTTGAAATTTCGCCTTTCAGCACTTCTTCTGCCTTTCCATTAGCACTTGTTAGTGCTTGTCCAGTAGCTTTTTCAATTTTAGAATCAATTAAGTTCCCTAGTTGATCAAGCTGATTTTTAACATTTTCTTCCATTTTAATAGGATTTATTTTAAATTATTTAACAAATATTTATAAACATCAAACTGGTCCTTTACTTTGGCTGGCTCAGTAACATTTGTTGGCTGAGTAGCGTTGATAAACAAAGATTTTAGTTTGTATATTTCAGATTCAATAGCATACCCCATTTCGTCACTTATTTCGCCTTTTCTAATTAGTTTACACAAGTTGTCGTATTTTTGGTACACATCATTTATATTTTTATTGCCTTTTACATCAAGTATTTTAGCTTCGTCATTAGCAGCCATTGTAACAGCGGATATTTCAAACAATTTAACTTCTCTTAATTCTCTGTATTGTCCTTTGTCTTCTTTTACTATCGGTAAAATTCCAACTGAATTTTCTGTAATTACACCAGCTTTCATTAATTCGATTACATCTTGCCCCAATGATGTTTTAGGAACTTCGGCAACAAATACCAATCCTTTTTCATCTTCGTATAGTTCTTTCATTTTTCCAATGGGTTGCATCATATTGTGTTGATACAAGTATTTGACACGGTTTCCGTTTTCTTCAATCGTTTTTGTGTACGCTCCCATTCTTATAATATCGCCATCACTGTCTTTATTATTAAAATATGATCCGTAACCTTTTACAATCGAATTTTTCTCATCGTAATCTGTTAATTCACCTAGCGGTGACGCTTTGTATAAAAAATTCATATAAATATTTTGTACAAAAATAATAAAATTAAATTACAATGTTATATCACTACTCCAATAGCTCTTAATATATCAATATCAGGCACTTCTATTGGCTCGTAATTTACTGTACATCTACAATTTATAATGTTTTCAGCAGATCCTTCACCCGGTCTTTTCATCGGCTCACCGCCTACCATAAAAGATTGATTATAAGGTATTGTAACACCGTCAATCGCTACATGTGTTGGTCTTTCATTAGCACCGCCCGTATGTAACCAAGTTTTTTGTAAGTTTTCCGGCCCGAATACTGACAACGCCGTTTGTTGTGTAGCATAGTTTGCTATCCTATTGCTTTCAGTTCTCACAAGACGTAATGCTTGAACTTTACTATATTTATTAAATTGATTCCTTAATATTCTTGCTTTTTCATCAGCGCCTAACATTGATAATTCCGGATCACTTAAAATTCTTTGCGTTATTTTTATTAATGTTTTTTGAGCTGTTCCACTGACTAGAACTACATTAGTTGCTGCCACTTGATTAGCGTAATCAGAAAATATACTTTTCCAGACGGTTAAATCATCTGTGAATCCATCTTCTTTTTTCATAAATTTTTTGTAATTCTTTTTATACCACAAGTACATATCAACACCAATACTCTTATAAAGCTCAATGTAAAATCTTTTAACATAATCGTATTGAAATAAACTCTGATAATTTGTTTGATTTGTTAATATAAAATTTTCAACACCTTTGTTGTACTCTTGCTTATAGAATTGATAAATTACAGGAAGGATTTTGTTTTCTGATGCTTTTATTTTTTTCTGATAAGCTTCTTTGTATTTATCATACTTTTTTTTTTGCATTACAAATTCTTTTTATATGTAGCTATTTTAGGAAAAAGATGTTTGTATTTTTTTTCTTCATTGTAAGTTTTTAAAGCTTCTTCATATTCTATATGTGTTTTAAAAGGCATAAATATTTTTTCGCCATCTAAATTATGTATATGAAAACCGGATCCGCCAAGTTCTTCGGCTCTTGCTTCTGCTTCTTCTTGTGTAGTATAAGCATCACTTATACCCGGAACAACGCTCTTATTTTTAAGATTTATATTTTTTTCTTCTTCATCTTCTAGTGCTGGTAATGGTTGTAGATCTAAGTCAACACCATTGATAGGTACTAAATTAGCAGGCACATAAAATTCGTTTAATGCTTCGTTTTCTTCTTGTGCGTAACTCATTGAAGCTCGTTTTTCATTCGGTGTAATCCACCAAGCTCGGCTCATCTGATCTACCACTTTGTCCATTTCTTCTTGAAGCTCGGGTATAACGGAAAAATCAAAATCAATATAATATTTATCACCGTATTTAGGCGCTAACCATCTATTCAACTCATCTCTAATTTTAAGCATCTCTGGTATAACAGCATTTTGATATAAAGCTTTTTTTGCTTCTTTCATGTTATTATATGTGCTTGCCTTATCATTGTTTAATAATTGTGAAGGAACAGCATATATGTTACAAAGATCTTTTATACTAGCATTGTATTGTTCTAATAATGATATATCACTTGCTGATAATCCAAAATTAACCCAAGATAATTTTTTTGGTGTAATAACAATATCACCAGCATTATTAGATCCTTGATAAGTTGATCTGAATTTATCTTTTAATTGTTGCGCTTGTACTTCACTCAGATCGCCTTCTTCACTCATTAAAACACCTCTAGCAGTTTGATTTTGAAGATATTTAACACCGGTTTGTACGGCTTCATTATTTGTAGTTAACGATCTTAAACCGGCTCTAAGTGGCGATTGTCCGTATAAATGTGATCCAGTGCCGTCATAATACGGGTTAAAATCTTTTATATGACATATTTGATCTGCTGGTATTGAATAAGATCCATTATATTGTATCCTGTATTCTTTTACAGGATTAAACATTCCGCCAGATATAATTTCCATTACTTGACTTGGCATTACATACATTTCTTTATACTTTCCAGAATTAGCGCCTGTGTCCGGTCCTATGCCGTAAACATACCTGTTGCCTGTTAATTTACCAAAGGCAATTAATTCGCTTATAAAACTTGCGTATGATTGCGCAGGGTTTGGACGTTCTAATATTTGATGTAGTTCGGTGTCTTGTAATTCAATTAATGCGCTTTTTTTAAGCATATTTGATTTGTGTATAATTGTACCGTCAATCATACCGCTTGTCATTGCTTGGTATCTTTTTAATTCGTTTTCATTCACCTTTTCGTAAACATTAACAGGGATAGTTGATGCTGCTTTTGTTATCAGGTTTATAATAGAATATATAGTTGCGTTTTTTCTGTAACCTTCATTTACATACGTTTCGTCATTTTCCGGATTCCAAACAATGCTTTCACCGAGCCAGTTGTATATGGCTTGATTATATTCTTTAGCAGTTTGTTGTGTGTTTTTAGTAATAAGGTTTTTAAATCTGTCGAGGATAGATGCCATTTAATAAAATTTTATGTAAAAATACAAAATATTAAATTCTTTTATATTACAAAAAAATCATATCTGTTTTTATATCTAGAATAAACACAATATCGAAGTGCGTCCATGCAATGATCGTTTTTTGATATAGGTTTATTTATAATTGTGCCGTCTTTCATTTCTTCCCAAAAATATGTTAATTGTTCTTTTTTCATATTTTTACTTTCATTGGAAATTATTATTTCAAACTCCTTGACTAAACTAATTCCAGCATTGATTGATCCTTGCCCCTTTATAGATGGTTTAGCCAAACAATCCATCTGTCTAAGTTCTTCGATTGATTTAGGTTCAGCACTGTCACAATACATTAACGTATCGTTTAAATTATTATTTTTTAAAAACTCTGCTAGATCCCGGTTTGTCATCCCTTTATTATATAACCATTCGTGAACATATAATTTGTCGCCAACTTTTCCAACTTCTAAAACGACCGCTGGATCATTGGAATAGCCAAAATCAACTCCGAGCGCAGTTTCGTTAAATTCTGGAAATTCACTATGTGGTATGTATTTCCAGTTAGTAAATATTTGCCTGTTGCTAAATATGGCACGTTGTCCTTCTCCATATACACGCCAATAATCAGGGTCACGTTCTCTAATTCTTTCAATCTCGTCAATTAATTCCTTTGGTAAAAACTTATTGTCTTTGTAAGTGCTTATATATAAGTCAGCGTCATCTCTCTCTGATAGATCGTATAAAAAATGAATCGGATCCGAAGGATTGAAATCAATTAAAATTTCGTTTCGTGTTCTCATTGCTAACTGTTGATAATCTTCAAAATACAATTCGTTTCCTTCATTGATCCAAAGTATATCTCTAGCAGATCCACGTATTTTCTGTGCGTCATCAGCACTAAACATTTCCAATGTATGACCGTTAAATATAAATGTATTATCGCTTTTATTATGCTTGCCTTTCCAATATATACCTAGTTGTTTGCTTATGTGTAAAAAATCTCTTAAAACAGATCTTTTAAGGGCCGGCAGTGTTTTTCTAACTATTGAAATTGTTAACGGATCTTTGTCAACTGACATTCTATATAAACAATATTGCATCAATGACCAACTTTTCCCGGACCGAGTACCGCCCTGAAAAATCTTTAATCTTTGTTTTGATTCAACTGCTTGATAGAATTGTTTGTTACAATATTCTTTTAATCTTTTTGTGTTGCTGGCGTCCATTCAATTAGTAGGTTTTCCGGTGGGTTTGCTTCATGCTGTATTTCTTGTCTTTCAACCCAACCCCTTTCCTTTCCAATGGTTTTAAGTGCGAATATTATTGAAACTTTATCACCTTCATTTATCTTTTCAACTAATTTACTTGTGACAAAATCTAAAAATAATTCTCTTGGCTGAATTTCGTTAATTTCTTCATTGAATTTATCGTCTTTATTTATCCAATTATAATATGTGCTTCTAGCAATACCAACCCTATTACAAGACATTGTTATATTTCCAAACGTCTTTGTATAAGCGTCAATAAATGCCTTTTTAGTGAGTTTACTGTCCATTATTGTCTATTTACTACAAAAATACTTTATTTTGCTTAATATCTCTTCATATTGTTTTTTAGTGTTATTATTCAATAGATCTACTGAGTTATTTTTTTTAATATTTTCTATTTTAGTTTGCTTTGATTTAATAAATTTAGCCGACTGACTGTCATTTCTTTTTTCGTGTCTTTGCTTTTCTATTTTTTCATTGACTTCGATAACCATTATATCACAATCAACTTTATCAAATAAACTTTGATTAAACAAACGATCGCCTTCAAACAATATTTTTCCATTTTCAATTTTTTTACAAAATCTTATAAAATCTGGTTGTACTGCCATAGATAACTTATCAGTGCCACTAAATACAGATTTATCATATATGCCTATTATATACAGTGAATGTTTACTGCAATACATTCCTTTAACTAATCCAAAATTGAATTTAATAAAAGGTTTATACGCTTTTATAACCTCTCTTAATAGAGTTGTTTTACCTGTTGCTGGTTTACCGCCCAGTGCTAAT
>TARA_R110002153_G_scaffold181652_1_pt1 | contig 13151 bp, 13 predicted proteins | sample TARA_R110002153 | Tara Oceans TARA_R110002153 (sample SAMEA4398193) | marine metagenome | biome: Polar Biome; feature: [SRF] surface water layer (ENVO:00010504); material: water (ENVO:00002006), including particulate matter (ENVO:01000060) such as... | depth 5 m
TCTTTCTTCCTTCATCATTAATATTTTTTAACAATGGTCCATACATACCAGTAGCTTCTTTGTTAATAACGAACTCTCCAGGTGTAAGCCATGCAGGTACTGTATCAGTTCCTTTAGGTTCTCCTGGATGGTCAGGCATACCAGTCATACCTGGTACTTCCATATCCGCTGATCCCTCGAAGAATTCAAAAGACTTACTATTACCATAGCGATCTTTTGTTTCGTACTTTTTAATCTGCATTACTTTCCTCCGGAATTACTATCAGTAGCGTTATCTCCATCATCTGATATAACATCTCCAAACTCATTCATTTTTCTTGCTGCTACACGTGACGGTATAGATTTTATTTTACCATTTGGTCCACCACCATCAGGTTCTATAATACGATGATGCTCGTTGTTATCATTACCCGCTCTACGATCTAATTCTTGCTTAAGTAACGGAGACATAGTATTTGTTTGAATAGATTCTCCAGTAACAGAATCTGTTATAGAACTCATTGAACCACCAGGGGTCATTATACTAATATCCCCTCCTTTATAATTACCCTCATTATCATAAGTAATAGATGTATCAGAGTCAGCGCCCATTACTCCAAACCCTTCACTCATACGATTTGTTGGTATGATGTCACCAGCATTAGATCCAAATACTCCTGATGTAGATTTAGGGGTACCTGCTCTTGATCCATCAAAGCCTAGATCATATGGAGATATGGGTTTGTTATTAATATATGCATCACCACTTTCATTAAAATTATCTTCCATAGAATTAGTATTAGTTCCTATACGTCCGGCTACAGTGCTTAAAGGTGCACCTTCCCCTCTCAGTCTAGCAGTTCGAGCTTCACCTTTAGTTATAGTAGAACCGTCTGGATTACGCTGATCGTCCATCTGTTTATAAATAGAGTTATCGTAACTACCTAATGCAGAAGAAATAGGGCCTTCTCCATGTGCTCTTAATTTACCGTAGCTATTTTTTATAGTATTAACCCCTGCTCCAAGATCATCATACGATGCCACAGCTCTACCTGTTATCGGATCCCAAGCTCTTCCTGTAGAATCAAACACATTACCTTGCGAATCAGCAGTACCTTCATTACCAAATGTATCATTTGCACCTATACCAAGAGGGCCTTTAATAAAGTTACCGCCGGGTATCATACTTGTCATACCACTTAGTATACTAGATGTGCCTCGTTCATAACCTAAGTTAGCTGCAGCATTTTGAGTAGGAGTTGTAGTACCTGTTGGCGTATTATATCTAGGTACAGAACTAGCATCTCTAAATCCTAAGCCCATAGTTTGTGGATTATTAATTGAAGTTACCATATGCTATACTCCTTTAGATGCTAGTGGTCCGTGGTAGTTTAGCTCAATCTCTTCTGATACTTTACCACCGTGTTGTTTATATCTAACTTTAGAAACGTTAGTCATCATAGAAGACAAAGGTCCGCCTACCATACCGCCGTTATTGAAAAACAGTTTACCTATAGTGTCTTTAAGTAAAGGTTTTAGTGCATGCTCATAAGCTAATTCTGTTGCCACGCCGCCAGTAGGATCTCCCATTGCAGCGCCTGCGGCTTTAACTCCAGTACTTAAAACTTTATCTGTAGCAGCATCCATAAGCTTGTCAGTTCCTTTATCTAATAAAGTACCTGTAACTTCACCCATTAGCGTAGGTTCTTGAGGAGCAGAAGGACTAGTAGGATATCTTATCTGAGGTTGCGGCTGAACCATAAGTGGATCTTGTTCAATACCTCTCATATCAACGCCCATCTATTTACCTCCACCTGTTTCTGTTCTAGTCTGAGGTGCATTACCTAAGTAACCGAAGTATCTACTTGCAGCTTTATGAGGAGCATCTTTCTTTTCTTGTTCAAAAGATCTATACTGATTACCTGCTTCACCCATAGCTGACAATCCTCGAGCTGTGGTTTCCTGGCGATCTCTTAAATTACGACCTGATTGATCTGCAATAGCGGAAGCCATAGCTCTATCGTTACGTGCTGAGCCTAACCCACCACCGAAAGATGCTGCACCACTTGCCGAGCCTATCATATTACGCATGTCGCGATTGTTAGCCGCAGTCATATCGTATTTGCCTTTACCTAACACCGCATCTCTTGCTTCACCTTCTCCACGTAGTAACGCTTCTTTTTGAAGTCGATCCATATCAGCAATGGTACCATCAGGATTTGCTACGTCAGCTGTATATTTATCTGTAACATCACTGAGTACTTTTTCTAAGTATGGTTTAAATTCTGGATCAATACCAGTACTAACCGTCTTTGTTCCACCACCACTACCCATGTGTCACAACCTCCATTTTATATCTATTCATTTAATTTCTCCATGAACTGAATAGTATATTTCAGCTCCATATTTTTTGTTTAATATTTTAGCATATTGCTGGGAAGTGTGAGGAGCCCTTATTGAATCAGCTCTCCATCTAGTTCCACCATGAGTTTTAGTATGTGTTAGCATAGCATCGAATAATTTAGTAACTGTAAATACCGTGCTGCATGAATCATCTGTAATACAATCTTTAACGTCCATAGTATAGACACCATTGTAATAACTTTTAAAAGTAGTTGCTAAAAGAAATCCTACAAGCTGATCATCTTTATATTCACCAACAGCTAAATAATTTGGATCACCGTCTTTCTGTCTCTTAACTATATCTAAGAAAAAAGAAATCCATGTTGCTTCATTTCTTTCGTACCTAACCTGATTATGATTTTGCACGGTTTTATTCATAAGCGTTATAGCTTCAAATACACTATTGTCCTCAATAGGTTTTATCATTTTATATCTATCCTTACTTTTAAATTTGCAAAGTCAGTTGCATTTCTAATATCTTGTAACAACTTTAAGTTTTGTTCTTGAAGAATATTAACTTCTCTAACTAATTCAAATAGAGTATAGTCTAAAGCAGAATCATTAGTAAGCGGCGCATTAAGAATTGCCATTACCTAGTTCCTCCTTTAGATACTCGTAGCTGTAGACCTGATACATTCCAAGCTCTAACATTACTACCTGCATAACCAGCTGCAGTACTAGCCGCTGCATCATCGATACGATAGTTTAAGAATCTACCTGTAATACGTAAGTCAGATTTGTAAGAACTACCTACAACAAAATCATTAACAGTAAGTTTATTACGACGTGCATCTGATTGTGTATCATCTTCTGCAGTAGTAAGATAAGGTAATTCACCTGGGTTGTTAGTTGCTCGAGCTCTTATTTGTAAAGTTGCTCGTTGAGGTTCACCACCTACAGTTACAATAGATCCGCCGTCTGCCCACAAAGCTAAGTTACCAAGAGTTTCAGTATCAAAGTTTGGAGTGATAGACATCTGCTCTCGTTCAGCATATGAGATATAAGCTGCACCACCGAAGTCATGGCCTAAGTCAGCTGCTCGTAACCTGTTAAATAATACACCATTAACATATCCACTCTGTGCGAATATAGGGAATATTTCATTAGGGTTAACTTGTGTAGAAGACCAAGATCTTACGATATTAAACGTAGTACTTATAGCAGTACCAGTAGTATTAAACGTAGGTCCAGTTGTTGCAATTGTATTACCAACAGCCGCTGCTAATATCTGAGTTACTGTTGGAGCTACTCTTGAGGCTACAACTTCTGTAGCTGGAGAGAAACCTGTTACATACTTTGCTGTACTTCCGAATTGTCTAGGATTAATTATAATACTAGTTGGAGCTGATGTACTATCAGGTGTAAGCTCAAGCGCATCTTGTGTACTAATATCTGTTAGCACTTTAAGTAAAGCTGTTTGAGTATTAGCAACTGTACCATTAGGTTTAGCTTGCTCTGATGTATTAGTTCTAGCTAAGTCTTTAGCAGGATCATAATATAAATTCAAATATGCTGCATCATTAGCCGCACCTGAATCACCGTAAGTTACATCACTTATACCTGCAGTAAAGTCTGGATCAAGCAATCGACCAGGTCCTTCACCATAGTGCCTATCAAATATTACGCTGCTTCCAGCTGAGGTATTAATAGTTATAGTAACCCGCGTCATCTTAGAGAAGATAGGCGCAATACCTGCTACAACTACAATGTTACCTGAAACTGAGTTTGTAATTAACGGAGATACTAAAGTACCTGTACGCGTATTACCTGGAGCAACTGAGTAACTAAACGCATCTACTATATCAGCTCGTGATACACTAGTGAAAGTTAGTACTGCTCCTGTTCTAGCTACAGAAAAGAAAGCTGTGCTAGATCCACTTGCGTTCCATGCAGCTTGTAATGCTGTAGCAATTTGAGTTGCCGTAACTGCTGCTGTACTCCCGCCAGTATCAGGATCATATGCAGGATATGTACCTGTGTTATTAAAGTTTACTGTAACTGCTGAGCCAAGTGGCGGCGTCAATGTTATAGTATCTGTAGTACTAGCTGCTGCTACGCCTGCTCTTGTTTGAGCTTTTGTAAATGTAGAGCTAGCAAATCCTGCAGGCAACGTACCTATGCTTGTAATAGCTACATCAAAGTTTGCTGATTGTAATCCAACTGCTGCTGCAGTAGCTGTTACTAATCCTGTACTTGTACTTGTAGACCAATCAACATCAGCATTTATAAGTGTACTTAACGCAGTTACTACCGATGCTCTTGTTTGAGTACCTGTAAGTATAACATGAGTTGCAAAACCATCTGGAAACAACACTGACAGCAAAGGTTGAGGTGTATTATTATCAACACCTGTTGTAACAACTGAAACATTAGAAGTTAAGTTACCACCAAATGTAGTCTCTGTATACGAAGTACCACCATATGTAGTACTGAACGCTATAGTTAAAGCACCATAGTTACCACCATTTATAGCTGTAAATCGTATGGCACCACCACTAGTGCCTACAGAATAGATAGCACTATTATCGCCATTAAAAACAGCCAGAGCTTGAAGCTTAGTGATAACATCTGTTTGAATCTGAGTTTGATTTGTAAGATTGACTGCTGTAAGTATTGTTTCGTCAATTGCTGCATGAACACCTGCCACAGCCGGAGCTGTAATTCGCATGGATATAGCAGGGCTAAGAGCTGCTGTTATACCATACACACCGATACCACTTGTATTGGTAACGATTGTTAAGTTACTTGTAGCTCCTCCAGAAATTGCAAAGGTAGATGTAGAGAATACTCTAGGACCTGGCACGTCTGAAGTTAACGTAAGATTGTTTGTATTTGATGATGCTGTAAAATCAGCTAAAGCATTATTGTTGTTTATGTAGTCTCTTACTGCAGCGGCAAATACAGTCATATTAATTGTAGCACCGTCTGCTTGAGTTGTACCGAGTATTGTTATTGCCGGAAAGCTTACATTACCTATTGATGCATCACCATTAATAATAGCACTAGCACCACCATCAAGATATGTAGAACCGTTTCTATCATATGTAAACGTAGCGGCTGCAGAAAATGTAAGTGTATTAATAGCATTAACAGTACTTGGCCCTGTTGAGCCTGTCACTGTAACATCTACTAACTCAAGCACATCAGTTGTAAAGTTATTGAACGTAGCAACTGCAACTGTCTTAACTGCTTTAGTACCTATCGTAGCTTTAGGAGATGAACCGTTTATAGTTACGGCTTGAGTTTCTCGTTTACCTACGTTTGTATATCCAGCATTACCTGAATTACCTGTGATAGCAACTACTGCTGTAGGCACACCTCCACCTTTAATAGGTCCTGTATCTCCTGATACTACGTTATTAAGGTCTCTTATAGACCACGTATTGTCTCTATAGTTCCACAGTAATGCTTCATCGCACTCACCTCTAAATGAAGCTAGCGTAGGATAGCATACCCATATCTCATTCTCATGATGGTTAAGTAGTGTAAACATCTTAGCTTCATGTATAGGATTTAAATTATTATAAAAGTATTCTCTTATCTTACCATCAGATAAAGATTGTATATTTCCTGGATTACCAGAAAAAGTATATAGATCATTGTTACCTACTACAAAATGTTTACCATCATATTCCACAACTGAGCCACGGCTTAAGCAACCATACTCATCAGTCACGGGTCCAAACTGCACAGGTATATTAACATTACCTGTTAGTCTCATAACGTGTATACTATTTGTACTATAGATATACATGTTACCTTGTAATGATTTCATTTCAGTAATAACATTTGTTTCAGATAATGTAAATTCATCAGCTGTACTAACACCAGCTGCAAATGGATTCCAGTTATTAGGCACAGCGCCTGGCACTGCAACATCTGATGTTTTAACAACACCTGATAATCGTCTAATAATCTGCCCGTTTGAGCTGCTTCGTTCTGTTAAATCTCCAGCTACAAGTAAACTACCAAATGATTGTATAATACCTGCAGTTACATCAACAGGTACACGAGAGTTTATTTTAACTTTAACTTCATTGCCATCAGCTAGCCCGCCAATATAACATATAGTTGTATTTGTAGCTGCATCATTATACAATTGAAAGTTAGTTCCACCGACCGATGGCAAACTTGCATATGCTGGTAATGCACCTGGTACAAAGTTAGCACCATTAACAGTACCTGTACCTGCTGGAGTACCTGCTTGTGCAGTTCTTGCTGCAGCAGCCACAGTAACTTCTATAGAGGTGTTTACAAAATCTACTTTTTGTCCTAAGTCAAATGTTAATATATTACCTGTATTAAATGTATCTGTAATAACAGTAGAGTTAACATCATATCCATCCCAACCAGGTAGCTCAGCTAATACTAGATTAGCAATGTTTGTATTACCTGGAGTATCTAATATGTAATGAGGTCTATCAATTCCATTATTAATAATGAAAGCAAATCCACCAGAGAAAATAGTATGCTGCCACCCTGTAATAGTAAACGTAAATCCGTTTGTCATAGTAGCCGGTGTTATATCTCGTTTAGTTCCTGTGTGATCTTGCACATATACTTTTTGTCCAACAACTATATTAGCTCTTACATAGTCTACTACCCATATATAGTAGCAACCAGTAGGAGTTCTGTTAGGACTTTCCCATACAGCAAAGTATCTTACTTGCCCGAAGGTTTCATTAGCTGGTGTTAAATCTTCTGTGATGCTATTAAGTAATAGCTCACCAGTTATTTTTCTAATGGCTCCATCTTTAAATCTAATGTTACGTACATCTGTAAATACATTAGGGCCTAGTGCAACTGGAGGAGTGTCCTTTACCACTCCTTGTGATGCTATATCTGTAACAGAAATAATTTCTTCTGCCATGTCACTCCTCCATTTTAATTATTAAGAACATTCTCTTTGTCCAGTTTGAGGGTCTATAAAACACGCTTCAACTGGTCCCTCTTCTTTTGCCATTTCTACAGTTTCTTCAATGGTATTAAGTATTCCAAATCGTTTACCTGACATGCGGAATGTAGTGCAGCCTTTAGCTCCACCCCTCCACGCATCAATATATACTTTCTTAAAGTCTTCATATGAGGTATCATCTCCAACGTTACATGTCTTTGAACATGCTGAGTCTACATAATGCTGTGCTAATAATAGAACAGCTAAGTGATCTTGTACCGATATATCGTTAGCTGATCGGCCCTTTACTCCGCGTGCGTATGCGTAGTCTTCCACGTTTTCCGTTTTAGGACCATCAAACGTTTGAATAATGCGTTCATAAGCATGACTAAAAGTTGGCTCAATACCACCACTAACATTATCAGCCACAAGGCTAATGGTACCAGTGGGAGCGATAGAAATAAGATGGCTATTGCGAATGCCATTTTCACGTATCTCCTTTTTTACAGACGCAGGTAAAGTGCGAATGAAGTTTGATTGTAAATATTCTTCTCTATAAAGTGGGAAAGCCCCTTTGATACCAGCTAATCTAGCTGATGCTTTATAACAGTTGTCTCGTAAACATGCAAATATTTTTTCAGCCCATACGAGGAATTCAGGAGACGCATAAGGCATCCCTAACATTTCCCCTGCATTAGCTAAGCCAGTAACTCCAAGCCCCATTCTACGCTTGTCTTTGGCTTCGTCAGACTGCTGCTTGAGTGGGTATATGGTTCTGTCTATAACATTATCCATAGCTTGCACTACAATCGGTATATCTTTTTTAAACTGTGAAAAATTAAATGTATCGTCAACTATATATTTGGTTAAATTAAACGAGCCTAAAAGACACGCACCATACGGTGGAAGCGGTTGCTCACCACATGGATTTGTAGCTGCTATCTCTTCACAATAGAAGAGATTATTCATTTCTTTTATCCGGTCAATAAAGAGTACGCCCGGTTCAGCCCAATCCCAAGTCGACTCCATAATGGAGTCCCATAGTTTATTAGCTGATATTGTTCTGTATTCAATTCCTTCATAGTGGAGTTGAAAATCATCATTCCCATCACTTAGCAAAGCCTCCATAAATTTATCTGTAATACCTACACTAATATTAAAACCAGTAAGCTTATCAGAATTACGTTTAGCAGCAACGAATTCCTCAATATCCGGGTGATCGATCCTGAGGACGCCCATCTGCGCCCCACGTCTGTGTCCTGAACTAGCGATGGTTTGACACACAGCATCAAAGATACCCATGAAGGATATAGGACCGCTAGACTGGCTATCGAGCGATTTAATTCTGTCTCCTCTCGGTCTGATCTTACTAAAATCATAACCAATCCCACCGCCTCTACGCATTGTTTCAGCTGCTTCACTTGCCTTCTCCATTATACTATGCATACTATCTTCTATCGTACCTGATACGAAACAGTTATATGCTGTTGTAATTCTATTAGATCCTACTGATGATTGTACTCTACCTGCTGGTAGAAATCTCATCGTGCCTAAAATATCTTCCAGACTATACTGATGGTCTGTATCATCAGCCAAAGCTCTTGCTATTCTTTTTATTTTATCGTCAAAGCTTTCCCCTTTTTGCCTATACTTCATCTCATCGATCTCTTGTGATAGTGAAGTTACTGGTCCAGGATAGTCTATATTGTGCATGTTAATATTCCCCTATTAAATTTGATGTGCCTTCCTCTTATAGGAGACATTTAATAGGGAGTTTATTTACCTAGTAATGGATTAACAAGAGCCTTTTTAATCTTAGTATCTAGCTCTGCTTTTAATCCATCAACAAATTTTCTATTCTCTTTTATCATGTTATCTATAAGTACTTGTGTCTCTGCAATCTTAGCATCTAATCTATCTACTACTTTATCTCTACGTTCTTCACTACTAGCTATAAGACCTCTAACTATAGTAACATTATCAGAGCTTGCTTTAGTAATATCTTTAGATGATTGTCTATTACGCTCGTCTTGTTTTGATAGTTTATCTTCTTGCTCTTCAATTAATTCTCTATTACGCTCGTCTTGTTTAGCAAGTCTACCCTCTTGTTTATCAATATTGTTATTAACTTTATCTATAGATTTATCTAATACATCATTACTATCTGTAATATCTTTATTTAAGTCCATACGTAAATCATGTAAGTCTGTCTGTAGCTGTGCAGCTGTAGCTTTAATATCATTAACTTGTTCTCGTATAACCGAAGATGTAGCATCATCTATTTCTTTTAGTGAAGATATTTCAGAACCAAGTATTTCTTGTACCGACGTAAATTCAGATTCAAGTAGTTCAAACTTACCCTGTGTCTGTACCATAAACGTATCTATATGTGATAGATCAGGTGATACAAAGTTAGCAATCTTTTCTTCCATGGCGATATATCTGGTGTAAGCTTCGAATCCTGCCCACAGTCCTCCACCTATTGTACCTAGTAATGGAATGATAAGTAGCATTTTACTGCCGCCTACTTTTATACCTTTATATTCTACTTCTGCCATATCAAACTCCTCTATTTATATTGCAGATCTATTAGATCACTCATAGTTCCACCGTCATCAACATACAATAAATATGCTGCAACATTATTATCTGGTATATTACTGTCAGGTAATACCTCACTTGTAAAGAATCCTTCTATTTCTTTAAACTGTTTAGATACAAAGAAGCTTTTAGTATCAGCTATAACATTCATAATAAGTAAAGTCTTTAACTGATTACCTGAATCATAGCGGCTAGCATCACCCATATTTTTCACAAGTTTACTACCAGCTTTCTGCTTAGCAATTTTCTTCTGAACTTTAACAGGCTCTTCTTTTTTCTCTACAACTTTAACTTCTTTAATTTCTTCCGTAGGTTCTTCTTTTACTTCTTCCTTTGTATCAGGCTCCTGTTCATCGTTAGCCTTATCCACGGGCTCAGGTTCTGGCTCTGGTTGAGTCTCTACCTCAGTCTCTGGTTCTGGCTCGGGTTTAACCTTAACTACTTGTATTTCAGGCTCTGGTTCCACAGTTTCCGGTGTCGGTTTTTCTACATTAGTAGGTGGAGGTATGTCAGGCTCTGGTTGTTGTGGCATATCTGGAGGTGGCATTATTTCTAAATCCATTTCCATTTCAATATCTGACATGTTTATATCAGGCATATCAAATTCAATTTCAAAATCTGGTAATTCAAACTCAATTTTAAAATCTACTTCAAACGTAGGCATATCTAATTCTGCTTCAATAGTATCATAAGATATATCTTCGTTAGGTTCTATCGGTTCAAAATACATATCACCATCTGCAGGTTCTACTATATCATTATGATCGAATATATCTTTAACTATATCTATTTCTGTTTCAGTAGCCCCGTCATTGTTATATACATACTGTTCAATAGTTGTAATTGATTGTAATACAATAGTGCTGATTACATTATACAGTACATTTATACTAACGTCGTCGAATAGCGGACCTATTGCTAGGTTGATATCTCGACCACCTATCTCTACTATTATTGTAGTAAGGCTATCAGCAAAGTCAAAGGCCCCTGTATATTCAGCATATCCAGAGCTAACTCCAGTTGCTGATAATACATCTGTGCCTGCAAAACTTACTGAAGATCCGTTAGTACCTGTGATATGCATGTATATACTATCACTAGCATCTTGCTTATCTACTTTAATACTATATGTAGTTTTACCACCGCTACTTATATTTAAATCTGATATATCTATAGTCTGTTTAAATGTTGTACCCATATTAGGTACACCCATTGTAGATGTAGAGTTACCGCTGCCTGTTATCTGAGCACATTTATCTGCGCCTAACTGACCACATGTAGATCCTGAAGAAATATTAGCTGGTCCTTGCCCTCCCCAATCTGTGTCCATGTCTCCTTCTTTTTTAGAATCAACATAACCAGATCCAGATGAAAGTATATTACCCGAGTCTGCATTTGTAACTGTAACCGTAGTGGTATCTACTACAGTAACTGTTGTGGTTAAAGTTCCTGCGCCATCGTTCTGAGTAGTCTCAGTTATAGTTTCTACAATTGTTTCTAATACAGACGGGTCACATAAGCCTACAGTACCTGATGGACAGACCTCATCTGCGTTAGAGGAGGAAGACCATAAGGAGCAAGCCAAGAGGGTTAGCCCAAATACTTTTCTTATCTGCATCTTGAAACTCCCCTGCTTGATCTCGTGCTTGTGTTAAGGCTTCTCTTTGTTTACTCTTAAGTGCTTTATTAGCGGCTATCTTATCTAGCTGTATTTTATTAGCAGCGATAGCAGCTTCTTCATCTCTAACAATTATAGCAACCTCTTCACGTACACGTATCTCAGATTCTTCAGGTATAAACTCTACGTTCTTTTGCCACATAAGTTTAGCTTCATCACCGATCTTACCCATAAACGGGCAGGGAGTTCCGGACATCCACATACTATCAAAGACCCTAGGATCTTGACAGAGAGTTGAAACGGCAGCCACCTTCATACCCATAGCATACAAAGATCTAGATAGTTTTAGTCTCTCACAATTTTTATCTGTTATTGTTATACCTGTTGCTACACCTAGTACCTGTGTCTGTATAGATGCTGCTGCACCTGACTTACATATATCAGAGTTATTAACTACTACTGAAGGTGCATTAGCTGTCGGTGGTGCTTTATCTGTTACAACAGTTGAACTGACTGTATTAGAATCTGCAGACCAAGCTTTCGTTATCATCAGCGGTGTCATAAAGCCTGCAAGTAAAGCTGCAAATGCTATTGAGAAAAGTAATTTACGTGTCATATTAAAAATCCCTCATTTTACCAATCTTATTAAGCAACATATCCTGCTGTTTCTGTAATTGCTTTTCTTCTGGTCTACGCTTACGCATACCTAAGTATCCAGTTAAGAACCATATTACTACGAGTAGTATTCCAATGCCAACCATATGCTGCATGAAGTTTGCAATAGCAAAAGTCATAAGCTCATAGAAAGAGTTTATCTCGCCATCAGCTCCACCGTAATCTGCTACTTGTAGTGGCGCATCATCCATCGCTATGCCCCCTGCAATTGCACCGCCTGCTGTTACTCCAGCAATGATTACAGGATTCGAAGTTACAACAGCCGCAACAACCGCTGCTCCAGTAGCGCCAGCGCCCGTAACAATATCTGATAGGTCTAAGCTTGAGCAAGCGGCTAATGTAAGTGTTAACCAAATTAATAACATCCATTTCATACTCCTTCTCCTAGGCTTACACATTTAAATCCCATAGGAAAATGTAAGGGTATAGCCCAATTATCTTTTATTTCAGTGGCTCGTGTCACACACTGCTCTACCGTTGTGTAAGGACCTAGGTCATCTTTAATTTGAAAACAATTATAAGGTGATACAAGGACGCATATCAGTAATACTGCTGTATACATTATCCACCTATAAGCCCTATCAGTCCCATGATTCCCATTTGATCTGCTACTACAAAGACAGCAGCACCAACAGCAAACCATTTAATTTGTATTAATGTTTTATGAATAGAATATAAAGATACTTTTAATTCTTTTGACACTGAGCGTAACTCTTTTATAGATTCATCGTGACGATCTAACGTCCACTCTAATTTATTGATACGGGTTTCTATATCCATCTAAGCTTCCAATGCTGTGATGCGAGCTTCAAGCTCTTGAATTGTTTTAATTAATAATGGTACGAGTTTTGATTGATCTATACCCTGCATTACTGCATCACCATTATCGTCAACTTCGTCTTTAGTACCATTAATTGCTTCGGGAACTATGGAGGAAACTTCGTGTGCAATAAATCCGTCAACTAAAGTATTAGTATCGTC
>TARA_R110002153_G_scaffold14940_6_pt1 | contig 13139 bp, 12 predicted proteins | sample TARA_R110002153 | Tara Oceans TARA_R110002153 (sample SAMEA4398193) | marine metagenome | biome: Polar Biome; feature: [SRF] surface water layer (ENVO:00010504); material: water (ENVO:00002006), including particulate matter (ENVO:01000060) such as... | depth 5 m
TCTGGTCACTAAATACTTTAATAATAAACTTTGGCCAATTGCCCTGCCCTTTATTTGGTTACTCATTGAGTGGCTACGAAGTTGGTTGTTTACCGGTTTGCCTTGGCTATCTTTAGGGTACAGCCAAATACATGGTCCCCTTACTGGTTGGTTCCCCGTCATAGGCGAATTTGGAGTGACAGGTTTAACTGTATTAATAAGTGCGGCACTGGCTATTTGGTTAGCTGATAAAAAGTGGCTCCCTAGTACTGTTATTGTCTCAGTGTTATTTGTATCAGGTTTAGCGTTAAACCAATATCACTGGGCAAAGCCAACTGGCGAAAGTGTCCGTATCGCTATGGTGCAAGGCAATATCGAACAAGCCCTACGTTGGACACCAGAACAAGATCAGCCAACCATGGATAAATACAAAAACATGACGGCCGATCATTGGAACAATGATGTGGTCATTTGGCCAGAAGCAGCCATACCCCAACTTGAACCTATAGCCGCTGAATATCTGAATGAAATAGACAACTTAGCTGCACAAACCAATACGGGCTTAATCACAGGAATTGTGAACTACAACTTTGAAACACGAGAAGCTTATAATAACTTAATTGGTTTAGGGCAAAAGCTGCAAGATGATCCAAATAACGAGGCACCTAGAGGCCAATATCGTTACTTTCATGGAAATAGATTTGCCAAGCACCATTTACTACCAATAGGCGAATTTATTCCCTTTGAAGACTGGATACGGGGTTTAGCCCCTATATTTGATTTACCCATGTCTTCCTTTAGTCGCGGTGATTACCAACAAGCGAACTTAGAGGCAAAGGGTTATCACTTTGCCCCTGCCATTTGCTTCGAAATCGCTTTTCCTAGACAGATATCAGCCAATCTCTATTTCAACACTGACTTTATCATCACTGTTAGTAATGACGCTTGGTTTGGCGGTTCTCATGGCCCAGCACAACATTTAGAAATTGCCCAAGCGCGGGCCAAAGAATTTGGTTTACCGGTATTACGTGCCACTAATAATGGCATCACGGCTTTTATCGATCACCAAGGTCAGATCCAAAGCAGATTACCCCAATTTGAAGCAGCTGTGCTGAGTGATAATATTCAGCAAGTGAAAGGATATACCCTATATCGTTCATTTGGTGATTGGCCAATCTGGGGGTTGTCTTTTATGATGTTTGGTTTTGCCCTGTGGCAAAAAAGACAACATTCAGTAGCTGTCTAAACTTACGATCGTGATTTAATAGTCATAAAAATCAATTTTCAGCAGGTTTCGATCAAAAGTAACAAAATGTTGAAAGGGTGTTTTTAAGTCGTTTCGAGCAAACTAAGCCCAGCCACCAACTAAATCAAGCACAACTCACAAAAATTGAATATCAAAATCTCGATCGGCCGCTTTCAAATTTAGTTCTTTTCAGCATTGCATACGAATTCTTTTCGAACAAACTCGAGCAAGAACTGATTGGCCAGTTCGGAATGTTTAGATTCAACTGTCGCAAATCGGTTCAAACGGACAACGAACTCACTAATTGTAAGATCTTGCGGCACACAATATCCAGCTCTGTCGTTCATTCCAAATCTATTATCCATGTTACCACTCCTGTTACGTGTAGCACGTTCCGCAAAGTCTGATCTTTTCTTCGGAAGGTCGGCGACATTAATAGTGCGCATCGCAAATGCTCCGCCAAAGTAGCCTTGTATGTAACTGCGACAGTTCGCCGTATCTAACGAAGCCGGATTCTTTTCGTGATTAGCGCATTTTCGAAGCAGTTCAGATGTATCGAGAGGCTCTAAAGCATGGGCGGTCGTCATAAAACCTGATAGGCAAAACATTGTCACATAATAAATTTTTTTCATTTCGATTTCTTCCTAGTTGTAATAAGTAAAATAATGTATCCAATAACGGCACTTAGTCCAGAGCCGAATAATATTCCAAGTCTGTCGATTCGAGCATAACCTGAGCCTCCCTCAGCAAATGCCAGACCACCAACGAATAGGCTCATAGTAAATCCGATACCGCATAAAACGGCAACACCAAACATTTGTGGCCAAGTTACACCTTTGGGCAGACTCGCCAGTCCTGTTATGACAACCACTGCTACGTAAAACATCACTCCTATTGGTTTACCTATAAATAAAGCAAGTGTGATACCCAGTGGACTGGTTCTAGCATGTTTGAGAAACTCAGACCTTCGAATGAGACACCTGCGTTAACCAATGCAAACATCGGAAGAATAACAAAAGCTATCCAAGGGTGGAGATCTTTTATTATGGCTTTGGCAGGCGACAGAGACTGACCTTCGGATATATTGGTTGAGATAAAAAATGCCGTTACTACGCCTGCCAATGTGGCATGAACCCCTGATTTGAGTACACAGACCCAAAGAATCATGCCGAGCACGATAAACGGTAACGAGCTGCGTACGCAAAACCGTTTCAAAACAATCATCACAAATATAATAAGGGCCGCGGCAACAAGAGAAGTAATTGACAGTCCTGACGTATAAAATAAGGCAATAATGATAATAGCCATTAAGTCGTCGAGAATAGCCAGTGTCATTAGGAATACTTTAAGGGCAACGGGGATCCTAGAGCCAACAGCAGCCAGTACACCTAAGGCAAAAGCAATATCCGTCGCAGTTGGTACGGCCCAACCTTTTATCCCGACGGGGTCATGCCAGTTAAATAGCAGATAAACGCACGCTGGTACAGCTACTCCTCCGATTGCTCCAACCAAAGGGAGTATGACTTGTGACCTATCTGACAAGTGACCGTGTATAACTTCGTACTTTAACTCTAGGCCTACAACAAAGAAAAAAATCGCCATCCAACCGTCGTTAACCCACAGAAATAACGGTTTTTCGATACTCAGCGCACCCACTTTGACCATTCCAGGGATGTTGAGAAAGTTGATGTATAGTTCTGAAAGGTCGGAATTCTTAACAGTCATAGCCACAATTGTGGCTATGATAAGCATTAATCCTGCGGAGCTTTCTAGGTGAATAAAATGCTGAATGCTGCGACTAAAACGATCAATGGTGTAGCGGACTTCAGTCATAATTGACGACTATAGTTAGTTAGTTTAAAGATTCTATAAGGTTTCAAGTAGAGTGGCAATATTTCAATGCTTTCTCAATATTTAATAGCGCTGCACACATTATCATTAGTTATTTCTATTTTGGCTGACTTGCCTAAGAACAACAATATTGTTGCGGTAACCTCTACGAATTATTTTTAAAGAGAAACCTTCTTCTATTAGCTTTGAAATTAATACACTTTACAATTTCGCAATCAGCATCATTTAAAGTTATCCCATCATTTCATTAGGTTTATAGAAGGTTCTTACATATAATCCGATTAAATTAACTTTTTACATGCTATGAAAATAACCTACTTTTTTTTGACCATTTACTTTTTTGCTTTTTGGCTGTTATTAAACGACGGTAACGTTTTTTCATTGGTAGTTGGTGTCTTTTTTATTGTTTTGGCAGTCGCAGGATCATATCGGCTTAACACAGACACAAAAGTGCAAAAAAACGCCCCTAAGATACAACTAGAGCGACTACCTAAATTTTTAGTGTTTTTCTTTTATAACTCATTGAAGGGTGGATTGGGTACTGCCAAATTAGCATTTTCTCCAACACTTTCATTAACACCTGATTTTGTTCATTATCCAATAAAACGACTTCAAACCGGTGCATCAACACAATTATTTATGAATTTAGTGAGTTTGCTTCCAGGGTCTGTAAGTGTGATCCGTGAGCCTACAGGTATATTGGTACATGTGCTGAACTCAGGTACAAATACGACGCAAGAATTGCAACAATGTGAACTAGCCGTGAGTCATCTGTTTGGTATAAATGCCCCTAATAAGTAAAGTTGAAAGCAAATTATGAATGTTTTATATATCTGCGTCATTATCGTATTATTGTTTTGTTTGGCCGGTGGTTTATACAGGGTATTAGTTGGCCCAGATAATTCTAATCGTATGCTAGCATCGCAATTGTTTGGCACCATTGGTGTCACCATAGTGGTTTTATTGGCCTTTTTGCAAGCTAACGAATTGTTGATCAACTTAGCTTTAGTCATTGCACTTTTGGCTTCAATTACAGTTGTAGCGTTTCTGAAGCTAGCTGAGCATGCTATTCCTTCTTCGAAAAATACCGATAACAATTAGTATGTTACTTAATATTTTCACCATCATAATGTTGATTTCAGGCAGTTTTTTCTTTATTGCTGGCACTGTAGGTCTAATCCGATTTCCTGATGTATTTTGTCGTTTACATGCTCTAACAAAGTCGGATAATTTAGGCTTGGGCTTAATCGCAATTGGGCTCTTACCACAAGCACAAAGCGTATTGATTGCAGTTAAGCTGATCATTATTTGGCTACTGTTATTAATTACTAGCGCAGCAAGCTGTCATTTAATTGCACGCAACGAGCACAGAAAAAAGGCTGAAAAGGCATCTACAGTAAATCAACAAGAGGAACAAACTAATGGCAATTGATCTTTGGATAGATGTCATATTATGTTTGTCTGTTTTATTTGTCGCCTCCTCTATTTTTTTAGTGAAAAACACATTTAGTGCGATTGTATTGTTTATCTGTTTAGGGCTAGTTGTGATGTTTTGCTGGATAAGACTTAATGCTATCGATGTAGCGATAGCCGAAGCTGCCATTGGTTCAGGGTTAACGGGTGCGATGCTTATTGCAGCATGGCGCAAGCTTGCATTTAACGAGTCTGGCAACCAATCCGATGAACAAAAGGAGAAGTCTGAGTAATGAAGACTTCATCATTGATAAGTCAACGCACAATGGCCGCTGTTATTATTAGCTTAGTATGTGTAATAGCGGCATTACTATTAATCGCATTTATCCAGCAACCAGTGCATGACAATGGACTAAGAGAAGTTGTTTTTGCTAATTTAGATAAAACCGGTGTTTCCAATCCAGTAACAGCCGTATTACTAAATTACCGAGCATTCGATACCTATTTAGAATTTGCGGTATTTTTATGCGTTGCGGTTGCCGTCCTTCCATATGTGTTGGATGTGCCAATACAAAAACAACAGTTATCCGCTGAATCCCAAGTATTAGCCATAGCGAAAATTTTCGTCCCATTGTCGATTTTAATGGCCGGTTATTTACTCTGGATTGGTTCAACTCAACCTGGTGGCGCATTTCAGGCAGCTTCACTACTAGCTGGCTGCTTGGTGTTACTATCGCTAGCTAACGTCAGAATCATCGACTTTTCGACAGCACGCAGTCGATTTTTGTTAAGTGTTGGTTTGCTTGCTTTTATGGTTGTTAATATTGTTGTATTTTCTCAGAATTTTGGCTTTATTGCGCTTCCTCAAAATATTGCTGGTTCATTAATTTTGTTCATTGAATTTTTCGCCACTTTTGCCGTCAGTGCCACGCTATTCTTATGCTTTGAATCTATTCATAAGGGTCATTTATGATACTCATGACTCAATCTATGTTGTTTAGTCTTTGTGCAGTACTATTACTAGCGATTGGGTTGATAGGATTTTTACTAACGAGTGACTTTCTACGCAAATTATTAGCACTGAATGTTATTGGTATGGCAATATTTATGGTGCTAATTGCTGCTGCTAACAACGATCCAAATGCTGTCGATCCCCTGCCACATGCAATGGTACTAACGGGTATAGTAGTTGCTGCAGCAGGCACCGCACTTGGGCTTAATTTGGCGTCTAAGATAGTCAAATTTGCGCGCAGTATTCAAGGTGAAAATACTGCCATTGAGAATAAAAAAAGTAACGCTACTCAAGACTCAAGTAATGGACAGACTGACTAATGCACAGTTCATTTTACGCCATCAGTATTGCCCTGTTGTTAACATTGCCACTTATCGCGGCAATTCTATGTTTTGTGGTGAACTCAATTAAAGTAAAACGCTATGTAAGTGTTTTATTTGCCATTGTTCTCGTTTTTATATGCGTTGCACAAGCAAGTTATGTATTTGAGAATAATGAACCATTGCAATTAGTGGTAGGTGAATGGCTACCTCCATTAGGTATAAAACTGGTTGTGGATGGATTTAGTAGTGTCATGTTACTGATGACATCCATTATTGGATTAGCAATTACTTTTTATAGCACTCATTATTTTGAAAATGATGATAAAGAGTCTCGTTTTTGGTCACTGTGGTGGTTTTTAATCACCGCGTTATTCGGTGTATTTGTCTCTTCAGATATTTTTAACACTTATATTATGCTTGAACTGTTGGGTCTAGCCTCAGTCAGTTTAATTGCGATACAAGGGACTCAAAAAGCACTGCAAGCCTCATATCAGTATCTCCTTGTTGGACTGCTTGGCTCACTGTTGTACCTCTTAGGTGTTGCCATTATTTATAGAACCTATGGCGTTCTCGATAATGAATTGATTGCTCAACTCGCACAAAACAATTTAAGTACAAAATTAGCATTGGCCTTTATTACTTTGGGCATGATGATGAAGTGTGCATTGTTTCCCTTGCATTTTTGGTTACCAGAAGCTCACTCTAATGCCTCGGCTCCGGTCAGTGCTATATTGTCTGCTCTGGTTATTAAAGCCGCGTTTTTTATTCTATTTAAGTTTTGGTTTGAAATGTTAACCCCCGTTGTTACCGTTCTTGCAGTTTCTTTAATCGGATGTTTAGGTGCTGCGGCGATTGTTTATGGATCATATAGGGCATTTACAGCACCTCGTTTAAAACTCTTAGTAGCCTATTCAACAGTGGCGCAAATTGGTTATTTGTTTGTCGCTTTTCCGTTAATGATTGTAACTCCCGAAATAACCAGAACAGCGGTGATTTATTTTATCGTGGCCCATGGTTGTGCTAAGGCCGCTATGTTTTTATCGGCAGGTACAATTCAAAAAGCGGTTGGCCATGACAACCTTGCCGATTTGAAAGGCATTGCTGTGCATTTACCCCTAAGTATTTTTATTTTTGCAGTGACCAGTGCTAGTTTAATCGGCCTACCGCCAAGTGGCGGGTTTATCGCTAAATGGCTAATGCTTAATAATGCAGTACAAGCAGGACAGTGGTGGTGGGTAGTAACACTATTCATTGGTGGGTTATTGGCTTCTGCTTATTTGTTTAGGGTACTCAACTTGGCCTTTACTACCTCAGAGCAAGAGTCACTGCTGGATGTTAACTACAGCGAGAAAAAATTACTAGGAGCCGCAGGTCTGGCCATTATTACCATTATCATAGGTCTAAATGCAATTTGGCTGACCAGCATGATTGCGAGTAGCGCTTAATGGTTTTATTTGTAATCCAATTTACTATAAAAGCACTATTGAACAATATAATCAGGAGCAAGCATGCTTAACGATTGGCTCCCCCTCATTATTTTAGTCGTTGCTTTTGTTACCGGCATGTTGATGTTGTTGATTAATGAAAAAAGTGAAATCTTAAGAACTTCTATAAACTTAAGCAGTGCTGCAATTAACATAGTTCTCATTTTTATTATGGTTAATGGGGTTTATCAAGGCGAAGTTTTTGAGACCAGATTGCCCTTATTGCCAGATATCAACTTAGTATTAAAAGCAGATGCTTTATCTTTGATGTTTGTTAGTTTATCTGGTGTGTTGTGGTTTTTTACGACAATTTATGCGGTCGGATATTTTAAGCACGGCAAACACCGCAGTCGGTTTTTCGGTTTTTTCAGTCTTTGCGTGTTCTCCACCTTAGGAGTAGCGCTAGCTGGTAATTTAATCACTTTCTTGATTTTTTATGAATTACTTACCCTTGCTACCTATCCGTTAATCGTTCACAAAGGTAACGAAGCATCATTACAATCAGGTAAAATATATTTGCGTTACACCATGATTGGCGGTGCCTTGCTGATGATAGGTGTAGTGTGGTTAAAGTCGTTTGCTGGCTCCCTAGATTTCTCTATCAGTAATGTTTTATTGAATACTCCTGACATAAGTGCGTTCACGTTAACTGCAATTTTTGTGTTATTAATGTTTGGATTAGGTATAAAAGCGGCGCTTTTTCCACTGCATGGCTGGTTACCACGAGCGATGGCTGCACCAGCCCCTGTAAGCTCTTTATTGCATGCCGTTGCCGTAGTTAAAGCAGGCGCGTTTGGCATTATAAGAGTCGTTTATGATGTCTATGGAATTGAGCTATCGAATACATTAGGGCTGTTACAGGTTTTAGTGGCTCTTGCCTGCTTTACAATTATTTATGGCTCTGTTCGAGCCATATTTCAAAATGACATTAAAAAGCGCCTTGCTTATTCAACGGTGAGCCAAGTGTCCTATATTACCCTTGGAATAGCACTCGCAGGTCCTATTGCCGCAGTAGGTGCCATTGCTCATCTGGTACATCAAGGCTTAATGAAAATCACGATGTTTTTTTGCGCCGGTAATCTCGCGGAGTCTCTGCACATTTATAAAGTTAGCGAGTTAAATGGTGTAGCAAAAAAAATGCCTATAACCATGACGGCTTTCACTATCGCCATTTTTGGCATGATCGGTATTCCACCCATTGCAGGTTTTGTGTCCAAATGGTTTTTAGGTGCCGGAGCAATAGAAGCAGGTTACCCATGGGTAATAGCGGTGTTAGCTGGCAGTAGTTTGTTAAACGCCATTTACTTTTTGCCTCTCGTATATCGGGCTTGGTTTTTACCACTCTCTGAAGAAAAAAATGACACAGTGGATATCACACATAAAACACAACATTTAGTACAACAATCTGGTCATGCAACTTCTAGAAAATTAGAAGCGCATTGGATGATGCTTTTGCCACCAATCGTGACTATCACTTTCGCTATATTGGCTGGGTTGTTCGCACAAAGTAGCTTTAGCGCTTTAAATTGGTCAAAACTAATTGTTGAAAATAAGAATATCGGTAATTTAACAGGCAGCTTTTCTTCGCTAATAGAAGCTGCATCTGTAGCAACATCAGGTTTGTTAGGACTAACAATTATCCTTCCCTTCCTAGTCGCACTTATTATTTGGCGCTTTCCCGACAAAGCTAAACTCAATTTTTTGTTGCCTATATGTGCAGGTTTAGCAATTTTTTTAGCTGCGCAACCATCTAACCTATCTGACTCGTATTCGAGTTTATTCTTTGGCAGTGAGTTAAAATTAGACGATATAAGTCGAGGCTTTTTATTACTCGCTGGAGTACTTTGGCTTCTAGCTAGCACTTATAGCCTGTTTTATACCAATCTTGGTGACAAGCGGTCTCAATTTTTTGCATTATTTGCAGTCGCAATGGGAAGTAGTTTTGGTTTGGTACTGAGTGCAGACTTGTTTGGTTTCATCTCTTTCTTTACTTTTATGAGTTTGGCGTCCTATGTAATCATCATTCGAGGTGGTTTACCGCCCGCTCGCAAAGCCGCTAATGTTTATATCAAATGGGTCATAGTTGGCGAAGTAGCCATATTTAGTGCGTTTTGTGTAATTAACTATTTAAGCTTTAATCCAGACTTTAATAACCATATTTTGTTACAACTAATGGCAATCTTGCTGGTAGTGGGATTTGGAATAAAAATTGGATTATTTGGTTTCCATTCTTGGTTACCATTGGCACATCCAGTGGCTGCTGTACCTGCGAGTGCCTTATTAAGTGGCTTTATGGTAAAAGCCGGTATGATAGGTTGGATTAAGTTCTTTCCATTTGAACTGAGCAACATCAGCTTTTATCAAGTCGGTCTAATCACAATATTGTTAAGTATCGCCGGTACATTTTATGCCGGATTTAAAGGACTATTACAGAAAGACCCAAAAGCAGTGCTTGCATACTCGACCATAAGTCAGATGGGCATACTGTCTGCTTGTTTTGGTATTTTACTTATGAAACCTGAATTAAAGGTTCTTATGCTGCCGATTATTGTATTTTATTCCATTCACCACGGGCTGTCTAAGTCTGCTCTATTTTTATCCGTTGGTATAAGCGGCTTACTCAATTCCTCAATGAAAGCGAATAGAGCGCTGCTTGTAGTCTGTTATTTAGTCATGATTATTCCAGCCATTTCATTGGTAGGCGCACCATTTATGAGTGGCTTTTTTGCAAAAGCTAATTTGAAACTGTTAATAGTTGACTTTCCGCTGCTCAAACAGGCTATTTCTCTTAGCGCTGTTTTTACTGGATTATTGATGTGTCGTTTTATTCACATGACTCACTATAAAGCACAAAATAACAGCCCATCGGTAATTACTACTAAATATTTACCATTAGTCGCTCTATGTGTTACGAATACAGTATTGGTACTTTTAGCACCTTTGTATCTGTTATATTCCAGTTCATTTAACACCCCTCTATCATCGTTTCTGGTTACAGAAAATTTACTCGCCGCCACTTATCCACTTATAGCAGGTATCGGAGTTTATTTTTTACTCAACAAATTTATTCTGAGTCATCTAATAAAATTAAATGAACGTTTTATTCACTCAATCAATATATACAGTGAACAAATTACGTCAGTTATTGCTAAATTATCTGCTTCATTGAATTTAGTTAATCCAGCTTCTGCTAACGAAGTTCACAACTTGCAAACTATGACTACGATGAAATTTGGCTGGTTAAGCACTAAAGAACATGTCACAAAGACGATGAATTCACCATCTATTGCATTACTGCTTATGCTCATATGCACGTCATTAGTAGGTGCATTTTTTATTGGAAACTGAGTTATTGTTGCCTAAGAAGCGTTTTAAAGCAGGGAGCTGACAGCGTAAAGCAAGAAAATAAACAAATCTAAATACTTAGAGTCTATTCAGATCATAAAATTAGGCGTTAGACTTAAAACCAGCAATATTTTTAAAAATTTATAAAGTAGAGACAGTCCATGTTAAACGTTTTTTATCTTTTAGTAGGGATTGGATTACTGACTGCCGGTGGTGAATTATTAATCCGCGGCGCCCTTGGTGTATCTAAAAGGGTAGGATTGTCACCATTACTTTCCGGGCTTATTATTGTTGGGTTTGGAACGTCAATGCCAGAATTGGTTGTTTCAGTTGACGCAGCTCTAAGTGGACAGCCTGATATTGCTATTGGGAACGTTATTGGTAGTAATATTGCTAACATTCTACTCATTTTAGGTGTTTGCGCAGTGATAACACCATTAGTAATATCTCCTTTGTCACTTCGCCGTGATGCCTTGGTGGTTATGGCATCAAGTTTCCTATTTATATTCCTAGCCTTTGATGGCGGATTAAGCTTCATTGACGCCATGATTTTATTGGTTTTGCTTATTTTTTATTTAATGTGGGCATATTGGACAGAGAGCAAAAATGCTGGACCATCAAGTGAAGTGCAAAATGCCAAGGCTGCTGAAATAAAGTTGCTACCAAAATCTACTTTCTGGACAGTCCTAGAAGTTATTGGAGGTCTAGTTTTCCTAATAGCAGGATCTCAGGTTTTACTTAAAGGTGCAGTTGCAATTGCAGGTGGGCTTGGCGTTTCTGAAGCCGTGATAGGTCTGACTATGGTAGCTGTTGGCACATCTTTACCTGAACTTACCATATCTGTCATCGCCGCCCTTCGGAAACATGCAGATGTTGCTGTTGGAAATATCCTTGGTAGTAATATTTTTAACATATTAGGCATATTGGGTTTGTCTGCAATCCTGCAACCAATTGAGGTCAAAGGTAGAGTTGTGGAATTCGACCAATGGTTCATGCTTGGTGTATCTATACTACTATATATATTCCTATTTACAGCTCGAAAACTAAGTCGAATCGAAGGTGCCCTTTTGTTAATTGGCTACTTTTCATATTTAATTGTCAGCTTTACTTTTTTTTCAAACTAAATTTGATTCAAGCCTTAAGATCAACTATCAGGACTTAACTAATCAGCCACACTTTTGGTGAATGTAGGGTCAACCTGCAACTAAATCGGCCAATTTCAAACTTTCCACAGACTCATGGCTTTACAGTGATAATGATTTTTCCTTTGGTTTTTCTAGTCGCAAAATATGTCATTGCTTGGGGCAAGTATTCAAGGGAAAAACATTGATCAATAACAGGCACTACCTTACCCGATGTCACCAACTCAATTAACAAACCTATGCCAACATTAGCTTGGTGTGCAAGGATACCAAGTTTCTTCTTGTCGAATATAAACAGAATCGGTCCAAGCAATACTGATTGAAAAATTAGCAATGAACGACCTCCCACCATTAAATATCGGCCGTTGCTAGTTAAGGCACGTCGATAATCAAAAATAGAATGGTAACCCATGAAATCCAAAAGCAAATCGTACTTTTGGCCGTTTTGAACATTTTCGGTAAAATCTTGCTGGGTATAGTCAATAACATGATCCGCACCTAGGGATAGCATGATTTCAAACTTACTACCGGCATCAACTGCTGTCACATTTGCGCCTAAGTATTTTGCCATTTGAATTGCAAATGAACCCGCACCACCACCCGCACCGTTAATTAAAATATGTTTGTGCTTGGCGTCAAAATCTTTAATTCGAAGGCCCTGTAATGCCAAAAGCCCAGCTTAAGGTAAAGAGGCGGCTTGTTCAAAGGTCAAACTAGCAGGTTTATGAGTTAGTAATTTTTCAGGTGCACAAACAAATTCAGCAAAACCTCCCCACCCTTTACCACATAAATCACCAAAGACCTGATCGCCTATCTTAAAGTGTTGAGCGTCTTTGCCAACAGCCACCACTTCCCCCGCTATGTCTGAGCCTAACACTGGTATTTTTTTGGGTTTTGTTAAGCCGTTCATTAATCGGTTAATAAAAGGTGTACCATTAAGTAACGCCAAGTCCCAATCGTTGATTGAAACCGCGTGCACTTTTATAAGCACTTCATGATCATTGGGTATTGGTTCGGCCAACGTTGTCATTCGCAACCGCTCTGGTGAACCGTATTCTGTATAGACCATAGCCTTCATAATAAAAGTCTCTCCATTGTTAAGGCAAAAATACCTGCAGCCACAAATATTGAGCCTTGTCTCGCACTCAACCCCGTAGCTTAGATATTGGAGGCTTTATTGGTGATATAAACAACTTCATATTTGTAAAAGAAACCTTCACTAGGTGAAGGACTACTTAACGCGTATTAGGGATAGACAGAAAAACGGGGAATCTATGCCTGCTCCAATGGTTTGTTAGCGCCTAATAATACTCTGATCCTATAAATAGGTGTTAACACAACTAC
>TARA_R110002153_G_scaffold40633_4_pt1 | contig 13139 bp, 9 predicted proteins | sample TARA_R110002153 | Tara Oceans TARA_R110002153 (sample SAMEA4398193) | marine metagenome | biome: Polar Biome; feature: [SRF] surface water layer (ENVO:00010504); material: water (ENVO:00002006), including particulate matter (ENVO:01000060) such as... | depth 5 m
CTGAAACCATTGAATTTTTCACGAGCTGTGTATTTCGCACCAAATTCAAGACTATAAATGCCCATACCCCAGTCGACTGAATGATCTACGTCAATTCGAAAATCGGTGCTGGTATCCTCTGTTGGCCGATCAAGATTACCGTTAACGCCTATTGAACGAAAGCTACTGCCATCTAGTGGATCATACCCTGCAGAATACCCCACTTCAGGTACACCGCCATAATCGTTACTGAAATCGTAATAAGCATTGGCTCTGCCGATAACTTCAAGAGATAAAGTTGAAATTACGTTTTCTGACTTAGCATGAGACAATTCAGCCTTAATTTCCCAATTTTCATTTATGGTATGTTTTGCTCCAAATGAAAAAGAAGTCAACTTATCATTAGAGTCTGTAGTACGTGCATTATTGCGATTATCAACACCAGCTATTTCCAAGCGCTGAATCAAACCCTCGGAGCCTAATGAGTCGGTAACAATATCGCTGTCCACCACTGAACCTAATACATTGGTCCAACGGAATGAATTAAGCGGTAACGCCCCTACAATATCAAATTCCGAATACATGGTTTCGAGCCAAATATCTGTATCAGCACTCGGACGAAACTGCATAGTGGCTAATAAGGTAGTACGCTCTCTTTCTTCATTTAACTGGGAAAAATTAGTAGCATGGTTAAATCGAAATGAATCATCTGTATCGCCATCTAAATTATAATCAAGAGTAGGAGTAGGTCCTCGACTCCCTTCGCTGCCAGGCTCTAGGCCAAATGCCTCATATATATGTGACTCTACTGAACGACTGTCATAATGCGCACCTAAAGTAATACCGAAGGTTTTATCGTCATTAACAAAGTTATACAAAGCGGAAATATCAGGACTGGTCTCTCCTGAATTATCTTCTCTAACAGCTTTAATACTGGTCACCAAAGATGTTTCAGCCGATGATAATGGGCGAGGAGTACGCACATTAACTGTTGCTGATAAAGCCCCTTCTTCCATATCTGCCGACGGCGTTTTATAGACTTCTAACGCACTCACAAAATCTGAAGGCAAAATAGTAAAATCAAAGCTACGACCACCTGTGGCGGATGGCAATGTACGTCCATTAAACTGAACACGAGTAAAGTCAGGACTAAGACCACGAACAGTAACATCTGATCCTTCACCTCGATTACGAGAAATTTGCACGCCACTAACTCGTTGCAGTGACTCTGCTAAATTTTGGTCTGGAAATTTACCAATATCTTCAGCAGATATAACATCAGCAACCACACTAAGTGAACGTTTAACTTCAGTCGCTTTTTCAAGACTACCTCTAATTCCAGAAACTTGGATGACCTCAACATCATCTTCATTTTCCTGAGCAAAGCTTGGATTAGTAAAAATTAGCGTACTAATAGCTAAGCCAGTGAAAGTTGTATTCATCACTTTAGTAATTTTATTTTTATTATAGCGGTTTGTACTAGTTGTTAGTTTCATGTGTTTATATCCACTTAGTTATGTCAATTATCAGCGGGGAAATAATATTTCACCAGCAAAAAAAATATTTACATTTACAAAACAGAATAAAGAATCTCACATTTATTTTACATTCGCAAGTATATTTCACATATGGAATTATATTTTATATACGGTGAGTCAATAAAACAATTAACACCACTAAGAATGGGCTTACGCCACATTTCTAGAAACACATAGTTAACAATTGATGTTAAAAATAAAAATATTAACGGGATTTTGATGGCTAAACCTAAAAATGATTTTTGAAAAACAAACCTAATGATAGAATTTTTATACGTTTTTTAATCAGGGTCATATCCTAATGCGACAGAAATATCTCTGGCGGCTTGTTTAATTATACTATGGGCATCTTCTACTATTGTTTGATGAGATCCATCTAAATATTCAAAGTAAGGCACAATCAAAGCGGCAACCGCTTGATCTTGATAATCAAAAACTGGATAGCCAATATCCTGAATTCCCTGTGCTTGAGCACTATGAATACTTTCATAACCTTGACTCAACACCTTCCTTACCATTTTATCCATATCTAAAACATCTTCATTTGGATGATGAACAGGGATACGGCTTAACATTTGTTGACGTGTATATTCATCGGCAAACGCCAATAACAAATGCCCGGAACAAGTGTTCATTAAAGGCGCTTCGGCACCCAATCGCACGCTAAATACCCGTTCAGAAGGTGAGTCTTGTTGGACCACTACATGGCCTTTTCCTTCATAGTAAATAACCAGATGGCAGGATTGTTCAATATCATAAGACAACCTACGCAGAACAGGGGCAGAAACACTAGTCAGCCTTTTTACTGGTGGAAAACGATGCGCTAAACCAAACATTTTTAGTGTGAGGGTATACCTATCACTGCCCTGCTCTAGTGATACATATCCCCGCTGCTGCAGCACCACTAACATTCTAAAAAGCTCTCCCACCGACCTATTGAGCTTTTTGGTAATCTCGCCAATATTTAAACCTTCTGCTTCTACTGCTAATAACTCCATGATATCTAAGCCTTTTTCTAATGCTGGAGCACTATATGTTTTACGTTTTCCCGGCTCTTCTTTATCAACCTGTTTTGTCATCAATAACTCCTTTTATGCTAAGCATGTAATTGAGGTGTAACTATAAAACTATAATAGTGCGTTACATTCATAAAGAGAACAAGTGACTACTACTAGATAAAAAAATCGAAAATATTCTATTAAACACTTATCAGTAAACTGTTGACATTTTAGTAACAAACCGGTAATTTTATATGCGAGTTTTAATTTTATATATAAATAAGAGCGATTATGAGTCAAACAAACAAAATTATTTCACTGGAAACTCACGACATTCGTTTTCCAACTTCAGAATCATTAGACGGGTCAGATGCCATTAATAAAGATCCTGATTATTCAGCTGCTTATTTATGTTTAGAAACTGAACAAGGTAACAAGGGTTACGGTTTGGTCTTTACCATAGGCAGAGGCAATGACATTTGCTGCGTAGCTATTGAAGCCCTTAGACATTTGGTTATAGGTAAAGACTTAAACGATATCACCAAGGACATTAATCATTTTTACGATTGCCTACGTTCAGATAGTCAACTTCGCTGGCTTGGCCCTGAAAAAGGGGTGATTCATATGGCGATTGGCGCAGTAGTAAATGCAGTATGGGATATGTGGGCACGCACCGAAGGTAAACCACTGTGGCGTCTATTAGCTGATATGAGCCCTGAGCAATTTGTTAACTGCATCGACTTTAGATATCTGAGCGACGCGATCACTAAACAAGAAGCTTTGGAAATGGTCAGCAAAAACCATGCAACTAAACAACAGCGTATTCAATATTTAGAACAAAATGGCTACCCTTCCTATACCACATCTGCTGGTTGGTTAGGCTACAGCGATGAAAAATTAGCGAGATTATGTAAAGAGGCAGTCGAGCAAGGCTTTAAACATATCAAATTGAAAGTTGGTCAAGACTTAGAAAGTGATGTCCGTCGCTGTGAAATTGCTCGTAGCGTAATTGGTGAAGACGTTAAGTTAATGATTGATGCCAACCAAATTTGGGAAGTAGATGAAGCAATTGAGTGGACCAACCAACTTGCCCATGTCAAACCTTGGTTTATTGAAGAGCCTACCAGTCCAGATGATATTTATGGACATAAAAAAATTAAAATGAATATTGGCGATATCAAAGTAGCAACAGGTGAACATTGCCACAATAGGATCATGTTTAAACAATTTATTGCCAATGATGCAATCGACATAGTGCAAATTGATTCTTGTAGGCTTGCAAGTATTAATGAAATACTGGCCGTTTACATGATGGCGGCTAAATATAAAAAACCAGTTTGCCCTCATGCGGGTGGTGTAGGTTTGTGTGAATATGTACAACACCTTTCGATGATTGACTATGTGCATATCTCAGCAGATTTAACTGATCGCGTGGTAGAGTTTGTTGATCATTTACATGAACATTTTACTGATCCATGTGTCATTAAAGATGGTGCCTATGTTGCCCCCAGCAAACCAGGTTACAGCATTGAAATGTTCGAAGAAAGTGTCGCCGCCTTCACCTATCCTACGGGAAGTGAATGGCAAAAACGTCTTAACAAAGTAGATAAGTTAGCCTCCTAATGAAAGATTTTTTTGACCCAAGGTTACCGGATGTTAAATCCTTAAAACAAAAGGCGCGTCAGCGTATCCCAAGCTTTGCCTTTGATTACCTTGAGGGAGGTTGTCATGACGAAATTGGCCTGCTACGGAATCGTGAAGATATTCAAGCAGTACAATTACGAAGTCAGCTTTTAAAACCTTTTGAAAAATCGGATATGTCGGTTGAGCTATTTGGTCACAAATATGACGCACCTTTTGGTATAGCGCCTATAGGTTTACAAGGATTGATGTGGCCTAAAGCACCAGAAATTTTAGCTAAAGCTGCAGCCGATCTAAATATTCCTTATGTACTGAGTACAGTGTCTTCTGCCAAGTTAGAAACAATTGCAGAAATATCCGAAGGTAAAGCCTGGTATCAACTATATAACCCAACCGACAGCACTATTCGAGAAGATTTACTTAATCGAATTAAGGCTGCCGGTTATAAGGTGTTAGTGGTGACCGTTGATGTACCCACTTTTGGATACCGTCCACGAGATATGAAAAACGGTTTGGCGATGCCGCCTAAAATGACCTTAAGCAATATTTTGCAAATGCTGAGCTGTCCCCGCTGGTTATACGAAACCGCCCTCGCCGGCAAGCCAGAGATGCAAACACTCAAGCCTTATATGCCCAAAGGTATGCCCACTGACCAACTCGCCGCTTTTATGAATAAAACGGTAATGGGCCGAGTAGATATAGACGGGCTCAAACCTATCCGCGATTTTTGGCAAGGTCCTCTGGTTATTAAAGGCTTAATTAACCAAGAAGATGTCGCTGCGGCTATATCCTTAGGAGCCGATGCTGTGGTGATGTCAAATCACGGTGCCCGCCAGCTAGATGTAGGTGAATCACCGGTTGCTCCATTACAAAAAGCGGCTGCGAAATACGCCAAAGATATCAAAATATTTATGGACAGTGGCTTACGCTCTGGAACCAATATTGCTTCTGCATTGGCCTGTGGCGCTGACTTTACCTTTTTAGGTCGTCCTTTTGTCTATGGTGTTGGCGCCCTTGGCAATAAAGGTGGTGTGCACACTATTAATTGCTTAAAAACACAACTTGAACAAGTGATGAATCAATTAGGCTGCGCTACAGTCGCAGACCTACCGCAATTTTTGGTCAAGCATGAATAGAGTGAATACGATGCAAAATCCCCCACTAATAAACAAGCAGATACCCAAAAAACAAATCGGAAGTACGGGGCTAGAAGTCGATACTTTAGGTTTTGGCTGCGCGCCCCTTGGTAACTTGTATCACAGTATCAGTGACGATGAATCTAAAGCAGTATTAAACGCTGCTTGGCAAGCAGGTTTTCGCCACTATGATACAGCCCCCCATTATGGCCAAGGTTTAAGTGAAAGACGCACAGGTGATTTGTTGCGCCCTTTGCAAGGCGATCAATACATGCTTTCAAGCAAAGTGGGTCGCATACTCAAACCCGCAGGTTATGCCAAAGAGCGTCATGGTTTTGTCTCACCTATGCCTTTTGATATTCATTATGACTACAGTTATGACGGCATAATGCGCTCCTTCGAAGACAGTCTGCAGCGTTTAGGTTTAGATAGAATTGATATTCTGTATATGCATGACATTGGCCGCGATACCCACGGTGCAGAAAATGACAAACATTTTCCCATTGCCATGCAGGGTGGCTACAAGGCAATGGATGAACTTCGCAGCCAAGGCCTAGTAAAGGCCATTGGATTAGGCGTTAACGAATATGAAGTCTGTGAACAAGCCATGGATCACGGTGATTGGGATTGTTTTTTATTGGCCGGACGTTATAGCTTATTAGAGCAAGAGTCTTTAAAAACCTTTTTACCTAAATGCGAAACACGTAATTGTTCCGTTATTGTAGGTGGTCCATACAACTCAGGAATTTTAGCGACGGGTGTTAGAGGCAAAAGCATAGCCAATTATAACTATGTGCCAGCTTCAGCTGAAATAATTCAACGAGTCGCTAAAATTGAGACTATCTGTGATGAATATAATGTCACATTAGCCGCTGCGGCTTTGCAATTTCCGCTGGCGCATCCAAGCGTAGCATCTGTTATTCCAGGCTTAGGTAACGTATCCAGAATACAAAAAACCATCGAGCTGTTTAATCAATCCATTCCTAATGAATTTTGGCAGAGTTTAAAAGCAGCCAATTTGCTGAATAAAGATGCACCTGTACCCACTGAGCCAAAAACAGCTGGCCTTGAACATGCGAATTGATAGCCATCAACACTTTTGGAAAAGAGAGCTCGGTTACTACAACTGGTTAACCGAAGATATGGGCGCCATATACAGAGATTTTTCGCCCGAAGATTTACGGCCTCATTTAAAAAAGTCTGGCATTGATAAAACAGTGTTAATACAAGCGGCACCAGATATTGCTGAAACTGACTATATGTTGTCTCTGGCCAACAACACAGACTTTATCGCCGGCGTAGTGGGCTGGGTAAATATGCAGGGAGCAGATGCGCCTTACCAATTGGCGCGGTTGTCAAAAAGTCCTTATTTTAAGGGCGTCAGACCTATGATCCAAGATATCGTTGATGATAACTGGATGCTGGATCCGGTACTCGAACCGGCCTTCTTAACCTTGATAAATCTTGGATTGTGTTTTGACGCCTTGGTAAAACCTCGGCATTTGCAACAACTATTAAAGCTCGTACAGCGTTATCCTTTACTGAAAATTGTTATCGACCATGCCGCTAAACCTAATATCGAAGGCAGTGAATTTGAGCAGTGGGCTCAAGACATTCAAGCTCTCGCTGAACAGCCTAATGTGTACTGTAAATTATCAGGCTTAGTAACCGAAGCGGGATATAATCCTAATTTCGATATTTTAGTGCCCTATATGCGCCACTTACTTAATACATTTGGCGCTTCTAGGCTGATGTGGGGCAGCGATTGGCCAGTACTGAACTTAGCCACAGATTACACAGAATGGGTTAGTTTAACTGAAGCATTCTTAGCCAATTCCAATGAAATGGAGCAGGCACAGATTTGGTCTAAAACGGCCATTCAATTTTATCATTTATAACATTTAGATGAGATGCCCTTAATTTCATCTATTAAATAAAAGGTCAACTATGAACCAAAATTTAACCCATAAAACAGCATTAGTAACTGGTGGCGGCAGTGGAATTGGCAAAAGTGTATGTCTACGATTAGCTGCAGCCGGTGCCCACGTGTTGGTGCTTGATTTAGACGAGCAAGCCGCGACAGAAACAGTCGTTCAAATTCAATCAGAAAATGGCTCAGCCAGTGCTCACCCATGCAACATTGCTGACCACGATAATGTGCAGCAAGTCATTAACGATATTTTGCACGACAGGTTAATTGATATTCTTATCAATAACGCCGGTATCGCCCATGTAGGCAATATTGAAAATACCACCGAAGCTGATTTAGACCGCCTCTATCAGGTAAATGTAAAAGGTGTGTATAACGCTATGGCAGCCACCATACCTGCCATGAAAGCACGCAAGTCCGGGGTCATAATCAACATGGCATCGGTAGCGTCTTCAGTTGGGATCGCCGACCGCTTTGCTTATTCAATGACTAAAGGTGCAGTGTTAACCATGACTTATTCTGTAGCTAAAGATTACATCAACGATGGCATTCGCTGTAATTGTATTGCACCGGGCCGGGTACATACTCCTTTCGTTGATAACTTTCTAGATAAAAACTACCCCGATAATCGTGATGAAATGTTTGACAAATTATCCAAAAGCCAACCTATTGGTCGTATGGGTCAAGCGGATGAAATTGCAGGATTAGTGGCCTACTTGTGCTCAGATGAAGCCTCTTTTATCACAGGCTCTAATTTCCCCATTGATGGTGGTTTTGTGACTTTGAATAACTAAGAGCTTAAAAACGAATAACCACAGAGACACAGAGAGCACAGAGGTAAAACCAATAACATATCTTTTCTCTGTATTCTCCTTGTCTCTGTGGTGAAAATAGCTTTTTTAAAATAGAAACTTAACAACTAAATTTATATTACAGGACAACACGATGAAATTATTACGTTTTGGTGAGAGTGGCTATGAAAAGCCTGGAATTGTAGATGACAATGGTGATATCCGCAGCCTTGAAGGATTTGTCGAAGACGTAACAGGTGGCATGCTTGGGGCAGTCAGTTTAGAAAAACTAAAAGCATTAGATTTAACCACCCTGCCCTTGGCACCAAAAGGTGCACGCATAGGGCCGTGCGTAGGTAAAGTAGGTAAATTTATTTGTATAGGTCTAAATTACAGCGACCATGCAGCTGAGTCTGGTATGACACTGCCCGATGAACCAGAAGTTTTTACTAAAGCCACCAGCGCTATTTGTGGTCCAGACGACGATATCATTAAACCCAAAAACAGTACTAAAATGGACTGGGAAGTAGAACTGGCCTTAGTTATTGGTAAAGAAGCTAAATATGTATCTGAAGCCGAAGCAGAGGAATATATAGCCGGATACTGCGTATGTAACGATGTATCAGAACGAGCGTTTCAACTTGAGCGTGGCAGTCAATGGGATAAAGGCAAAGGGTGCGATACCTTTGGACCTATCGGCCCATGGTTAGTCACCAGCGATGAGGTCGGCGACCCAACCAATTTAGATATGTGGCTTGAAGTAAATGGCAAGCGTTATCAAAATGGTAGTAGCCGCACTATGGTGTTTAAGCCGGCTTTTATTGTGAGTTACTTAAGCCAGTTTATGAGTTTACAACCGGGTGATGTTATTTCAACTGGCACACCTCCTGGAGTGGGCTTAGGGCAAAAACCACCGGTTTATCTTAATGTCGGTGATAAAATATCGCTGGGTATTGAAAAGCTAGGTACACAAAACCAAACTGTGGTTTAGTTGTAATTGTTGTAGTTCTATTTTGCTATGTGTTTATAATAATTGCATAAACACATAGTGAATATAAATGGCCAACCATTTTCGATGACATATCAAATATCTATTTTATTAATGCTCTGCATGTTAGTTGTAACACCACTAGTATCAGCCAATACAAAAGACAATTCATCTTCCTCATTTGATCAATATATTGGCTCCGATACCTGCCAAAACTGCCATCAAGCAGAACATAAGCTTTGGCAGCAATCAGATCATCACAAAGCCATGCAAGCGCCCAACGCGAATAGTGTACTTGGTGATTTTAATAATGTTGAGGTTGAGTTTCATCAGATCAAAACGCGTTTTTTTAAACGCGATAACCAGTATTTTGTAGAAACAACCAATAAACAAGGAGAGCGTCAGACCTTTGATGTGAAATACACCTTTGGTTTCGACCCATTGCAACAATACATTTTGGATACCGGCAAAGGCCACATGCAAGCCTTTAATATTGCCTGGGATACGCGACCTAAAACCCAAGGTGGTCAGCGTTGGTATCACTTGCAACCTGATGAATCTATCACCCCGGATCATCCCTTTTTTTGGCAACGTCATTTTCAAAATTGGAACAGTCGCTGCGCTGAGTGTCACACCACGGGTTATGAAAAAAATTATCAATTAGAAACAAATAGTTTTGCCACGCAATTTGCAGAGACAACTGTGGGTTGTGAGAGTTGTCATGGTCCAGCTAAAACACACCAACAACAAGCTCAACAGGGAAAATTTTCAACTAACAAAGGTTTTAGCCAAGCATTAGCAACACCACCGGTTTGGGGGTTTGCGGCCAATGATCCTATCGCTAATTTAGTGGGTGACAGTAACACCCAATATATGCAGCAGTGCGCAGCTTGCCACTCTAGGCGGTTGCCTATCAATAATGACACTAGTGTTAATCAACAGGATTATCATAATCAATTTTCATTAGATTTAGTCTCAGTAGCTTCATATTTTGACGACGGCCAAATCAAAGACGAAGTGTTTGTCATAGGTTCATTCTTACAAAGTAAAATGGCCAAAGCAGGCGTGACTTGCTCCAATTGCCATAATCCCCATAGTGGTAAGTTAAAATTTGAAGGTAATCAAGTCTGTTCCCAATGCCATAGTGCGAGCACCTATGATGTGCCAGAGCACCACCACCACAGGGCAGAATCAATTGGCGCGCAATCTGGTGTAAAAGGAGACACACAAGTGGGAGTACAATGTGTTGATTGCCATATGCCCAATACTACTTATATGCAGGTTGATCCCCGTAGAGATCATAGTTTTGTCATCCCCAATGCCGAAGTATCTTCCACAGTAGGTTCACCTAATGCGTGTCTCGATTGTCATAAAAAGCAAGGGTTACCATGGGTCAATCAACAGCTTAAAACCTTATTTAAACAAACAAGCAACACTAACAGTCAAGCTGCACACTTATCACAACAACATTGGTCACAATTACACTTACTTGATGGCGATAAAAAAGTAGAGTTCGCACAACAAAAAATGCCGACCTTACCTGCCATTGTCAGTGCAAAATTATTGGATATCATTAACCAACAACCCAGTCAGGCCTCTATCACGTTAGCCTTACAACAACTATCTTCAAACGAGCCTATGATAAGACGTGGTGCAATAGCCGTTTTACGTCAATTGTCCCCCGACCAAGCATTCCAATATTTGTATCCCCTACTAAAAGACCCTATTCAGTCGGTTAAATTTGATGCGGCAGCCGTATTGGCTTCTTGGTTGTCGCAAATGCCTAAGCACTTGTTACCAGATTTATCCACTGTCATAGAGGAATATCGCACATCACTGATGGTTACCAGTGACTTTCCTACATCACAACTTACTCTTGCACAGATTGCGTTAGCCTTGGGTGATAAAAAACAAGCGCAACAACATTTTGAACAAGCCTTAACTATTGCACCCAATTTACCTATTGCTATGTTGGCTTTCGCTGATTTTTGGAGACAAACCAATAATCAAGAAAAAGAACAAGCTTTGCTTGAAAAAGCAGTGCAGATACATATCGATTTTTCCGACGTGTTACACCAGTATGGTTTATTTTGGATACGTAAAAAAGAATACGTAAAAGCCTCCGAATGGTTAGTAAAAGCCACTCAATTAGCAGACGCTCAACCTTATTATGCATACGTGGCAGCCACAGCATTAGACACTATCAGTCGGACAAAACACGCAGTTTCATTATTGCTTGAAGCTAACCAACGCTGGCCCAAACAACAGAACTTACTTTATTCACTTGCCCTGTATGCAGATAAAACCAAAAACAAAAATGCCTTGAAAATCGCGATGCTTGACCTCCCCACTCTGTTGCCAAACAATGCACAAGTTAAACAATGGATGAATTAACCAAAGGCGAATTTTATACTTTTTAGAAGCAGATACAGGGGAGTCGATAAACCTATTTAACGGCCCCCTGACATGGTCGATTTACCTAAATCAATCCCCCCAAATGGCCAAGGCATACCCCTCATGCTCCACGGCCTATTGTAGTAACAAAATAATCATTACATCGGGAACAGAAATACATTTTATGTTTTTACGGGTTTAGGCATTCCGTATTGTTTTAAGATGAATAGATTTCAAATTTTCCATGTAGCAGCACCAATAGCTGAGAATAGAGGCTCGATAACATGACAGTTCAAAAATATAGTGTAAAAATCCTGCTTGCCTGCATGCTAGCTTTGCCATCACTTTGCTTCGCTCAACCAGCCGAGTTTGATTATGAATATGTGGGCGTAGCACTACAGCGTGAAGGGATGCACATTTGGGGATCTTCGCCAGTGATAGGGCCAAAAGGCAAAGTACACCTGTACGTTGCTCAGTGGCCCATGGATACTCAGTCAAATTTCAGTGGCTGGTTTAAAGACTGTGAAATTGCTCACTACGTGGGGGACACACCAGAAGGTCCTTTCGAATTTGTTCGCGTGGCGGTACCTGATCAAGACGGAACGTTCAATTCACCACATAACCCGACAATTAAAAAAATCGATGACCGCTATGTACTTAGCTTTATCGTTAACGAAAACAACAATTTAAAGACCCAAAGGATCGTCATGTATGTCGCAGACGACTTAAACGATACATGGAAACCTGCAAGTGGCGCAGAGACCGATGGAACAATATTACGCAAGTCCACTAAACCAACAGATTGGAATTATACCGGCCAATTAGGCGTGTCAAATCCAACCTTGATCAAGCGTAATAATAAATATTTCCTCTACAACAAGTCGGTAGTCAAGAAGGATCCAAAAGCTAAGCGCGGTAACTATACTTATGGCGTTGCGATATCGGATAAACTCGAAGGCCCCTACATACATCAGGAAAATCAGGTAACCGAAATAGGGATGGGCATTGAAGACGCTTATGCCTTTAACTTTAATGATTCGGTGTATCTGCTTAGCCGTGATTTTGGAAGTACAAAAGGTTCTCATGGCGGAGGTCTGTTGTGGAAATCCGATGACGGACTACATTTTCCCAGCAAAAACATAAGCCGATCTTTTGAACACCTTTCCCATTATATTGGCGAAGATCCACTGAGCGACGCGGTTGTACATAGAGGGGATAAAAGTGGTCGCCTAGAACGCCCACAGATTTTATTTATAGATGAAAAACCCGCCTATCTTTATATGGCAACCGGAACCAATGCTACGCCAGGGCATGGTAGCTTATCCCATATATTTCGAATGAAGCCATAACTAACAAGGATCTCTAATGTGATGATTTCTGTTTCGAGGTAATTTCATGTTTGGCTGCTTTTCATATTGATAATGCAATCATGTGCCATCAAACAAATGGCACATGAAAATAAATTGTATACAGGTAAAGAGTGCTCAAACCCATTTACCAAGCCAAAAGATAATCCAAACCTGCAAAATGTTTTACTCATTGGCGACTCAATCTCAATTGGTTATACCGTTGAGGTGATAAAACTATTGAAATAAAAAGCGGACGAATTTCGTATATCCACAAACCCAAAGCATACTCTATGGAACATAGAAAACATTGAAAAGTGGTTGAGAGACCGTCAATTGGATGTCATTCATTTTAATACCAATCCGCATAAATAAGTGACCTCTCAGCGAGATTTTAA
>TARA_R110002153_G_scaffold82607_7_pt1 | contig 13130 bp, 15 predicted proteins | sample TARA_R110002153 | Tara Oceans TARA_R110002153 (sample SAMEA4398193) | marine metagenome | biome: Polar Biome; feature: [SRF] surface water layer (ENVO:00010504); material: water (ENVO:00002006), including particulate matter (ENVO:01000060) such as... | depth 5 m
CTCTTCTGCATGGAGGCCATCATCTAGTGAAGGGTCTAAGTCGAATTTAATTGTACCGTTTAGTTGAAAATCCGGTGAGTCGAAATTATTATTAAATATTTTATCGTTTTTTGCCATTGTTTTTAATTTTTATTATATGCTATGTAGGTTTGAGTTTGACATTTCATCCGTTTCAATTAAACGCATATAGTTCCAATTAATCTCTAATTTACATTTTGTTCCTTTACCTTCTCCATCTCTAATCTTTAATAATTTAAGCCAATATTCGCTATTAGCTCTCATCATGTCGTCTTGTATAATACCAAGCATAACATCTGCTGTATGTGAAAGACCTGCAGATTCTGCAATATCTGTCATTCCAATATCAGATGAGTTATATCCATTTCTAGTAATCTGTGTTGCGGTTACTATTAACCAGTTATTACGAATACCCATTGCTCTAAGATCTTCTGCAATTTGCTTGATCTTCATATAAGTATTTTCTGTGTTTTGGTTTCTATAGTTAGCTAAAATGTTAATATAATCAATAACAACTGCGCCTACCTTAATTTGTCTTTCTTCTTCTATCTGACTAACATAAGATTCAATATCTAATACTGTTGCCTGTGATGTTGGAAATTGCTTAACGAACAATTGACCAGGAGGAGTAAAACCATCACCGACAGTTTCTAATCTTCTTTTAATATGATCTTTATTCTTAGCCTTTTCACCATATTCATTAATATTAATACTTAGTAAGTTTGAACCAATTCTTTTTACAAACTTATGAGCTGCCATCTCTGCAGTTACAACAACAGTATTAGTTCCCATCTTTACAAAGTTAGCAGCATCGTTTGCTAAGTAAATAGATTTACCAATATTCTGCTCTCCTGCATAAACAATTAAGTTTCCACCTTTATCATAACCACCACCTAATAATCTGTCTAGGAAGTTATATCCAGTACTTACCTTTTCGGCATCTTTCTGATCATGTGAATCTGCATCAAAAAAGTTAAGTCCTAAGTCAGAATTAAATGTAAGGTTATTACGATCATTAATTAAGCCCTTAACTTTTTGTATAACTGAGTCTGCGTTCTCTGGAGTTACTTGTGTAGTTTTAATATACTCAATAGTGTCAAATAGAGAAGTATCGAAAGTTCTCCACTTAATCCATGATTCTGCAGTACTTACTAACCATTCTTCATCATACTGATCTAGATCAACCTGGAATAGCATTTCTAAAATATTATCAGTAACCTTAGCTGCTTTTTTTGAATTACTTATTAAAAGCTTAAGTTGTTCTTGGCTTGGCGTTTCATTAAATTTAGAATAAAACTTATTAGCCAAATAACTAAGTACATCAATATCTTCAGACGTGTAATATCCACTCTTAATTGCTTGTAAGTATTTAGGCTTTTGTAAAGAAAGCCTAAAGAATATTTTCTCAAAATCTTGTCCGAATTGCATATGTGTTATTTTAAGGTTCTATGTGAAATGTACCACTTTGTTTCCCGATAGGTTCTGTAGACCAAAGATTAATTGCTATTGCCTTTCTTGTACCCTCAGTAACTTTAGTCACCCTATGTAAACATTTACCTGCTTCAAATATAATAAGTCTATTAGGTTTTGCATAAACTACCTCTGGGGCTGCATCAGCACCTTCAGTATAAATTTCTAACATGCCTCCTTTAAAAGAATCTTGTTCTGGGTAATATACAGTTCCAATATCTGGAGACGACATTTGCCCAACAGTCTCCATAAGTTCTTCATCTTTGTCAATATGCAAATCTAATTTATCTTTAAAATCTGCATTAACTGCTGATTGAATTCCAGTCCAGTATTCAAAGCCTGCTATATTATATGAACTATTAATAGGACAATCGACTCCCCAAATATATTCTATAAGTTCTTTCTTAACTGAGTTAATTGGACTATTCCACCAACCATCCCACCAGTAATATTCACCTGGGTCATTAAAAAAAGTAGCATCTTTTGAAATCTTATTAAGAAGCTTCTCGTCTTTTATAAAATTATCTATTACTAATATCATTCAAATGGGTTTGTTAAAATTTTATACGCCTCTTTACCTTCTTCCTTGCTTGTCTGTTCTAATAAACCTAAATTAATTAAGTCTTCTAAAGATTCTATTAAGTGTGGAATTTCTGTCTCTGGGAATCTGTATGTTTTTAGTGCATGTAGTGTAAAACTACCTTTATATCGATCTGGACTACGTTCACACATTTTAATTTCATTATGCAAGATATCAAACCCTACAGGATATCCTGGAAGGTCTGACTCTATGCCTAAAATATATTTAATGGGTACGTTGTCTTCGTTAATCTTCATCCGTTGCTGCCATTAATTCATCAACATTAAGTTCAGTACTTGTATTGTAATTAAACAAGTCATAAATCTTTTTGTCGATCTTTTCTAAGACCTCTCTTGTAAATACTTTATCACTAAAGAATTCTTTGTTTGACACAACATCATCTATATGCTTACAGATCCATCCTCTTGCAGTTGCCTTTGGAGTTTTAACACCCTTTTCAATACTACCTCTAGCGATACCTATATCTTCCCAGTCGATGTATTGTTCAAGTCCTACATATTTGTTCATACCTTCAGAGAAGTGTAAGTGGAATTTGATTGGATGTGGTTTTGCAAAACGATTCTTGTTTGGTTTTGCATTTACAATAATACCAGCCTTTTCACCACCTTCTTTAAGTTGTGCTTTACCTAAGAATAAAACAATTGAAGCTGCATATTCAGGTCCAGTACCACCACCAGCTACTTGCTGTGAGATAAATGATTGTGTTTGATATGTATGGTTAGTAAAGATAAAAGGTATCTTTAGATCTGCCAATGGTGTCATTATAATTCTAAAGATAGACTTTAAAACTTTTGATCTAGTCATATCTGATTTTTCAGATCCTGACCTTGCATCTTCAATCTCTTTAGCAGTTGCTAAATTACCAGCAGAATCAAGAATAATCATAACCTTTGGAGTCTTACCACCAGATCTTTTAATCTCTTGCATCTTTCCAGTAATAGTTGTTACAGAAGTTCTAAACTCTTGTACAGTATTAATTGGTTGATAATTTACCTTAGTAGTATCAATACCAAACTTCTCCATTAGAGTTTTATCAACTGCTGCTTCAGAATCATAAAAGATAACACTATATCCCATGTCAATTGCTTCTTTAACTGAGTTTAGGATTAGGTAAGTTTTACCAGTTCCCGAAGGACCTGCAACTGAACATGATCTATTGTTAGGCCATCCACCAAAAAGTGAACCACTAACACATGCGTTTAAGTTATAATTACCAGTGTCAATCCACTCTGTAACTTCACTAAATGTTGACTGATCCATAACAGATCCTAACGGATTTAACTCCGCTAATTCTTTGTTAATGTCGTCAAAGCTATATTGTTTTTTTGTTTTTGCCATGATATTGTATGATTATTTTTCAAAAAGTTTCTCTTCTTCAGTTCTTAAGACTTCTAGTTCTGCTAAAAGCTTATCAGCCTCTTTTTTTAATTCGGCCATATTATTCTCTACAACAGACAATCTCACATAAAGAGCTTTGTACTTCTCTATGTGTGCAGCCTGTTCTTTGGTCATATTAATTTGCATATCTTATTCTGGAAATTCTATTTCTAATTGATTAGGAGCTGGTTGATTAGCCTCTTTTGTTTTCCAAATTAGCTTTCTTACGCTAGCGCCCAACTCCATGTTATTTGGAAATTGTTTTGTTAAACCTTCAATGGTTTCGTAAAATGTTGGTGTATTCATATTTTTATATTTTAAAATAGTGCCGAAGCATAAATTAAGTTAGTATCTAATGTTTGTAGTCCACATGCTACAAGTACTCTGTTAAGAGGATCTATCATTGACTTTTCAAATTGAGTATCGTAGTCAACTTGAGGTGCAATCTCATATGGATGTTCATTAGGCATGTAAGCATAAACTTCTGATATTGGTGATTTACAATTATAAATCTTTAGTTTTTCACCATTACCAATAACTTTATATTTTGTCTTATACTTAGCATTGGTGTTTAATAAGTAATTATAGAATCCGGCAGCCTTAACGTTTGCTGGACATTTTAGACCTACTTGTAATTCTATCTGGTCATCTACGATATACTTTTCAATATTATTAGTTCTACGATTAAAACTGATATCATCTATATTTGCCATTTGAAATTCCTTCTTAGTCTCTTTCATAAAGTTAACTAGAGTTTGCAGATCTTCTGCAGTTGGAGAACTCCCTCGAGTAAATATAATTTTAAGTGCTTCCACAAGCTTTTCACGAACAAACTTTGGTGTTGAAGATTGGATTGTATCAAAGCCGATAGTTTTAACCTTCTTAAGTGGTTTATGTCTATCTGTTACTTCTAACTTATCATCCCATGCAAGATTCTGAATATACTTTTTCTTTGCTAACCAGATTCCATTATAAGCTAATGATTCTAATTCAAACATTAAGTAATTGTCAGTATTTCTAACATCTGCATATTTTTCCATACACTTAGTAATGTAATCTCTAAGTCTAAAGGCATAAAGCTCTAATATAAAAACATCAATTGCAAGTTTTTTATCTTCATCAGGCCACGTGATAGATTCATATAGATCTTGGAATTGAATATAGCAAGAATCAGTATCAATGTAAATTACTGCAGGTTTTTCAATCTTACCTTTAACTTTAAATCCAAAATGCTCGTGAACTTTTGTATCTTTATGCCAGAACTCATTTACATATTTGTTTAATATGTCTTCTGAATAAAGAATAGCATTTTTACTTTGTTTAGTAATAGACTCTGCAATATTAATATCAAAAAAGTGGAACCATTTATTTCCAAATGCACCGTAGATAGAGTTAAGTGTTAATTTAACAGCCTGTTCATATGCAGTATACTTAGCCGAAAGCTGCTCATAATGTTTTATGAGCAGCTCAGCTTCAGTTTGTGAAATTTGATCTATTGGTTTATTTTCTAATTCTTTGATATCCATTAATTACGCAGTTTGGCAAGTTGATATTGTCAATAGCGTATCTGAGTTATTTGATTGGAATACAACCTTAGAGTCAGAAACATATACCGTTTGCTCTTCGCGATCTAATAGATTTAAGTATTTTTTGTAAACTGTTACTTTACCAGTTCCATTTGCTGCAGGATTAACTACAACTTTAAATGATTTACCATCTACATTTACACCAGCAACATCTGATTTAATGTTAAAAGTTTCTTCTTTATCTAAAGAGAATAGGTTTTTTACTTTACCTAGCATGTGAGTATCTAATGCAAAATCAAACTTGCCATTATCTCTAGCAAAAATTGCTGTAACTTGTGACTCAGTAAGATCTTTAAATCCTAAGGTTGGTTCTGAACAAGATAATGTAATTTCTAGTTCGTCATTAAAAATACGGAATGTAGATGCAACTAAGTCTTCATCATTCTCAATAAATTCAATTTCACCTTTAATAGCATCATGGTCAAAGTGCTTAATAGCCTCAATAACTTTGTTACCTTCAAAGAATGCAATTTTCATTTCTTTATCTGTATCAGGCCATTCGCTGATTTGAAAGATTTCAGAAACGTCTACGCTGTGGCTTTTAACAGCATCACGTTGTGGTAAATAAACTACAGAGCTTACTCTGCCTTCGGATACTTTCATATAAATGAAAGAGTCGATTAGCTTGACACGGTTTATAAACTCTGTCAATGCATGTTGGTCAATACGATCAATTTTTAACTTCATGTTTTTTGTTTTTTTAAATATAGTTATTATATGTGTAAAACTAGATTAGTTTCACTAAGATTTGTATGAAAAAAGCGAAGCCAGGAAGTAGCGAACCCCTGGCTTCTATCCGAGAACTATCCCGGTCCTAAAATCCGATCGTATTTCAGATCGGCGTTTTTATCCGTCGCATGATAAACAGTCTGGATCCGTTGCGGCCATTGCAATATCGCCTCTTAGTACAGATTCTGTTCTCATATAATAGAGTGTTTTAACTCCTTGTCTATAAGCTTCTAAATGAACTTGATTAATAAATTTAGGCGTTGCCTCAGAAGGAAATGCTAAATTTAAACTTACAGATTGGTCAACATATTGCTGCCTAACACCAGCTTGTTTTACAAGCTCTAATTGATTTACTTCTTTAAATGTTTTAAATATATTTTTTAAAGATGTGTAATTTCCCTTATCTATATCCGGAAGTCTATCAAAAGTTTTTAACTTTAATGGTTTGTTATCTTTTGAAATAGGCTCTCCAATTCTAACTTTATATTCATTAATAAATTCAAGTCCTAAAATACTACCACCATCTGCTAAGATCTGATCCCAAACAGGTTTAGTGTCTTTACCAATTAGATCTAATACAAATTCCAGTGTTGGATTCTTTCTAATAAAAGTGCCCTTTGCTGTTTGTTCTGTGAATACGTTAGCTGCCCATGGCTCAATCCCTGCAGATACATTACCAGCAAGTTTTGAGTTGCTTACAGTCGGTGCAACTGCCCTAAGATGTGTGTTTCTCATACCAGTGTTAACACACCATAAAGGTTCTCCCATTTCTAAAGCCATATCTCTAGAAGCCTTTTCGCTTTCAGTCTTTAATTGACTAAAAATCTTTCTGGTTTCAAATTGAGCAGTTAGACCCTCGAAAGGAATATTGTTATTCTGCAAATAAGTATGCCATCCCAGAACTCCAAGTCCTAATGCTCTACCTTTTTCTGCAGATCTTACTGAGTTCTCAAAACCTCTCATAAATTTAGCCTTTTGGATAAATTCACTTAGGACTCCATCAAGAAACCAAGTTGCAGTATAAACTAAATCTGTATCTTTCCACTCTGCGTATCTTGCTAAGTTAACAGAAGATAGGCAACAAACGAAAGAATGAGACTCATCAGTATGTAGTGTAATTTCAGAACAGATGTTAGTCATATAGACCTTTAATCCGTTTTGCTTATAAGCATCTGGATTTGCTCTATTAACATTGCCTTTAAACATTATATAAGGTTCGCCAGTAGATCTACGTTTTCTAAGTACTGCGGCCCATCTTTTTCTAGACTCTTTATCGCCAGCTTCTACCTTTTGCATAAATCCATCCGGGACCACTACACATTGGTGCATATTAAGAGATTGTCTATTTACATCACCCTTAGGCTCTCTAATTTCTAGCCATTCCCAGAAATCAGCATGTTCAATATCAATATTAACTGATGCAGCTCCACGTCTGACAGACCCTTGGTTAGTAGCAAGGATTGTCGAGTCATATATTTTGCAGAACGGTACGACTCCGTCGCTTGTTCCATTACCTGTAATTTTTGCACCTGCTGGTCTAATTTGATTTATTCCAATCCCAACGCCACCACCATGCTTAGCAAGCAACATCATTTCTAGATTTTTTTCACCTATATCGTGAATTGAATCTGCAACATCAATACCAAAACAAGAAATAGGAAGTCCTCTTTCTAATCCAGTGTTTGATAGTACAGGAGAGGCTAGGTTTAACCAACCCTTCCATATATAATCAAAAAACTTGCTTGCCATTTCTGGTTTTTCAAGTCTTTTTGCAACTGTAGTTGCAACTCTCCAATATGCATCTTTAGGTGTTTCACCATCTATAAGATATCCATTGCTTATTGTTTTAACGTAAATTTCTGTATTTGCCCAAGTTGGAAAGTCAACTCCTAACTCCCAGCCTAGGTCTTCTCCGTAGTTTATTTCTTTTTCTGTCATATTATTTTATTAATCGAATAAATCGTCTTCGTCCCAGTTTTCGTCTTCACCGGCTTTAGCATAATCAGTAGGTCTGATTGCAAAAAAGTCCGTATGTGTGTGTCCTCCAGTTAAATGATAGAACCAATCTAATTCTGATGCCTGTTCTTCATCAAATTCAAATTCAGATTCATAACCCAATTCTATTAGTTTTTCATTAGTTCTTTTAGTGATAAAGTGTTTTAAGTTTTCAGCCTTCATATTATCTAAATCACCCATCTCAAACATTTTATCAATAAACTTATGTTCCATTTGGCGCATCATATCTGCTGCTTGTAATACATCTTGATAAACCTCTTGTTTCAGCCCTGGATATTCTGAACACATATGTCTAAATAATTGACATCCCATTTTAGAATGAAGCGATTCATCTCTAACTGACCATTTCATTTGTTGGCCAATTCCTTTAAGTAAGTTTCTCATTTGGAATGAGTATAAAACTGCAAATGAACTATAGAGGCTTACTCCTTCTGCAAAAGCAGAAAAAATTGCTAGAGATCTTGCAACCTCTTTTCTTGCTACTGGATTGTTAGCTAGATCAACATGTGTATATTCTACAGAAGTGGAAGTTAGTAAGTCAAACTTCTCTGCAATTGTAGGCTCATGTAGGAATGCTGCGAAATCCTCTAAACCTAGGGTTTCATTTAGGTATGAATAAGCAACTGCGTGTATAGTTTCTTGTGAACCGAACATCATAGCCATTTGTCTAATTTCATGTTTAGGAAACCAACTGGTAACCATGTTTGTCCAGTAATCAGATACTGCACATTCGGTTTGAGCGAAGCCCAAAAGAATATTGCCCACTAAGTTCTTTTCTGATTCTGTTAGCTTTTCATTCCAATCTTTGACATCTCCTTGCATGGAAATTTCAGTATGCAACCAAAATGCTTGCGCTTGTTTAAGCCAACCTTCGGTGTAGTACTCTGGGTACTCAAATGGCTTATATTCTATTCTTTCTGTAAATAATGACATATTTGCTAATGATTTTTTTAATATTCAATTAAGGCTAAAAAGGGTCTGCTTTTAGGTAGACCCACTTTAATCGATAACGTATGTTGTTTAATAAAACTACTAGCAGCGCTGCTTAGTGTTTTATATATCCAATTACTGTTAGTTGATTTTTAAATTTATACTTTAAATTTCTTTTTTAATTCGTGTGCTTTTTCATAATAAGTATAAGAAGTCTTCTTATATTCCTTACGTTGTCCATATAGATCACTTAGGATCATTTTTAGCATTGAATCTTCTTTTTTATAGACAGCTCCATTTTCGCAAACAATAATACCCGGCTCTTTTCTTTTTTGTATAACTTCCATTTCTGGAATCATTTCTACAAAAGAGTCCGGAGAGATATTAAACTGTCTCATGACGGATGGATATAGAGAAGCAAAATCAAATGCACTTACTCCTGAATAATATCCGACTATTGGCTGCTTAACAAAAGCACCCTCATACTTTGTATCTTTTTTAGTATCGCGATCCCATTCCACTGCAATTTTTTTATTGTCAGCTGCTAATTTTCTAGCGATTAAAGATTCTGTAACCGCAACTGGGGATGCTGCTTTATATAAAGGCATTCTTGTGATTGTTGCTAAAGTCAATAGAACTTCCATTGATCTTAGCTTTTCATCTATATAATATACAAGACATGAATCTACTACATTATAATAAATATACTTTTGAAAGTTATTTTCATACAGTTCTTGCAAACCGCCAGTGTATTTAATTTTAGCAACATCAAGTACTGCACCAGATACGAAGTTTAAAGAGTTAGACTCTTTAACAGCAACAGATCTATCGTACTTATCATAAAGTTGCATATAATCTAAAATACCCATATGCAAAGGTCGACTATCTTTTTTATCTAAAGAACCTGTAATGGCTACTTGGGTTAAATCAATTTGAAGACGTTTACATCTATTGACTATATATTGCCAATCATAATTGATAAAGTTCCAACCAGTCATCATAGGAAACTTAGGTAAAAACTTATGCAAGAATGTATATAACATATTATACTCATCCTTAAACTTGTAATAAGAGAATTCCCAATCTTGGTCATAATCTTTAAAGTGTGCATTTGTGTCATCTTCAATCTTTTTGATTTCAGCTGATGACATATCTTTTAGCCCTAGGACAATAGCCTTACGTTCTGGTGTGATAATAGAAAAAGATAAGATTCTTGATTTAGCTTCTTCTGGCTTTGGAAAACCATCTACAATTTCAGTTTCAATATCCACAAAATAAGTACGTGGCATGTTAAACTCATAAATCTCTTCTTTATCTTTTTCTGGAAGGCTATCCATAAAGTAAAGCAAACTAAATTTGTTAAAAGACCTAGAGATACTTCTCTTAATAGAACGACCGTCCCAGTTAGTAAGATTCTGATCTTTATATCGATCGTTATCTTTGGCAATAGTCCAGTTCTGGAATTTGTCTACAGGGTATCTTTTAAATGAAACCTTACCTTCCTTGTTGTAATATGACACGATAAGCTCGCGTTCTGTTTGTTCTATATCTAATAACATTAATAGCCTCTTTTTTGACGTTGAACATTCTCTTCTGCTTTTGCGAAGTAGTAATTGTAAGCGGTCTTTGCATCAAGGCCTATGGATGCTGCGTAATTAATAAAGAAGTGTAGAATATCTACCCATTCCATATATAGTTCTTTCTTGTCTCCTTCAGACATATCAGAAATCTTTAATGTATCATACTTTGCGAAGTCTTTTTTCCAGTATTTCCATACTGCGTTTCCACTTCCATCTTTAATACCACCTAATGCATCTGTCATTTCATGAATTTCATCTACAACTGCATGTGTATTACAGTGCCAGAAATCCATAATCTGTCTAATTGTCATGTCTTCGAAATTTAAACCATAGGTTTTTTCTTGCATGTTTTTTTGATGAGACATGATGTCTTCTAAGTGTGTTTTTGATTCTGCGTAGAAGTCTTTTACTTCTAAGTCTTTACATTCGTTGTCGATATTCGCCATTTTTTTCGCTACTTTTTATTTAGTTGTTATAGTTAAATTTACATATCTGTTTCAAGTATTTCACCCCAAGCCCTTTCAGACTTTGTTAACAATTTTGTGTTAACATCTTCTGGTTTAGGATCTCCACCTACATTCCAAAACCAGGCGCCAGGGCTTCCGTTCTTTTTCATGAACTCCCAGGCCTTCGCATCGTAGTTCATTGCCGATGGAAATGGTGGATTGTAATCAGGGTGTACATTCTGTGTAAATGCCTTTGGATGAGACCATACTTCTGCAATACCTCTTTCTCCCTTCTTAATATTTCTTGCTACTGCAACTCCATTAAACGTAGCATCAGGCCACGCTATTTGTAGAGACCTCTGTAGAACACCAGTAGATATGGCTGACCATACTTCATCAGGGTACCCATGTTTCTCTGCAATCGTATGTGCAACCTTCACAGCGGCTGCCGTAACGAGCTCATGTTTAAGTCCTAATGGAATAAAGAATGCATTATTTGCTTCTGCCCATTTCTTTGCGTGAGCATTTAAGACTGGCATTGCTGCAATTCTTTTAAATTTCATTTCAGCTCCCATTTCTACACAGATCGCCTGATGATCTGAAATCTCTTTTTGACTTGGACTGAATAGTATAAGTTTCTTATTATACTTCTTTGCTAAATAAGCTAAGGAAATACCTGCAAATCCATATCTAGGTTGAACATATACCAATGTATCTTTTGGGCATGTTTGAACTAGAATATCTCCGAATCTACATTTGGATCCAAACCCCATTAGGTCTTCTCTTACCACTTTAAATCCTTCATGGTCTACTAATTGTGGAGCCTCGAAAGGATCTACCCAGTCACCTGCTAAATCTAACCATGCCTGTTTATTTGGCATCATCAGATTTAAGTCTTGATTGTAAAGTGATTTTGTATGATTATTATGTGCCATATAATTCTTTTACTTTTTGTTTGTATTCTTCTACGTTTGTGTTAGCTGCCTTTAGAACTTTATCATCTGATGGAAATGAAGTCATATCATTAAATGTTTCTAATAGCCCTAAGTCTAACATTGCCTTTTGTCTTCCAAATGGATGGTCTTTAATAGATGAGGAATTCCACAGAGTGTCCATATTTATATGTGCGTAATCTGCACCCGGTCTTAGATAGTTTTCAATCCATCTAATAAAATCACATGCTACATCCTCAGCGTTATATGGTAATGATCCAGTGTCTTCATAGATCTTAGTCATTACTGCATCCAAGAACTCTTCACTTCTTTTACCTTTCTTTTCTACTGGATCTGCAAGGTAACCAATACATTCTACAGCATTAGTGCCATAATAAAACATTGATTCTCGGTTAACATATTCAGGAAACCAATCTGCTAAATCTGCTAAAACAGCAGCATATTGAAATTTATATTTTCTTAAGCCATTGTCAACATTCCAATTAAACATCCATTCTCCAATCTCTCTAAGATCTCTCTTTTTTCCAGATCTTAACCATGTTGCCATTTCTCTAGAGAGTGTTGGTAGAAATTCACATAAGAAATAATCACCACCTTTTTTATAAACATACTCAGGTTCTTTAAAACTAGACATGCCAACGAAAGCGTCTTCATCAGAAGAAGGTTTTGGTGGCTTAGGAAAAGCTGGGAACTGGTAACCAACTGAAGTGTAAAAAGAAGTTGGATGGTGTTTTACCTTTTCACACATATCTTCAATAGTATCACAATCATACAAATCAAATAAGATTGTGTTATGATAACCAGATGGTTTAGTTGCGTAATTAATTGCAGATCCACAAACTCTATGGAGGATAAAAATATAGAGCCATTCTTCTAATCCAAAAACATCTCTCTTACCATTCCAGTTTTTTGCAACCTCTTCTCTTTGGGGGTAAATTTTACCAGCCTGCATGTGTTCCCAATAGGGATGCTCTGGAGTCCAACCATAAAAACAGTCATTAATAATTTGACTAAAGCCGGCATACTTACGCTCAACAACATCATAGAGTTGAATCTCTTCCATTAAAGGATCTTGCATGCCGCTGTCTGTATGCGGCACTGTTCCAAGGTTTGAAAGCTCTTGTTGTTTTTTAGCAAGAGCAAAATACCTTAAGAATTCATCATAATATTTTGTTGTTGTTATCTGCATTAGTCTTTAATTACTTCCCATGTAAATGGATCTCTATTTCTTTGATACTGATCCATAGACCAGTTAAGATCTGCACTTTCTATCTCTAGAATATAGCTTACGTTTAGTGTATTAAGTGGTGTGATTTTAATTGTGTAGTTTGTTGCTTTCATTTTTAAAATAGCGCGGTTTGAATAGTTGCGACTTCTAATTTTTTATTAGGTTCATTATTAACTAAATCCCATCTGTAGAATTC
>TARA_R110002153_G_scaffold7380_5_pt1 | contig 13102 bp, 17 predicted proteins | sample TARA_R110002153 | Tara Oceans TARA_R110002153 (sample SAMEA4398193) | marine metagenome | biome: Polar Biome; feature: [SRF] surface water layer (ENVO:00010504); material: water (ENVO:00002006), including particulate matter (ENVO:01000060) such as... | depth 5 m
TGTTCAGCGTAGTCTCTCAGGCCTTGATACTCGTGAAGGAGAAACTTCAGTTGAGGTGGATTCAGCTCTTTCTGAAGCTCTTAAAGAGAAAGATCCTAATGAAAGTAAGGCCGTTAAGCGTGCCATTGATAAGCGTACAGCCTTAGGGTTCTACCTCCACAATGGTGATGCAGATGCTACTCGTTTGTTCTTTGCTGGGTTTGCTAATAAGCCCGGAGCTGCAACTAGCGCCCTGATTGACATGCTTCATGATCGTATTAAGTACGAAGATAAGCAGGTTGAGCTCAACTCTGACTTAGTAAACCTCTTCGGTAAAGACACTGGAGCTAAAGTGTTTGGTGGTAAGCTCACCTCCAATATTGACAGGCTTAATGTTAGCGGCTTTAAATCTTTCGAGGACGGAGTGGTAACTCCCCGTGTGTTCCGTGATGCACCCGAATCCTTTCCTTCTAGGGAAGACAAAAAGGGTGTTATTGATCCTAATGACAGTTTTGATTCCCAAGAAGATCTTGATACATTCCTTCGTACTGGTGAGTTTAGAGGAGAAAGTTTACCTTCTTCACCTCGCGATACTAATACGGATGTTCATATTGAGATGATCCCTGCTAGCGAGCGTTTTGATGAGAAAGGTAAGTTAATAACTCCTAAGCCCAAGCGCCTTCCTATAGCTAATAAGACGGATCGTCCAGAATTTAAGAATAAATCCCTTCTAGGTAATCCGGCTTACTTGGACAGCTTGGATGAACTCGGCTTCGATGTTGACTCTTTGGCTCCTAGGGGCGGTGAAAACCCCTCTCCTTCATCTGTTGACGAATTCCTAGACTTCCTCCAATTCAATAGTGGTGGTGGTAATCCTAACGTAGTTTGGGGCACACTCGCTGGAATGGATGCCAATATGCTTCCTGACTCAAGCTCTCGTGATGGTTTTGTCACTGATGGGACGTTTGAGGCTGTTCATAACACGCTTTCAGGCATGTTTGGAAACCTCCCAGTTGCTTTCATTGATGGTGAGTCCATCCCACGTGAGCAGTTTGGTTGGAACACCTCTGGAATTATCATCAGTGAAGACGGGAAACCTGAGATGATGTTCATTGATCGTGATAACAGTGGCAATAAAGGTCTAGCTAGCGGCCCAGAGATGGCTCTGAGGGATTTGGCAGGCCTAGCCTTACAGCAAGGTTTAGAAGCTAATCCAAGCCTCACCTCAGGCATTGTCGAGGCAATGAACACCATTGAGCGTGTCATCAACGGTAGCTTCACAGCCATCCACACTAAGAAGTATGTTGAATTTAAAGGAGATAAGAAAACCTCTTCACCTCTTGAGGCTGATAAGGCTTTCCAAGAAGGCACTCTCGCTGAGAGTCAGGTGGCGGCTCAACTTTCACGCTATCTAGAACAAGGTAGTGATGGTTCAAATCAAGAAACTCTACAATCTGTAGCTCCAGCTAAGTTCTTGCTTGATTCTATCTTTGACCCCAACCTTGCTGCTGTATTGGCTTCTGTAGATAAGTCAGCCTTTGATTCCTTAGTTCAAGCTAATGGTAACCCAGCTATCGCTGAGGTTGCTGACATCATGGCTAACAATGTGTTTGCCGGCATGGCTGTATCATCTCGTGTAGATACTGTTTCTAGTGAGATAGCAGCTGATGAGGCCGCTTCTGATGAAATTGATACTCTAGGCCTTGAGGACGACTCTCGCGACAATGCTGGTGTAACTGGCTCTACCCAAGACACTAATGAAGGTTTCGATGGAGTTCTGCCAACAGACTTTACTAACCTCACGGCTCTGTACACAGCAACTCTCACAGGTCTTACGATGCCGTTCTCTGCTGAGTACACCCCAATTAAGACCATCACAAACTTCTATGGTGGATCTGGTGTTGTGGATTTAAGAACTGAGAATCAAATCTTAGAGGCTCAACTTCTTAATAAGAATGTCATCACAATTTCAATGGCTTCTGTCATTAAAGATCCAAACAATGATCACTTACGTGGTCGTGAAGGTGGTGCTCGTAATCTCTGGGGTCCTCTTACTAAGCAGGGTGTTAAGACTGACGATTATGCGGCTGCTTATGACCATTTAGTCTCTGAAGACCTCCTTACTTCTCAGGACGATGCTGTTCACCATGACACGCTCCTAGCTTGGAATAGCGAAGGTTCAGCGTTTGATGTTGGCTTAAACTCCTACGAGTCTGCTGAAGTTACATTCGAGAAAGCTAAGGCTAAGTTTGATCCCCTTCAGCAAGGCATTCGTGGACTTACGTTCGCTGGTAACTTGTTTGACACTACAGCAAACCCCTCTGAGTCTCAACTTAAGGAGATGGCTATAATAGCTAAAGGAAACTCTTCAGTTCTTGGGGATTTAACACATCAGACAGCCACCATATCCGGTGCTGCTAGAGTTAAACAGTCCCTCAACCCTATCGTTGAAGCCCTTGAAGCTATTAAAGAGATTGGAGCTGATACTGGTTTAGGTCGTGCTGAGATGTTGTTTGGTCAGGAGATTGTCAGATCTGGCATGGATGTTGATGAACTCGCTCAATATGATCGTCTCATAACATACTTAGCTCCCCTTACTGAGTCCCTCTCGGAATTGGCTACTGTTAGCCCAGCTCTAGTTGAGTTAGTTAAACCTTTGGTTGATCACGTAGAGGCCGTGTCCGATGTTGTTAACCTTAGGACTGGCGAGGTGTCTAATCATGCTCTCCTTAGGACTAATCCTAACTTCTTCGCCCCCACTGACGCAGCATTGTTCACATCTCTCGCTGAGATATTACCCAAGAGCATTAAGGTTCCCGTTGAGAGCGTTGCCAACCTCACTGAGATAGCTAAGGTGAACGACTTCTATGTTGCTGGTAAAGGCCTTATGGATGCTTCTGACGCTTCTGGTGTTATGGGGTCTGCAAGATCCATCATGGAGGTTAACGAGAAGTATATCATCTTGCCTAAGGGTGAGTACGCTCAGAAAATGGCTCAAGAGGCTGTTGTTGATAACTGGATGCAGCGTGAATACGCTTCAGCTAAGTCAACTCGCGCTCTCCGTGGTAAATCTCGCGAAGGTTCACAACGTATGCTCCTCGAACAAGGTAGATCTCCTGACACCCCTATCAATAATTCCATAGTCGATAAAGGGCTCACTGAGACCATTATGGACCCATTGGTTAATAAGGCTCTCATCCCAGCATTCCTTCCTGACTCTACGGTTTCTGAAGCTAAGCTCAATCAGATGGTGTTTGCCACTAAATATAAATCAACTCCAGTGTTGGGGGCTCCTACAGGTAAGGTTGTCTCAACTAAGGGGAAGACAGGCAAAGCTTTCAGCAAGGAAGATATAGCTAACTTTGGGCTTAACGTTCGCGGAGCTATCCCAGAGGCTCAGACTAGACTTAGAGATCACCTCTACAATACTAACCTAATCTACAAGGATATGGTTGATATTGGTGGTGAGATGAACTCAGACTTGAAGCACGACATTGACTCACGTATAGCAATGATGGTTGGGGTGGCTAATGATGCCTCTTACTCCACGGAGTCCCGTCAGCTGGCTCTGGGGGCCCTTAAAGGGGTGCTGGTGAACTCCGACTTCGCTAGCTTACTTGAGAACTTCAATGCTGTTCTTGCTGAGTCCACTTTCACTGACTTTGCTAAGTTTGTAATAGCTGGTAAAAGCAAGAAGAGCCACACTAACATCAACAAGTCCCGTTTCATTGATGCTGACCCACGCACAGATAAGTTCTTCTCTAGGAGTATTGAGTCCCAAGCGTTCTTCCATAACACATTCAACATGCTTGATTCAGGCATTAGTGGTATGACTGGCCGTAATGGCGCTAGCTCTTACATGAGTAAGGTTGATAAGCGTATTCGCAAGGCTTTGAAGAAGGTTGGCACTGTTCAACTCCACTCAGCTGCTTACTCTGCTGCTATTGCCACCAGTTATGACCCTAATGGAGATGGCTTCAAACAACTCTCGCGCAACGTAGCTAAGATCGCTGATGGTTTATCCGGCTTGAAGGCTGCTAAGCTAGGCGGTGTTGACGGCACATTTGCTGAAGACATTGAAGGCCAAATCCGTGGTGTTGAGCCAGTGATTGATAAAATGCAGGAGTTCTTGGATTCCAAGCGCAGCAGTAACCAAGGTCCTGTTGAGCTGTTTGCTGAGTTTGAGACCTTCCTAGAGAAGAATGTTCTTAATTCAGCTCAAATGGGGCTAATTAAAGAGCTTCGCTCCATCTTTAAGGAGGCTCGTCCGGGTATGGAATACCTTGCTGCTCTAAGGGGTGATGTTATTGGTCGCTTTGAGAACTACGTTCCCATTAAGGCCCACAAAGTTGAAGATCTTAATGATAACCTCTACGACAGTGAGTTAAATATCGACTCAAACCCTAATAGGTCATACATGAAGACTCGTTTCTCTGGCGGGAACTCAGCTTTCGACTTCCATGCTGGACGTGTACCAATGAGTACGCTTAAAGGCGTGTCTTACGCTGCTTACACTAAGAGTGCCTACAGTTACTTCGCTGATGCTTATGGTTCTGAGGCTGACAACGCCGTAGGTAACGCCGTCACTCCAAACCCTAGTAGACAGCACTACAAGCGCTTAATACAGGCTCACGGAGCTGCTATTGGCCCTAAAGCCATGATCATCGAATCTGGTCGCGAGTATGTAGCTAATGCTGTTCGCACTCAGTTCGCTAATGATTATGGGCAGGCTAAGATTGATGGATTCATCTCCAAAGGTATTAACGCTATGACTATGGCGGGGATGAGACAAGCTCTCACCTCTCTCAATCAGTTGGTGGCTCAGTCTTCAGCTATTGCTGGCTATGCTGTGAACAACCCAGTTAAATTTGCCAAGATGATTAAGAAGGTTTCTGGCATAACTGGTAGTTACCTCATGGCTCAGAAGGATAAACTCCCTCTCACCAACCCCAGCACTGACGAAAGGTTTTATGATCGTCTCCAAGCTCAGTTTGAGCGTCATTTACCAGCCCTAGCCAATCGTGCTTTTGATGGTATGAATGAGATGAACAACCTCACTCGCGCTACCAAGAACCTTGAGAACGCTGGTTTCGTTGGAGAATCCAAACACAAACTTAAGCAAGCTATTCACGTCTTCAATAAAGGCGGCGAAGGGTTAGCTAAAGCCACTGTAGGTCTCTCTGATGCAGCATTCCTCATCTCCATCGTAGACACTGAGTACGAGGCTCGCACAGGCAAGTCACTTGCTGATACAGCTCCTGATGGCGTCGATAGGGTTGCTTTGAATGAAGCTCGCATGGCGGCAGAGGGCATTCTAGCTCAATCAGATACAACTAAGAAGGGTGCTTGGTATCAGAAGTACGACAGAACTGGTAAAGACCCCAACGTTCAGAAGTACTGGGCTCCTACAGTGGATAACACTAGACGCATACTTATGGCCTACGCTAACGATCCAATCTCTGCAGCTAATAGAGCTTCAGCTGGTATCTCTATGATGCTTGAAGGTGAAGATGGTAAGACTAGAGCTGCCGGAGTTAAGAAGATGGTTAACGTGGCTGTTCGTTCATTCGCTTACAACTTATCAAAGCCTGCAGCTGTTATAGCTCTCATAGCTCTAAGCAAATCTGATGGTGATGATGAGGAGTATAGACGCTTAACTGGCCTCTACTCTGAGAGGTTCTCCTACGACACTCCAATATTCAAACAACGACTATACCCTATGCCTAAAGAGCATATCAATTATCGTGTTTGGGGTGCTGGAGCTGTAGACTCCGTTGGTGCTTTCCTTCCGGGTAGTGCTGGCGCTGTAGCGTCAATCAGCTCAATCAATAACTTGCTTCAGTATGGTGTCAATACAGGTATCGAGGAAGCTACTGATACTGACGCTCCTGACTACCAGTTCACTCATCAGAACTACTATGATGGCTTAAATCTACTAGGCCCTGTAGCTGCTCCTGTGTCAAACATGTCCAAGTATGGCGCTGCTCTGTTCCAAGGAGAGAGAGACTACTATGTTGGTCCTGAAGACCTCTACACTATGTTCTCCATGTGGGGACTAGACCGAGACACCACCAAGGCTCGACTCCAGATGATTCAAGAGCGCTCAAACTTCCAGTATAAGGAGAAGGATTACGATTCACGTTCATCTAGCATCCCTAAAGGCTTCTCATGGAACTCCATGGATAAGTTTCCAGACTGGGCTCCAGAGCTTAAAGATATAACCAAGGAGGATACAGGGGTAATACCCTCCTCCCAGCCTTTAGGTGCTAATGGTTTATATTCCCCTGTAGGCAAGGCCCAGAAGGGATGGTTTGTTGAGGATAAAGCTAAGGTGTTCTTTGATAAGACCGATGATGGAGACTCCTTCATGGTTGATAACAATGGCCACTACACTAAGTTCCGTGCTTACGGCGTTGATACCGCTGAAACCACCTATACTGTTGATAACGCTTCTCGTGTCATTGAACAGGCCGGCAGGAATATGCCCGGCGGTGGTGACGTCATCCATGAGATGAAGATTGGCAAGGAGGCTAAGGCTAGATTGAGAACGCTATCTGTAGATGGTAATGTGATTATTGTTACCCAAAACAAATCAGTCATCGACAAGGATAGAGGCAAGGAGAAGGATCGTAGGTATGCTCAAATCATCGTAAACATTGATGGTCAGCACGTTAGCTGGTCCGAGTACATGTTAGCGAATGGTTTAGCCACCGTCGTCACCAAGAGTAACACAACTCCTGTCATCTCACCTTTCACAGGCGAAGACCTTAAGCCTAGGTACAAGAAACTTGAAGCTCACGCCAAGGCTAACCGCTTAGGTAGGTACGAAAACCTTTAGGCGTCAAAGCTCTCTTCGTCTTTATCCGTTCTAAATCTAAGGAACTTTACGGCATATCTGAACTTCCCAGTGTCGTAGAGTTCCTTGTATTGCACCTCTATTAAGTCCCCTACGTACTGCTCTGGGTCATCCCACAACTCCTGTCTAGCCTCCTCTTTAAAGGCTGTGATTCGTCCATAGTTTGTGGTGAACCCTCCTAGCTGTCCCTTAGGCTCTCCGTGTTTATCCATCTGCTCGAACCATCCTGTCACTCTCACGTCTGCCGTTGACTCAGGTTTAACTCTGTACCACCTCTCTCTAGTCCTTAGCACTAGCCCTTCATATCCCAGCTTTAAAGCTTCTTTTAAGTGTTCAGCTACGAACTCTTTTGTCGGCTCTTCCACTGTCTCTATGATTAATCTCTGGTCTAGTGATTCAAGAGGGTATATATGCTCCTCCCTTATGCATCCCTTTTCAGGGTGGTGCCTCTGCATAGGTGAGTTTGATTCAAAGAAAGAGTTTTTATACACCTCACAGTCCTTGAGTTGCTCTATCTTTTCTTTAGCTCCATCTGTCAGGGCTGAATCTAATCCCGGCGGCACCTTGTTATTCCTCGTTACATATTCACCGTCTCTAAATAATATCCTCACTCCGTCAATCTTGTATGACACAGTCACCTCACCTTTTAGTTTCTGCCCTGTATAGGTGTTCGCTTTTTTGAAATCTTTCCTTCTAGCCATAATTAGTCTCTTAGTCTAAATTCTTCTCCCCTGCGTTTGGCGTAATTACCTCCAATGAATTCTATCATATTAACCCTTTTAAGTATGGCTCTTTTGCTTGGATGTTGCCCTACATGGTACAGGGCTTCATCATACATTAGGCTTATGTCCCCTACTGATCCTTTATTCCAATAAAATGTTTTATTCTCTTTCATGTTAGTCCTTAGTTCTACAGACTGTAATGTAGGGTATGACTACCCTCTCCTTGGATTTGGTGATTACAATTTTCCCCTCTAGGGGGGAGACTATCACTATGTAACTCCCTTTTGCAGCCATAGAGAAGCAATCACCAACCATGTCGCAATTTGCGTTAAGGCGCGATGCTTTAGCTGTTTTCATTAATCTCTGAGCCTGAACTCTTCTCCCCTGCGTTTGGCGTAATTTCCTCCAACGAACGCTGATTTATCAGCTCTCTTGAGTAGGGCTCTCTCGTCTTCTGTCTCCCCTATGTGGTATAGTGGTTCGTCATACATTGAGCTTATATCCCCTACTGACCCCTTATTCCAATGGAATGTTTTATTGTCTTTCATATTAGTTCTTAGTTTACATTAAAAAAGCCCCACCCCTGCTGTGCAGAAGTGAGGCTTTAAGTCCCGGAACACGGGGTTTACACTTGGATTTTACCTTTCGGTAGTTGTCCATTTGGTAGATTTGTAGCTGAGATGATTGTAGGAAGTTCTGGCTCCTGTTCTGGAGTTGGGTCGTTCTTCTCAATCTCATCCATATACATACGGAAGAAGCACTCTGCAATGCCTTCAATAAGTTGTGAGTTTGGTCCGGGAATGCCCTGCTGCTGAACCAAGATAGCTTCATCTGGCTCTGCTGGCAGCTTATTCCCCTCTAGGTGCTTGGCGATGAAGATCTTCTTTGTGAAAGATCCGTCTGCCTCAACCACTTCTCGTAACACTACTGTGAATGTTTCATCGAGAAGGTTGTCTAGTTCAATAATATCGCTCATGAGGGGGGTAGTTTACGACACACTGAACTATCTGTCTAGGCTAATTCAACTGGGTGGTTATTCCTAAACTTGCCCTTTGATCGAATTACTGCGCCCTTCTTTGCCATCAACTGCAGCATTGAAGTTATTGATGTGTCATAGCCCACACCCATGTACTCTTTCATGTCCTTGTATAGCGGGGGTTCCCCATTCTTTTTGATATAACCAGTCATGAAGTTGTGTAGCTTCAACTGCTTCTTTGTTAGTATGCTTGAGTTGAACTTCATCTTTGGCTTAGTGAGGTCAACACCGAAAGTTTTAAGTTCTTTGTCGATTTTACTCATTTCTCCTTTGAAGTGAATCCTCAGCTGGAGCAGCTCTCTCATTCTCGGTGTATCTCTCATAAGTTGATTACGCTAGTCCTGCTGCTACGAGTTCCTCTGGAGATAGGTCAGCCTCTTTGATAAACATCCCGTCTGCACGCAACACTCCTCTTCGGTCTTTAATCTCATTGTAGGCATAATCGAAGCATTGCTCCAATGTTACGTCAGCCATGTCAGCTAGTATAGTTAGCACTACAAGGGAGTCTCCAATACCGTCAATGATTCCTGTCTTGTCTGCATTGAGAATAGCCTCTTTGGTCTCTTCAGCTTCTTCAACCAGTTTGTCTACTTGTCCAAGTAATGTGGCATGAGTCAATATCTGCCTCTTGTCTGCCCATTTGATTACTCTTTTCCGTGTTTCGTATAGCGTTGGTAGCGCCCAGTCTGCTGCGTCGTCCCCTTGGAACGTTGGTGTTGTGTCTGTCATGTAAATTATTTATTAAGTCTTGTGAATTTAATCATTTTTTCGTCTAGCAGTAACGCGAAATTCGGGTGTGAGTATGATGGCTCATCCCAGTATATTGAGTGGTACACATCCTCCGGCACCCACACACTCTCCCCTTGTGGCAGGTAGTCTAGGGTGCTCATATACCCCCGAGCTAGCCTTTCGATGCTCATCCTTAATGGGTACGTCTCTTCTGCCTTCGGAGGCTTTGTAGGGGCCTCTACGGGCTTTAAATCACGCTTCTTCAGTTCACGGTCAATGTACCACTTGGCTTTCTTGAGATCCTCGATGGCATCCAGCTTCTCATCACACCTCCAGATGTATTTTAGGGCGTTTCCGAGGTTGAAGCTCATATGTTGAGCTATTGTGTGACATTCTACACCGCTCGGATGATTATTGTAGTGTGGAGGGTGGTTTACGTTGTCAGGCATGATTTAATGTAGTTGATAATTCGCTTCAGTAGGGAGGGTTTGGATGCGTAAGCGTCGTCGTGTCTTTTTGCTGCCCCATCAATGCTTTCATCCCTCATTCTTGCTATCTTCCGGTTGAGCACTACATTCTCAATCACCACTTGGTCATACTCCTTTACAGTGTATGCTTTAATGTCCTCGGGAGGCGTTAGGTGGTCGTTGTAGTCTACAGGCTCATATGTTGTCCCATTGCTGTACCCTTCGCTCACACGGTTATCAGGGGCTGGCATAGCTCTCTTGTGTTTATGCAGCCTGCCATTAATGCACCTGTCGCATTTACTGTGTCTCCTACGTCTCCGCCCTTTTGTGTTCGTTCTTGTTGTTCTGCTCATGATTACTTATTGTTCCTCTTCATATGCTCTCGCATCATTGTTGCGTTGATGTTGTATATTCTTAGGATGTTCTGTGTAGGCCACCTAAGAGACTCTGTAAGCTTCTTGAATGAGTTGGCGTACTCCGACTTCTTCCTGTTGTCTGCGTTCATCAACTTCTTATTATGGTACAGGGCGCAAGGCTTTTCCTTGGTCATCTCATAAAACCCGTGTCGTGAGGCTCTATGGTTGAAGGCGTATACAGCAGCCCTGTCCTCCATGTGTAGCGTTGTCCACTCTCGTTGCAGGGCCTGCATTGTGGCGTTCTCTTCGTCTGTCATTGCTTTAGATGTCGAATTTTAAAATAAAACTATTGTATGAGTGAGCTATTCCGTACTTCAGAGCTGTTTCGGTTGTCACCACTCCGCTGAGATGGATCATAATGTAACCATGTCTCCTCAAGTTGGTTTTATTCATGTTTATGCTGTACGCTTTAACCGTTAAGTCCTCCCCTTTCATCAAGGATATTATAGCTGGCATTTGCGCATCCAGTATCTTCTGCAGCTTCGGCAGCGGCATCAACAGCCCTGCTGGATCAAAAATTTCTTTTCCCATTATTTATGTCTCTTTAAGGTTAGGTGGAAGTAGTCTGTCTGCTCTCCATCATTCCAACTCACAACTTTGAATGTGTGTGATGGATATTTGAAGAATGTCTCAGATTGGAAGGCTCCACTGAACTTCCCCTTGTTGATTACATCCTTCACCATGTTTATCACCTCATTCTGTGTGATGCATTCGTCTTTAGTTATCCTTATCATCGTCTTTAATCTTTTAGTCTTGGTGTTGAGTTTCTTCTATTCCTAGCACTCACTACGTTAACTCTCGTATTTAGTGGGGACTTGGAATGGACAACGAGGTTTAGCTTCAGCCGTATAGTGTAACTTCCGTTTCTTCCGTTTCGGTCACCACACATCCTGTATTGGAAGTGGTCTCTAGTTAATTCTTTCATCTGTCTTTAATTCTAAAGTCATCCACAAACTTCTGACACCTCTCATCGCTTGTTCCGTCATTGAAGTGTTCAACCCCTCCTTCTACTCTGACAACCCAGAAAATTGGGCTTGTCCTGTCTCCAACCGTTGATAGGTTATATGTCACTTCGTTTGCTGTTTTCATTTCTTTTGTATACGCTTTTCACAACATGAGAAACAGCAGTAGTTCCTGCCCTTGTTGGTTGCTACTTGGTATTTAGATGTGTTTATTCCAAATAAATCGAGAGGTAATAGTTCCTCACATTCAAAGCACCTCTTAAAACCTTCTTTGGTTGGGTTGCATCTTGGACAGTTGTTCATAATATTGATTGGTTGTTTGGGTTTTAAGCTTTCCTCTTTTTATTCACCTCCCTCCAAGATTTAGCCTTCTTCTTTTTAGGTTTCTTCTTTTTAGGTGACAGAGCTTGTTCGATTACTCTTCTTGATTTACAGTCTAAATCGTCGAATGTTAAGTAAAACCTGAGCGTATCTTCTGGTATTTCCCTTATGTCAATCCCTTTGAATTTACCTATATTCGCCACAACTCTACCGCTCTTATAGTGTATGAATTTGGGTTCGGGTTGGTTTGGGTTCCTGTCTCCTAAAGTGATGTTCCTATTGTGATTGCTCATGTATTGATTAGCTGAGTTTAAAGCTCTGTTTATTTTTTCCTCTATCTGTCCTAACCCTCTTCTACCATCGCTGGCTGTAATAGTAGATGAATTGAATCATGCTACACACTACACTAGAGAAGAGATAACCCTTCCTCCCTCTTATCTGTCCATTGATCCAATACTCAACTGAGTCTACTCAAGCGGGGCTGAACATAGGAGCATCGCTGCTTACCTCTGCCTTCTGGCCTATCGTAGTTTATAGTCCCGAATGGATGGGACAGAGCAGCTTTTTAATAGGTTGTTACTAAGGAACCTAGCTCCTCGTTATCTCTAGACAACAAAAAGCCCCGTAGGAACTGGCGAACTACGAGGCTTTAAGTTGATCTATTGCTAGATGAAAGTCAGTATCGAGTGAACGCCAGTTCGTTCGATAGGTTTAAATTAGCACAGATTTGAACTTACGTGCAAGAAGAAAGTGGTTTATTTAATCTAACCCTCTGTCATGGTCGGCTTGAACATAGCTATCCACCTTGTTTTCAAGATCTTCCACGTATTCAAGTAAGGCTGTTAGCTCTCTAGCGTGATTTAATGCCCCTTCGTCTTTTAGGTGCCCTACCCTTGCTTTTAGTTTCTTTTTGATCTCTTCCATATTATTTCCTGATAAACATGAAGTGTTCAGATGGTAGGACTCCGAGCTCTGATAATCCTATTTTCTCCTGCATTTGTTCAAGTTGCCAGTCGTCTGGGTCTGGTTGCTCTTCAAACCTATCTTTACGACTAGGCTGTGTGTAATACTGTGATGGGGCTTCTATGTGGTCATTATCTGACACCTCCTTTTCATGCATTAAGTCTAAAGCATACTGTGATGGTTTAGGTTCTTTTGTAATTATTTTTGACCAGCACGTTACAACTGTGTCGATTCTTCCTTTGTAGCGAAAGTCATCTCTATGCTCTTTGATGATGTCTTCTTTGCTTACTCCCTCTCGGAGCTTCATGACTACTTTGGCCACGGCTTGTAAATTGTTCATTGTTTCTGATTGTTTAGGTTAAAGCCCCCTACTAGCTATGACACTAGCAGGAGGCTAACCAAGATGGGGAAGACAACTCGTCCTCCCCTTATTATGAAGCAGCCTCGGATGTAGGAAATACTAAAACCTACACCGTCTTCGGCTCGCACGGAATGTGGTTTACACCACTAAAAATTAAGGGGAGTTATCCCGTCTAGGCTTTACTTCCTGAACGTGGGGTTGATTCCCCTTACCTTTAAAGCTATTAGCCCCAACCACACACATCAGAAGAAAAATTATGAGAAAAACTTCATCTGTGTATGGCTGAGGCT
>TARA_R110002153_G_scaffold273820_1_pt1 | contig 13100 bp, 8 predicted proteins | sample TARA_R110002153 | Tara Oceans TARA_R110002153 (sample SAMEA4398193) | marine metagenome | biome: Polar Biome; feature: [SRF] surface water layer (ENVO:00010504); material: water (ENVO:00002006), including particulate matter (ENVO:01000060) such as... | depth 5 m
AAAACTCCAGCAGATAACTTAAATCTTTATCAGGAATATATAACGGAAGTGTCCCATGGAATAATTTCTGTAAGGGCAGATGTACGGGTTGTGCTGAGCCGTCCTGTTGATTCATGGGAAAGCGGAAAGGAATTGGATGGCGATTTATTGGTTGTATTTCCCAAGACAAGTGGCAAGGTGATAGCCTTGGATAGTAGAACCATTGCTTTTGTACCCGAGGCCGGTTTTCAGCAAGATAGTAGTTATGGGTTTACATTGGATCTGGGATCTGTTATTTCCGGGGTCCCAAAAGAGTTGCGCAAGTTTAATTTCGAGGTGAAAACATTGAAACAACAGTTTAATGTGTATACCCAGGCCCTACAGTCCTATTCCAAGGATTATCAATATTTGGAAGGACAATTGAAAAGTGCCGATCAATTAAGTTTGGAAAAGGCCAAGCAATTGTTGGATGTAAAACAGAAAGGGAAAATGGTCCCTGTTAAATTTGATTCATCCATAGCAGAAGGAACCCAATTTCATTTTAAGATAGATAGCATTCAGCGATTCACAGAGGATACGGATTTGGAGGTTGTGTGGGACGGAACCGGTATGGATATTGAAAGTGCAGGAAAAAATACTATAAAAATACCGGGCAAGAGTAATTTTACTATACTCGATGTTGGCTTGGAAACAGGGGAAAATCAGATCATAAACATCAATTTCTCGGATCCCTTAAGGAAAGGACAGAACTTCAAGGGGCTAGTAGTGCTGGAAGGCGATGGCAACCTAAAATACAATGTAGTTGGCAATACTCTAAAGATATATCCTTCCAAAGAGTTGAGCACAACACTAAGGCTCGAGGTTTTTGAAGGTATTGAAAGTGTAGATGGGTACAAGCTTAAAACAAAGCTTACAGAAAGGGTAGCCTTTGAACAAATAAAACCGGAGGTCCGTTTGTTATCCAATGGAACAATTTTACCATCCTCGAATAATCTAAAAATTAATTTTGAGGCGGTTAATCTGAAGTCGGTCGACCTAAGCGTCTATAAAATTTTTGAGAGCAATATTCTTCAGTTCTTACAAGGCAATGATCTTAACGGCAGTTACAACCTAAAAACAGTGGCACGGCCCATAGCCACCAAGAAATTGGATTTAGAAAACGGTCTTGGAAGTAATAGTGGTAAATGGTCGGCACATGCCATTGATTTAAGAACACTTATTGCACCTGAGGTAGGGGCTATTTATAGGGTCGAATTTGGTTTTAAACCATCTTATAGCCTTTACAAATGCGAGGACACCAATTTTGAACAGCAAGCCCCATCGGAAGATGATTTTGATCAGGAAACTGAAAACAGCTCATGGGACGGAGTGGAATCCTACTATGAAGATTATTACTTTAATTATGACTGGAATCAACGGGATAACCCTTGCCATACTTCCTATTACTATGATAAAACGGTAGGAGCCAATGTATTGGCCTCGGATCTGGGGGTAACTGTAAAACAAGGGTTGAACAAGAGTTATTTTGTAGCGGTCAATAATATTGTAAACACTGAACCCATTGCCGGGGCCAAGGTAACTTTTTATAATTACCAACAACAGTCCATTGGGCAGCTAATAACGGCCATGGATGGTACGTCTGTCTTTGATACCGATCAATTGGCTTACTTTGCGGTAGCTGAGAGCAATGGTCAAAAGACCTATGTTAAATTAAATGATGGCAACGCCCTGTCCGTTAGTAAGTTTAACGTTGATGGGGTTGCACTACAAAAGGGAATAAAAGGTTTTATTTTTGGGGAAAGGGGAGTCTGGCGCCCTGGCGACAAACTTTTTCTTTCGTTTATGCTGAATGATAAGGCCAATAAACTCCCTGTAGGGCATCCCGTGAAATTGGAATTGATGGATCCCTATAACAAGGTGGTGCACCGGGAAGTAAGGACAAATTCCCTGAACAATTTTTATAGTTTCGTTTTAAAGACTGATGAAAATGCACCTACTGGTAATTGGTTTGCGAAAGTTTCAGTGGGAGGGGCAACTTTTTCAAAAACGATCAAGGTTGAAACCATCAAGCCAAATAGATTAAAGATTAAGACAGCATTTGAGAATGAGATCTTGTCCGGTGGTAAACCCATTAAAGGTATGCTGGAAGTGGCTTGGCTTCACGGTGCGGTGGCCAAAAACCTAAAAGCGGATATTACGGCAAAGTTCAATGTACAGACTACAACTTTTAAGAACTTTCCGGCTTATGTTTTTGATGATCCTACAAGGGCGTTTGCCACAGAGGATCAAATAGTTTTTAATAGTGCCGTCAACGCCGAAGGTAAAGCAGCCTTTTCGTTAAATCCACAAATTAATAGTCAGGCCCCGGGAATGCTTACGGCAGCATTTATTACCAAGGTTTATGAAAATGGGGGCGATTTTAGTACGGACGTCTTTACAAAACAATTTTCGCCCTTTAATACCTATGTTGGCCTTAATGTGCCCAAAGGCGATAAAACAAGGGGAATGTTGCTCACAGATCAGCCCCATAAATTTGAGGTGGTAACGGTAGATGAAATGGGCAAGGCCAAAGCCACCAGCAATTTAAAAGTAACTATTTATAAAGTAGGTTGGAGATGGTGGTGGGAGACTTCAGCCGATAATCTTTCCAATTTTAGCAGTAGTGAATATCAGGAAAGAGTATTGGAGGAAACCATAAGTACCGATTCCAGTGGTAAGGCATCATTTAATTTTGAGTTAAAATATCCCGATTGGGGCCGCTATTTGGTGAGGGTGGAAGACCCAAAGGGAGGGCATGCAACTGGTAAAATAATTTATGTAGACTGGCCGGGATGGGCCGGAAAAAGTATGAAAAACGATCCTTCTGCCGCCACTATGTTGGTGTTCTCTACAGACAAGGAAGTTTATAAGGTAGGGGAAACGGCTACCGTAACCTTTCCTAGTTCGGAAGGAGGCAGGGCTTTGGTTACCGTTGAAAATGGTAGTGAAGTATTGCATTCGCAATGGGTGGAATCCGACAATGGTGAGACAAAATTTGAAATTCCTATATCCGAATTATATACACCCAATGTTTATATCAATATTAGTTTGCTTCAGCCGCATTCCACTACCTTAAACGATTCCCCTATACGGATGTATGGGGTAGTTCCAATATCGGTAGAAGATCCTTTAACCAGACTGCAACCGGAAATTGCTATGCCGGATGTCTTAAAGCCTGAGGAAAGTATAACCCTCAAAGTAAATGAGAAACAAGGTAGGGCTATGACCTATAGTATTGCCATGGTGGATGAAGGCTTGCTGGACCTTACCCGTTATAAAACTCCAAATCCATGGAATACTTTTTATGCACGGGAAGCACTTGGTGTAAGGAGTTGGGACGTGTACGATGATGTCATCGGGGCCTTTGGTGGAAGAATAAATCAGGTCTTTGCTATAGGTGGGGACGGAGAATTGGCCGGTGCCAAAAATAAAAAGGCCAATCGCTTTGAACCTATGGTGGTTTATTTGGGTCCTTTTAGCTTGAATAAAGGGGAGACAAAATCACATAAAATAGACATCCCCAAATATGTTGGTTCAGTCCGGACTATGGTCATAGCTGGAAATTCCAGGGGAAGCTGCATATGGTATGGCGGAAAAAGCAACCCCCGTAAGAAAACCACTTATGGTATTGGCTTCCATACCAAGGAAAATCACTCCAGGGGAGACGGTAACCTTACCGATAACGGTTTTTGCTATGGAAAACAAAGTAAAGGAAGTGACTTTACAAATAAAACCGGATCCTTCTTTTACAATAGAAGGGAAGACCGTACAAAGTGTTTCTTTCACCCAACCTGATGAAAAAATGGCCTATTTTCAGTTAAAGGTAGCCGATTTTAAAGGTACCGGCAAGGTTGTGGTTGAGGCTTCGGGTAATGGGGAAAGGGCATCTTTTGAGGTGCCTATAGATGTGGTAAACCCTAATCCATTGACTACGGTTACGGAGGATATGGTTTTGGAGGCCGGCAGTAGCAGAAAAATAGACCTTGAAACTTTTGGTATTCCCGGCAGTAATAATGCAGAGGTGGAATTCTCTACCCTGCCACCCATGAATTTTAATGGAAGAATGCAATATTTGATCCAATATCCGCATGGGTGTCTGGAGCAGACCACCTCTAGTGCTTTTCCCCAGCTGTTTATTGCTGATATCTTCGATATTAACACAGCCAAGAAAAAAGAGGTACAGCAAAATGTTGAAAGTGCCATAAAAAGGGTTGGTAGCTATCAAACCCCTAATGGCGGGTTTGCCTATTGGCCGGGGCAAAATTATGCCGATGATTGGAGTTCATCCTATGTGGGCCACTTTTTGTTGGAAGCCGATAAAAAAGGATATGTCTTGCCTTTAGGATTTAAGTCCTCCTGGGTGAATTATCAACAGGATATAGCTAGACAATGGAGATCAGGAACAGGGTATTCCGATTTGGCCCAGGCATATCGCCTATATACCTTGGCTCTTTCAGGGAATGCGGATATTGCGTCAATGAACAGATTAAGGGAATCAACCAACCTGTCCAATGAAGGAAAATTCCGCTTGGCGGCGGCCTACGGACTTGTTGGCCAGGAATCTGTGGCCCAACAAATAATTAAATCTGCAAACTATGATTTTTCAGAAGGTAAATATGAATACCAGACCTATGGATCCTCCGATCGCAATAGGGCTATGGCATTGGAAACCTTTGTGCTTTTAAATGATAAGGTAAAGGCGCAGGAAATGGCCAGAAATTTGGCTCAGCGTTTAAGTTCGGATCAATGGATGAGTACCCAAAGTACTGCCTATTGCCTCTTGGCACTAGCAAAATTTGCCGATATGATAGGGGGCAAGGGAATTAAGGCCAGTATAGCTGTTAATGGAGGCAATATCACTATTAACACGGACAAAACCTTGGCCAATACCGGATTGGGCATTAAAACGGGGACCAATTCCATTAATATAAAAAATACTGGCGAAAATTTGCTTTATGTGAGTATCATAAAGACAGGTATTTTACCTGTGGGAGAGGAAAGGGAGTTGCAAAGAAATTTGGTGGCCAATGTGGTCTTTAAGGGAAGGAACGGTATTAAGTTGGACCCATCTTCCATAATGCAGGGCACGGATTTTGTCGCGGAAGTATCGCTTACCAATACCAAGGCAGAATTGATCAAAAATGTGGCACTGTCCGAAATATTCCCTAGCGGCTGGGAAATAGTAAATACCAGGTTCACGGATTTTGGCGATTTTGCTGAAAACGAGGTGACTTATACGGATTTGAGGGATGATAGGGCCAATTTTTATTTTGACATGAAGAAGAACGAAACAAAAGTGTTCAGGGTATTGTTGAACGCCTCTTATTTGGGAAGATATTACTTGCCCGGCATACAGGCAGAGGCCATGTACGACTATGATTATGCCGTTCGTACCAAGGGCCAATGGGTAGAAGTTGTGCAGTAATTACTTGTGTTGGTCCTAAAAAAATGAATGTTCCTTAACGCAACCATTTTGTATTTTTTGCATTTATGAATAAAATATAAATGATATCATATGAAAAAAATAATTTGGTTTGGGCTCTTTGGGGCAATTGCATTTAACGGCTTATTGGTAGGTTGTAGCACGGATAATACCGTTGAATGTCCTGCTGATTATGAAGGAGCGCTCACTGAGGCGGAAAATGGGTTGCTCGGAACCTGGGAATTGACGGCCATTGTGGCGGTAAAGGAAGTAGATATTACCAAAGACGATGTGCAGAATCCTAAAAAGGATATTTATGTGCAATATACGGACTGCGAAAAGGATGCGGAATATACTTTCGGACCAGAGCGTGCCTACGAATTTGCCCAAGGTCAAAATGCGTCCAACTGTAGTAACAAGCTTAAGATTGAGGGTACCTGGAAGCATTCCGGTGATATCCTAGGTCTGATTGGAAATTGTTCCGCTCAAAATTTGAAAATTGTTTTCAATGAAGGCAAAACGGCATTTACCACTACTTCCAACTATAACATAACAGATGTGAATGGGCTAACTGTACAAACAGACGTTACATTTACATATACTAAAATGGAAGCTACCGATTAATTGTTATTGAGTGAAGTATTATATCATCCTATGGTTGCCAAATTATTTTTTTGGGGCCTTAGGATGATATAATTACACACCCACCTTTATGAAGGTGTTTTTATCCTTGTCTTGTGGTGGTTCAACATCAAGAGGCCCGCTTTCCTTAAGCACCTTGCTAAAAACAAGGGCCCCTATTTCCTTTACGGGCATATAAAGTCTGGATTCGTCAATTGATTCTTGCTTAATAAACCCAAGTTGATTGTTGGTCCTGTCAAAAAATATCAATAGGGCGCCTAGGATTACAGCAACCTTGAGTGCGCCAAATATTCCTCCAGCTATTTTATTTAGTAATCCCAACATGGCAAAATCAGCAATCTTGGTCAATAGTTTTCCAGCAATATTTACCACAAGGACAATAATACAGAAGGTGATCAAAAACGAGATAGTGTTCATGTATCTCTCGTTCCACTCCATTTTTTCTGAAAGATATTCCCCCACGATGTAGGAAAAGTGAATGGCGCCGTACAAACCTGCAATAAGGGCAATCAATGATGCCAATTCCACGAGTAGACCATTTCTAATTCCTTTGTATAGGCCATATAGTAATAGTAGTCCAATAATAATATCCAATATACCCATACAAAAGTCTTTTGACAAATATAAAACTTTGATTTGTACCTTTGAACAATTCTATTCTGTCTGGATAAGTGAATCCAACAATAGATTTAAATTAAGATAAATTACGATGTCTAGAGATACACAATTAAAAGATAGATGGGAGATTTTGGTAAAAAAATTGTCTGCCCAATTTGCGGACAACGATCCCTTGGAATTGGATGCCATTATATATCTGGTTGGAGTCCAGGAATTGGGTCAAATTCATAAAACCTATAAGAAGGATGAAAAATTAAATCTAATGCACATAGCTATATGTAGGTTGCTGGAACCATACGGGTACTATGAATTCGATTTTTTTGATGAAGATGGCTGGCCACATTATAGCATAAAGGAAGAGTTGCCCCCTTTAAAGGCCGGCGAACAATCCGTATTAATGAAAGAAGCTTTGGTAAGCTATTTCTTGGAAAAGGAGTACATTATATAGATATGGAACTTAATAATCCATATTACGCTGTAATATTTACTTCTATCACAAAGGAAGAAGATAAAGGGTATTTGGAAATGGCCCATCAGATGGAGTCATTGGCAAAAAGTCAGACAGGCTTTCTAGGCTTTGAAAGCGCCAAGGCTCAAATGGGGATCAGCGTAAGTTATTGGGATAGTTTGGGTGCCATTGCGGATTGGAAAATGCAGGCAGATCATTTATTTGCCCAAAAAAAGGGAAGGGAAGAATGGTACAAATGGTATAAGGTCCGTATTTGTCTGGTGGAAAGGGAATATGAATTTGGGAACGGATAAGGGTCCAGACAAGGGAGCAACAACCTTACAACGGTTGAAGGGGCTAATTCAAAGGCATCCCAAGAAGTTACTTATCCTTATATTATTGTTGATTGCCTATTATTTCTGTTTGCCCAAACAACTATTCCGTACCCCCCATGCTACCGTTGTTGAGAGTAGATCGGGCAAACTTTTGGGAGCACTTATTGCCGAGGACGGGCAATGGAGATTCCCAGTGGTGGATAGTGTGCCCTACAAATTTGAGACCTGTATTTTAAATTTTGAGGACGCCCATTTTTATTGGCATCCCGGTTTTAATCCTATTTCCATAGGCAAAGCTTTTTTAGCTAATATTTTGGCAGGGAAAACAGTAAGGGGGGGCAGTACCCTTACCCAACAGGTGATACGTTTGTCCCGTAACCACAAAAAACGGACTTATTGGGAAAAAGTTAGGGAACTGGTTTTGGCTACAAGGTTGGAACTGGGATATTCCAAGAAATATATACTAAAATTATATGCCAGTCATGCCCCATTTGGTGGGAATGTCGTAGGCTTGGAGGCAGCAGCTTGGCGTTACTTTGGTATGCAGCCCAATCAATTGTCATGGGCAGAAGCAGCTACTTTGGCCGTATTGCCCAATGCCCCAAGTTTGATTTACCCTGGAAAGAATCATTCAAAACTGCTGTACAAGAGAAATAGGTTACTTCATAAATTATTGGATAATAATTATATAGATAGTACTACTTACCGGCTTTCGCTTTTGGAAGAATTGCCCAAAAAGCCTTTTCAACTGCCGGATACAGCTCCCCATCTGGTTCAATATTTGGCCAAAAAATATAAGGGGAAGAGAATTTCGACCCATGTGGATGAAAACCTACAGGGCAGTATAAACAATATTATAAACAAGCACTACAAAAGCTTGAAGCAGAATCAGGTTTACAATGCGGCAGTTCTGTTGATGGATGTCAAAACCCGGGAGGTACTTTCATATGTAGGTAACACACCAACGGACAACGAACACGAAAAGGATGTGGATATGGTGCAGGCCAATCGCAGTACCGGGAGTGTACTAAAGCCTTTGTTGTATACCGCCATGATGAATGCGGGAGAATTGTTGCCCGGTATGCTAATACCGGATGTTCCGACCCAAATTGCAGGTTATACCCCTGAGAATTTTAACGAAAGCTATAGTGGCGCCGTGGAGGCCGATAAAGCTTTGGCCAAGTCCCTAAATATCCCTGCGGTCCGCTTGCTACGTTCCTACGGACTTGAAAAATTCAGGGATCAACTGGATTTCTTTAATTTAAGGGGCCTGGATAAGTCTGCCGATCATTATGGATTAACGTTAATTCTAGGCGGGGCAGAAAGCAATCTATGGGATTTGTGCAAGACCTACGCCTCCTTGGCATCAACCGTAAACCATTTTAATGCCACCTCCAGTGAATACTATACAAAGGAATTTGTAGAACCAATTCCAACATCTGAAACCAAAGTAGATTTCGGTGCCAAATCTACCGAGGTGACCATCTTTGATGCGGCCAGTATCTATCTTACCTTTGAGGCCATGAAGAAGGTCAATAGGCCCGAGGGCAGTGAATCCTGGGAGTTTTTTGATTCCTCCAGGCAGATAGCTTGGAAAACGGGTACCAGTTTTGGAAACAAGGATGCCTGGGCCATTGGCATTACCAAAGACTACGTAGTTGGGATTTGGGCAGGAAATGCGGATGGCGAAGGAAGACCAAATGTAACCGGGCTTAGCAGTGCCGCACCAATTTTATTCGATGTGTTCGATCTGCTGCCCAGGTCTACCTGGTTTCAAAAGCCTGAGGATGAGTTTACTGAAATTAAAGTATGTTCGGAAAGCGGTTATCTGGCTACCGACATATGCCCTAAAACAGTTATTTCTATCCCAAGAAAGCAAAATTTTGTCCAGGCATGTGCTTATCATCAATGGGTGCATTTAAATGTTCAAAAGCAGTTCAGGGTCAATTCCTCCTGTGCAGATTTGTCAGAAATGTTCAGCGAATCATGGTTTGTATTGCCCCCGCTAATGGAATACTATTATAAAAAGGGACATCCTTCCTATAGGACCTTGCCTCCCTTTCTAGAAAATTGTAGGGAAACCAATACTGCGGCAATGGAGTTCATATATCCAAGGAACGGAAGTAGAATTACTTTGGCAAGAAATTTTGAAGGTAAGAAGAATGAATTGGTAGTTAAGTTGGCCCATGTTAAACCGGAAACACCGGTTTATTGGTATTTGGATGAGAAATTTATTGGACAAACCACAGACTATCACGAAATAGGATTGATGCCCATACCTGGAGAACATGGAATTATGGCAGTTGATGCCATGGGCAATGAGGTTGTTATAATAATAACCATAGAATAACAATTGTCCTTTGATTTGGGTCTATAATCAATTACCTTTAATGACATTGGTCAAACTAAGATTAATATAGCCGCAATAAACCGATACCGTATAAAAAGATGACCAAAAAATATTCGCTTTTCTAATTTGGATAGAAAAAAAACAATTGCCAAACTAAAGGGGGAGACCTTTGATCTGGTGGTTATAGGTGGAGGTATTACAGGTGGTGGGATTGCCTTGGATGCTGCATCCAGAGGCTTAAAAGTAGCCTTGGTTGAAAAAAACGACTTTGCATCTGGCACAAGTAGTAAATCAACAAAACTGATTCATGGCGGATTGCGATATCTAAAACAATTCGACTTTTGGTTGGTAAAAGAAGTGGGTTCCGAAAGGGCCATAGTACATAATTTGGCACCACATTTAGTGCTGCCGGAGAAAATGTTGCTACCATTGATAGAAAATGGATCTTATGGCAAATGGCTTACTTCCATTGGGTTAAAGGTTTATGATATTTTGGCCCAGGTAACGGGAGATGATAAACGCAAAATGTTGGAAAAGAAGGAAGCCCTGAAATTGGAACCTTTGTTGCCAAAAAAAATATTGAAAGGTGCTGGGTATTATGCGGAGTATAGGACAGATGATTCCAGACTCACCATGGAGACCATAAAGACCAGCCTACAATATGGTGCCATGCCCCTAAACTATGCAGAGGTCACGGACTTTATTTATGAGGAGGATTTGGTTGCAGGGGTTAAAGTAAGGGACACGGTCTTGGATACTGAATTCCCAATAAAGGCCAAATATGTCATAAGCGCAGCAGGACCATGGGTAGATGAACTTAGGGGGATTAACAATTCCAAAAAAGGAAAGCGTCTGCACCTAACCAAAGGAGTACATTTGGTTTTTCCTTATGAAAAATTGCCTATAAAGCAATCCGTTTATTTTGATATCCCGGACGGACGCATGATGTTTGCGATTCCTAGGGGCAAGATTACCTATATAGGCACTACGGACACCAATTTTAATGAGAACAAGGATAGCGTAAGAACGGATGTGGCCGATGCTATTTATTTGATATCTGCCGTAAATAATATGTTTCCAAAGATAAATTTGGAAATGGAAGATATTATCTCTTCATGGGCAGGACTACGGCCACTTATACATGAAGAAGGTAAGTCTGCCTCGGAATTATCGCGAAAGGATGAAATTTTTACTTCAGATACCGGCCTCATAAGTATTGCCGGTGGAAAGCTAACGGGCTATCGTAAAATGGCGGAGCGCGTAGTGAACAGGGTGGCCAAAAAAATGGAAGAAGATTATGGTATTAGTGTAAAGGATTCGGATACGGAGCATATTCCTCTATGTGGAAATGATTTTAAAAAGTATAAATATGTTAAGAAATATATTGCCGAAATCCATGAAAGACTAACCCCTGAGGGATTTTCCCATTATGATGCCTGGTATTTGGTAACCAATTATGGAAAGCAGACCGAAACAATTTTGCAGTACTATGCAAAACAGAAGGAAGATGATCATGTGTTGGGTATGGCAAAGGCCGAGTTAAAGTTTACCATAGAAAATGAAATGGTACAAACTCCTATGGATTTTTTTATACGTAGAACTGGAAGATTATACTTTGATATAGATAGTATTAGGAATTTGATGGAACCCATCCTGGCAGAGTTCAAGACTATATATAAACTGGACGATGAGGTCATTAACTCCTACCGGAAAACCTTGGAAAGAGAAATGGATGAGCATTCCAATTTTTCGCTGGACCGAATTTAGGGGCAGTGGTTAAAGTAATCTTTGGAGGCGCAAGGGATTTAAATAATAAGGCTAATCCAGCTTTTCGGTGAGCTCCTTAAAAACCTTTTTCGGGCTTTTATTTTCATATAGCACGTCATAAACGGCATTTAGAATGGGCGTTTTTGATTTATTCTTGTGTTTGGAAACTATTAGATGTGCACTATTGGTGGCATAGTAACCTTCGGCCACCATTTTCATTTCCATCATGGCACTTTTTACGGTGTAACCTTTACCGATCATATTTCCAAACATACGGTTACGGCTAAAAACGGAGTAGCCCGTTACTAAAAGGTCTCCTAAATAGGCAGAGTCGTTAATGTTACGCTTCATTTTATGTACCCGTTTTATAAACCGCTTCATTTCTCTTATGGAGTTGCTCATGAGTACGCTTTGAAAGTTGTCTCCGTAACCCAAGCCATGGGCGATACCTGCAGCAATGGCATAAATATTCTTTAGCATGGCTGCATATTCCGTACCTATAATATCGTCGGATATTTTGGTTTTAATATAGTCGCTACTTAGGTGCTTGGCCACTAATTTGGCTTTTTCTGTATCTGCACAGGCTATGGTTAAATAGGACAAACGTTCCAAAGCAACTTCTTCGGCATGGCATGGTCCTGTAATGACCCCAATATTTTCGAAAGGAATGTTATAGTTGACATGAAAATGCTCTCCCACGATCAAACTGGATTCCGGCACAATACCCTTTATTGCGGAAAAAATAATTTTGTCCTTGATATCTACGGTCAAATGCTTCAATTCGTTTTCTAAGAAAGCGGAGGGAATGGCAAAAATAAGGACATCGGCGTTGGCAACAGCCTCGTTAATATTGTCCGTGAGGTTTAATTGTTCTGTATGAAATTCTACCGAACTTAAGTAATTGGGGTTGTGTTTCTGTGTCCTAATGTGTTCAATAGCATCGGTATTGCGCATATACCAATTAACCACATCGGCATTCTCTGTCAACATTTTAACAATGGCAGTTGCCCAACTACCACCACCCAACATTGCAAATTTTATATTGTTTTTCATTTATTTAATATTTCTTGTTGTATGCCAAGACCCAATAACCAAGTTATCTCCTAATTAAAAAAATCAATGGACCATCAGTTTTCCGGTATTAATATGGAAGAGTACGTGGCTCATTAAAATCTATGGCAATGTAGGACTGTTTTTTGGAGATTCAAAACAAGAATTTTATACCATCGGTATAAGTTTTGGTGTTAAATTGGAAACCCAAGTTTTTGTTCCTGTAAATATTTTTTAGTGTTTGATGCTTATAAGTTGTTGATTAACAATAGTTTATATTGTTGGCATAATGATTGTTTTACTGGTATAGGTAACATCAAACTATATAAAATGAGAACTACAAAACTACTCTTTACAACTTTAACCCTGGCTGTTTTGGCTACAGGTTGTTATACCGAAGTTATTATTGAAGACGAATATATTGATGAACCCTTTCTCAATGTCAACGCC